>Ga0209061_1001557_pt1 | contig 36810 bp, 30 predicted proteins | sample Coa_R1_10_FD_187157 | JGI IMG/M metagenome (GOLD analysis project Ga0209061, IMG submission 187157) | Surface soil microbial communities from Centralia Pennsylvania, which are recovering from an underground coalmine fire - Coalmine... | ecosystem: Environmental > Terrestrial > Soil >... | reverse complement strand
GAAGGAAGATCTCCAGGTCAACAATCTCGACTATGACGACTACGTCGGCCGCCTCGCTATCGGACGCCTGCTGGCCGGAGAGCTGCGTGCGGGCGCGACTTACACACTCTGCCGCCTGGACGGCACGCGCGTTGATTGCAAGCTCGCGCGGCTTTACGGATGGCAGGGGCTGAAGCGCGTCGAGCTGGAGCGCGCAGCCGCCGGTGACATCGTGATGCTGGCGGGGTTTGAGGATGTCGCGATCGGCGAAACGATCGCCGACACCGCACAACCGCGCCCATTGCCGCCGATCCGCATCGATGAGCCGACCGTCGCGATGACCTTTGCGGTCAATACCTCGCCGTGGGCCGGACGTGAGGGCGATTACGTCACTTCGCGCAAGCTCGGCGAACGCATCGAGCAGGAAGCGCGCCGGAACGTCAGCGTCCGGGTCGAACAAACCAGTCCCGATGCGTGGCGAATTGCCGGGCGCGGTGAGCTCGCGCTCGCCGTAATTGTCGAGACGATGCGCCGCGAGGGCTACGAACTCGCGGTCTCCAAGCCGATGGTCTTGACGCGCCAGTCTGAAGATGGAGCGTTGCTGGAACCGATGGAGTTGCTGGTTATCGACATCCCGGAGGAGGCGATCGGCGTGGTGACGCAGCTGCTTTCGGCGCGGCGCGGGCGGATGCAGACCATGACGACCTATGCCGGCGGGCGCGTGCGGCTCGAGTACGAAATACCGGCCCGCGGACTGATCGGGTTTCGCAGCCGCTTCCTCGCGGAAACGCGCGGCGCCGGTGTGATGCATTCGATTTTCAATGGCTACGCTCCGTGGTGCGGACCGATTCGCGCCCGCCAGAACGGCGCCATGATCTCGGACCGTGAGGGGATCGCGACCGGCTACGCAATTTTTCATCTGCAGGAGCGGGGGCGCTTTTTCATTGGGCCGCAAGAGCCGGTCTACGAGGGCATGATTGTCGGCGAATATTCGCGGGAGATTAATCTTGCGGTCAACGTCTGCCGCGAGAAGAAACTCACCAACATCCGCGCCGCCGGCCATGATGAGGCGATTCGACTGACTGCGCCGCGCCGGATGACGCTCGATCTGGCGCTGGAGTGGATCGACGACGAAGAGCTGGTTGAGGTCACGCCGCATTCGGTGCGCCTGCGTAACCGCGTGCTCAAGACGGCGTTGCGCAACAAGCATCGCGGCGGTCTGTCCGAAAGCGCACCGGCCGCGGAGTTGAGCGAAGGCGACTAGGCTTCCTCTTGCATCCAGCGTAGGGCAGCGGACCCGCAGCCAGTTTCGCCCCGCACGATCGTGAAGCTGCTCCGAATCGCGCTGCTGACCGTTCTGACGCTTGTGATCATCGCGGGCGGATTCGCGGTTTTCCTGTATCGAAATCAGGACCAGCTCGTGAAGCTGATGCTCGCGCGGGTTGACGATGCGACCGGTCTGCACGTTTCGATCGCCGGCAGCAGTCTTGAGTTTCGCAGCCATCTGGTGCTGCTGCTCCAGGCTCCGGAAGTCTATCGCGACGGTATCGAGGTCGCCCGTTTCAATCGCGTCATTGCCTGGGTCAGCTATCACAATTTGATCCGACAGCAGGGCCTGCCGTTACGGCGTCTGCGACTAGAACAAGCCATGCTGACCGCGCCGGCCAACGCTCTGGCCGGCGGCGCCGCCGTGATTCCTCGCCTCGATGGCGAACTACGCCAATCCATAGCGGCTATATTTGCGGCGCTCGGCGGCGTGACTCAGCGGCTCGAAATTTCGGATGGGACGGTGAAGCAGGCAGGTGCGGGCGCGCTTGCTGAAGGAATCAATCTCACTGTCTATCATCGCCGATCCCATGCAAACCGCTGGTACCTCCACTTCGAGGGTAGCTGGATGGCAGGTAAGCTGGCGGGCGTGCGGGTGGGCGGAGCGATCGCCTATGGTCGCGATCGACGGCTGCCTCAAGACATCATCCTGCACGGCGAGCTGCGCGGCGGCGATTCGGCGATGCGAAAGGTGCGAATCGCGACACTCACGCTTAACGAGCACGCCACGGCCTGGCTTCGCTTCGCGCTTCGTCGGGACGGCCGGCTCTCCGGCAATGTTTCGGCGACTTTGCGAGACGTCGAGCTTCAAGGCGAGCGTTCCACCGCGCCCGTTGCGCTCGGCGATTTTGCTCTGCACTTTCCCTTCGAGGCGGGCAGCGCAAGTTTCGATATTCCCGCGCTGGTACTCGAACGCAATCAGACCCGGATTCTGCAGGCGAAGTTGCGTCTCGATGATCCTTACGGCGAGAACTCGATCGTCACGATCGCCGCATACGGTTTGCGCGCCGATCTGCTTGCGCTGCGCAAGTTCGCAGGCCTGCTTGGGCGGCTTCCCAAAGCCTTCGCACCGGTCATCGATGCAATCCAAGCGGGTGAGATCGCGGTAAACCGGGCGGAGCTTTCCTCTCCGCTGCACGCAATCCTCGATTCGCCGGGCCAAGTGTTGCGTCAAAATCTTGCGGGGAACGGCGCGCTTGCAAACGTCGCGATCAAGCTGCCGTCGGACTGGGAGGGGCCGGAGCTTACTCATCTGGCGGGAAAGCTCACCTACAGCAACAGCACTTTTTCTTTTAGCGACGGATCGGTGGAGCTTGGCAAATCGAAGCTCGCGCCCGTCCGTATACGCGTCGAAATCGGTCCGCGGACCGATCGTCTCAAGTATTCCGTCGAATCCAGGGGCGAACTCGATGCCGCCGAAGTTTATGTGGCGGTCTTGAAACTCGAACCCACTCTGATGGCGACTGCGCTCCGACAGATTCGCTCAGTGCAGGGAAAGATGGCGCTCGACTTTCGGGGGAGCGGTGTGCTGGCCACGGCGAAGCCTCTCCCGCCCGCTGCGATGGCGCTGCGGCTCACGCCGGACCCGCTGCAAGTCGCGACGAATGGTTTGCCGGTGCCGTTGGAATTGACAGGCGGCGTGGTGACCGTCATACCGACGAGCGTCACGATTGACCGCGTGATGGTGCGGGTCGCGGGCGACGGACAGGGAGCGGCGGGCAACGGCAGCGTGCTCATCAACGGTCTTGTCGAGCGCGAAAAAAGCGGCCTGATCGCGCGTCATGTCTCGGCGGAGGTGCGCGATCTGAAGGCCCAGCGATGGCTGCCCTTGGCGATCGATCCATCCGATCTGAAGCTCCAGGGAAGAATCAACGGCGTGCTGTTTGTCGAGGGTGCGCCCGCCGCAAAACCCGAGTATCGGGTGAACGGACGGCTAACGGTCGGGCAGGGAGAGATGCAGTTCGGATTTCTGCGCTCGCCCATAATTCTCAGCTCCGCCACGCTCGCGCTCGATGGCCGCGGGATGAAGCTGCAAATTCCGTCCGCGTTGCTCGAGAAATCGCCGATCGACCTCAGCATGTCGATTCGCGACTTCTCGCATCCTGAGATGGAGCTCAACGCCGTTGCGCAGCGGCTCGATCTCACGGTCATGAAGTTCATCCGACTGCCCTGGCAGCCGCCGACGCCGGTGATGCTCTTCAAGATTCCGGTGACGGGATATATTGGCGCGCGCCGCGCCGATCTAATCCGCCTCGAAATGAACGAAGTCGGAGCGAATTACCGGTACGATGGCGGCAACTGGTGGGTGCGGGGTTTCAAGGCTGACGCGCTCGGTGGAAAAATCGCGCTCGATTTCTCGGGCCGTAAAAAGGATGACTGGGTCCATCTGCGCGGGCAACTGATGCAAATCGACGGCGCCGAGCTGATGCATCTTCTGCAGGGGCCCGGCGAGCCGAAGCTGACCGGCAAGATGGATATGAACGGCGATTTCTGGGCCGATACCAACAACGACTTTTTTCCCACACTTAGCGGCAAGTTCGCGATCAATGCGCAGCAGGGGACGCTCGCGAGGTTCCGTCTACTCTCGCGCATCCTCGGCATGATCGATCTGAAGAGCTGGCTCACGGCCAACGTTCCCGACCCGCGCGTCGCCGGCCTGCCGTTCGATACTCTGACCGCGACATTCAACGGAAACAATGGCGTGTTTCACACTGACGATCTCACGCTCAAGGGACCGGTGATGGATCTGGGTGCGCAGGGCTCGATCAATGCGGACCAGGCGACGATGAACATGACCATCGCGATGGTGCCGTTCGATACCGTGAACTGGCTGGTGACCAAGATTCCGTTGCTTGGCGAACGGCTGGCCGCCGGAACTACGCTTTTCGCCGCCTACTTTCAGGTCCGCGGGCCGATCTCGGATCCGCGCGTAACGGTAAAACCCATCACCTCGGTCGCCGAGTTGGTGAAAAAGACTCTCGGCCTGCCGATCAACATTATCCGGCCCAACACGGTGCGATGAGCGGCTTGGACGCCGCCGAGCCCGCCGCTAGAGTGACCTGCGCCATGGCCTCATCGAAAACGCTACAAAAAGCATCGGCGATGCGTCTGCTGCTGGTGACGGTCGGCAGTGAGGAGCAGGCGGTAAGCATCGCGCGTACGCTGGTGCAGGAACACCTCGCGGCATGCGTAAATCTGATTGCGCCGATCCGATCGATCTACCGATGGCGCGATGCGCTCGAGGACGAACGCGAGATTCTACTCGTCATCAAGACGCGCAAAGCACTCTACTCCCGCGTCGAACAACGGGTGCGCGAGATGCACAGTTACGAGGTTCCCGAAATTCTTTCGATCGCGCCCGATGCGGGCCACCGGCCGTACCTCGAATGGCTGTTCGATTCGACGGCCGCAGCTGTGCTGCGCGGAGCGCGGAGCTGATTCGTGCCATCCCGCGAGAGGACGGTCGCGACATTCCGCGCGGCGATCAGGCGTATGTCGCCCTATGTCCCCGGTGAGCAGCCACGCGCCGGAACGCGCCTGATCAAGCTCAACACCAACGAAAATCCGTATCCGCCTTCGCCGCGAACCCGGCGCGCGCTTGCCGACGGAGCCGACCTGCTGCGACTCTATCCGGCGCCGCACGCCGATGATCTGGTTGCCGAGGCGGCGCGGCTCTATCGAGTACCGCGCGAGATGATTATCGCGGGGAACGGTTCCGATGAGCTGCTCGCGATGATATTCCGCGCTGTGCTCGACCCTGGCGATCGAGTGGCGTATCCGACGCCGACCTATTCGTTGTACGACACTCTCGCGGAAATTGAGGAAGCTCGCGTAGTACGCGTTCCGTGGTGCGAGGATTTCTCTTTGCCGCTCGATAAGCTGGCGCGAGCGCGGGCCCGGCTGACGATCGTGTGCAGCCCGAATTCGCCCTCAGGCACGTGGACGCCGTCACCGCGACTGGCTGCGCTAGCGAGTCGCATCGCGCCGCGGTTACTGGTGATCGATGAGGCGTACGTAGATTTCGCCGCCGGCCACGCGTTGGATCTGGCGCGACGCCATCACAATGTCATCGTGTTACGCTCTCTCTCGAAATCCTTTTCGCTTGCCGGGATGCGCTTGGGACTCGGTTTTGCGCAACCGGAGATCATAGAGCAGCTCATAAAGGTGAAGGACTCCTACAACCTGAGCCGGATAGCGATCGCGGTTGGTGCGCAGGCGCTGCGCGATGCGGCTTGGATGCGACGCAATGTCGAACGGGTGGTGGCGACCCGCGCGCGCACCGAGGCCAATCTCCGCAAACTTGGCTTCGAGGTGCCGCCTTCGCAGGCAAATTTCGTGATGGCGCGGATGCCGGGGCGCGATCTGGCGCCGCTGGTAGGCGATCTTCGCAAACGCGGCATCCTGGTGCGCTACTTCGCGACTCCGGGGCTCAGAGACGCCATGCGTATCTCGATCGGCACGCCGACCGAGATGTCGGCGTTGATAGATGCGCTGCGTTCGCTGATGGCATCGCGCGATTCAAAACGCGAACTCAAAAGGCGTCGATGAGTCCGATCACACGCCTGTTTCGGCGTTTTCGTCGCGGCGCAATTGCGGGCGAGCCCTCGAAGGGCCCGAGCGCGGTCGATTGGATGGTGGTAGGCCTCGGCAATCCCGGCGAGCAGTATCGTCGCTCGCGCCACAACCTTGGCTACATGGTGCTCGACCGGTTAGCCGCGCGGCATCACGTCGAGCTTTCGCGTCATCGCTTTAAGGCGGCATACGCGACGGCCGAAATCGGCGAGCACACCGGACTGCTGGTCAAACCCGAGGGCTTTTATAATTTAAGCGGCGAAACTGTTTCCTCGATGCTCGGCTACTACAAGGTCCCGGTCGAGCGGCTGATAGTTCTCCACGACGATCTCGACCTCGAAGCCGGTCGACTCCGCATCAAGCGCGGCGGCGGCGATGCGGGTAATCGCGGGATACGCTCGATCGCCGCGAAAACGGGTGTCGATTTCATCCGTGTACGCATCGGGATCGGACGTCCGCCCGACGAGGGCGAGAGCAAGGACTTCGTGCTCAGGCCCATGACCCGCTCTGAGCTGGCGTATTACGATCCGGTCATTGATCGTGCCGCCGACGCAGTGGAAACAGTGATGGCCGAAAATCTGGAACGCGCAATGGGCCGTTTCAACCAGTGGCCTGTCTGAGCGCAGGAAAACTTTTCCGACCAGAGCGCTTCGGATACGCTGACCAGGTCTTGCGGCTCGTAATTCAACGGGTATGAACGAAGAACAGGCAGAGGCGCGCGCGCTCGAACTCAGCCGCAATGCGGTCGAGGTCATCTCGATCGGTGAGCTCGCGTCTAAGCTGGGCGAAGGGCGGCCGCTACGAATCAAACTCGGGATGGATCCGACGGCGCCCGACCTTCATCTCGGTCATACGGTCACGCTCAAGAAGCTTCGCGATTTCCAGCAAGCGGGGCATACCGTGGTCTTCCTGGTGGGCGACTTCACCGCCATGATCGGCGATCCGACCGGCCGCTCCGAAACACGCAAGCCGCTCAGCACGGATGAGATCAAGCGCAACGCCGATACCTATCGTCGCCAGGTGTTCAAGCTGCTCGATCCGGAACGCACCGAGATTCGGTTCAACAGCGAATGGATGTCGCAGATGGGCGTTGCCGGGCTGATCGGAATCGCGGCGCATCTGAGCGTCGCGCGGATGCTCGAGCGCGACGATTTCGAGAAACGGCTTAAGTCGGGTGAGCCGCTGTTTCTGCACGAGCTGCTCTATCCGCTCATCCAGGGTTACGATTCCGTGGCGCTCAAGGCCGATGTCGAACTCGGCGGCACCGACCAGAAATTCAACATGCTGGTGGGACGCGACCTGCAGCGCGCCTTCGGACAGCCGCCGCAGGTCGTGATGACGATGCCGCTGCTGGAAGGGCTCGACGGCGTCCGCAAAATGTCGAAATCGTACGGCAATTACGTGGCGCTTGAGGATCGCCCTGAGGAAATGTTCGGCAAGCTGATGTCGATTTCAGACGTGCTGATGGCCCGCTACTTCGAGCTGCTTGCGGGCGGCGATGCGGCCGAGCTTGCTGCGGTCCGTTCCGGCGCGCTCCATCCGATGGAAGCGAAGAAGCGGCTTGCCGCCATGATCGTAGCGGAATATCACGGCTCAGACGCCGCCGAGCGGGCGCGCGAATATTTCGAGACCAAGTTCCAGCGGCGCGAGATTCCGGCTGATGCCAAGGTCTACAAGATCGACGGCGAAATCTGGATTTGCGAGCTGATGAAGCAAATCGGCTTCGTGCCCTCGACCAGCGAGGCGCGCCGGCTGGTAGGGCAGGGCGCCGTGCGGGTCGACGGCCGCACGGTGACCGACATCAATTTCCGGTTCATGCCCGGAACCAACCAGGTGATCGAGGTCGGCAAGCGGCGCGTGGCGCGAATCAAACGTTGACCGGTTCAGGACTTGTCTTCCGAGCGCCGGCCCGATTCGGCTTCAACTACGGCGCGCAGCTTTTTCATCGTGCGGTCGAGCGCTTTGACGTAGCGCTGCTTGGTCCAGGTCTCGCGGGTGTGCATCTTGAGCCATCCGAGCTTTACGGCGTCGGGCTTGTTGCCCATCTCGCCGGTGGAAACCTCGATGACCGCGCGCTCCTCGGGCGTCAGCGTTTGGAGCACCTCACGCTTGATGCTCTGGAGAAAGCCCGACTTCAGATCGATGTCTATTTTCATGGACGTCCCAGAAAGCCCGTCAGTGCGATGCCGTCGACGAGGTAGCCGGAGGCAGGTTGATCAGGACGCTTTGCGGTTGTTCGGGCGGATTCGGTCCGGCGAACGGATGAAAGAAATTGTAGAAGCCGTGCGTCATTGCAAAGGCCCAGCCGCCGCTCGTCGAAAGCATTCCGGAGACCTCGTAGTAAACCGTCCGATCGTTCACCAGCTTGCCGATGGTGCTCTGACCTGTGTTGATCCTGCGCAATATCTGGCTCAAATCGTACGACGATGAGCGCAGGATCGCCATCACCTCGCGGCCATACGCCTCGTTCTCGACCAGCCGCGGAACCAAGTCGTGCGCCTGGTCGAGGCGTGTCGCAACCTCGCCGAGTTGTTCGGAAGTGTGATGCATCGTATCGAAAGTCGCGCCGATGCCGGAGGCCAGGATGACAAGCTCCGCGAGGATTAACAGTTGGACCCTGATTGTCCGGGCATTCGACTAAGCCACGATACCCCCCGGTGCTGCGCCTAAAGCGCGGTCTTGAGAAAATCCGGCATCAAGTCGTCGTGCGCACTGGAGATTCCAACGCGCACTTGCCGGTCGATGTTGGCACATGGATGTTGATAATGGGCGTGAACGAAAATGAAGCCGAAGGACCAGGGCGCGATCGACTGCGCCATGCCGCTGTTCGTCTACGGCACCCTGCTCGATCCGGCGTGTCGAAATCGAGTGCTCGGCCATTCGGTGCGGACGCGTCGGGCCAGTCTCAACGGCTTTCGGGTCGTGCGTGGACGCCACGTCTATATCGTCCCGGAGCCGGACGCATCTATCGATGGCCTGCTGCTGCTCGACCTCGAGGCTGCTGATTTCGCCGCGCTCGATCGGTACGAAGAGGTGCCGCGGCTGTATACACGCGAAACCGTCGAAGTGGTCGCGAGCATCGAGCGCCTGCGATGCTGGGTCTACATGCCGACACGCGCGTTGCTCAAGGCCTAACTAGCGACGCTAGCTGGAGGCTGAGGTTCGGCTGTCCGGCTTCCTGATCGCGAACTTGTCGAGCCGATATTGCAGCGTCCGGTAGCTCATACCGAGCATTTTGGCGGCTTTCGCTATGACCCAATCCGAGCGCTCCATCGATTGCAGGATCAGGTCGCGCTCGAAGTTCTCGAAATTGATGCCTTCAACCGGCAATTCGAAACGATCACCGCGCGCGCGTTCCGCGCCGCGCGCGCGAGTTTTGCGCGCGACCACTTCCTCAGGCAGGTCACGCGGTGTAATGCGGTCGCCCTCGCACAGGAGACTCGCCCGCTCGATCGCCGATTCGAGCTGACGGACGTTCCCCGGCCATGAGTAGTCGAGCAGTATCTCCATCGCTTCGCGGCTCACTTCCTTCGGCTTCACCCCGGCGTTGCGGGCGAAACGCGCGAGCGTATGTTCGATCAGCAGCGGGATGTCCGAGCGGCGGTCGCGAAGCGGCGGCAGCGTGATCGTGACGACGTTGACGCGGTAGTAGAGATCCTCGCGGAAGCGCTCTTCCGCGACCTCTTCGGCGAGGTTGCGATTGGTCGCCGCGATCAGCCGCACATCGACGCGAAAGGATTCATTGCCGCCGACCCGGCGCACCTCTTTTTCCTGAAGCACGCGCAGGATTTTCGCCTGCACCCCGATCCCGAGGTCGGCGATCTCATCGAGGAACAGCGTCGATTTGTCGGCGCTCTCGATGAGGCCGATCTTACGCTCGGTCGCGCCCGTGAACGCGCCGCGCTCGTGGCCGAAAAGCTCATTCTCGATGAGCGCATCGGGGATGGCCGAGCAATTGATCGCGACGAACTGGCGCGACGCGCGCGGCGACAAGCGGTGAATCGCGCGCGCGATGACTTCCTTGCCCGTGCCGCTCTCGCCCTGGATCAGCACGGTCGAGTTCGAGGGCGCGATCTTGCGCACGATACGCACCACTTCCTGGATCGTCGGATGCTGCCCGACGACGCCTTCGATCTCAAATTTGCCTTCGAGCCGGGTGCGCAAAAGCAGGTTCTCTTGCTGAAGATTCGACAGCTCCGCGGCCTTGGCCACCGTCATCACGAGCGTCTCGCGATCGGTCGGCTTCGTCAGGTAATAGAAGGCGCCGCTCTTCATCGCCTTGACGGCGCTGTCGATCGTGCCGTGGGCGGTCAGGACCACCACCTGGCTGGCCGGATGCAGTGAGCGGACCTCCGCCAGCAGCTCCTCGCCGCTCATGCCGGGCATCATGAGGTCGGTCAGGACCACATCGAAACGGCTGGAGCTCAGCAGTTCGAGCGCGCGCTTGCCGACCGCCGCCTCCTCGACCGCGAAGCCTTCCTCGCGCAGCGTCTCGGCGGTGATGTTGCGTTCGAGGTCGTTATCTTCGACTACCAGGACCGATGCCTGACTCATAGGTCTTAAGTTTTGCCGGTTTGGACCGGAAAGGTGAAGACCACCCGGGTGCCCCGGCGATCTTCGCGCGGTCCGATGGTTATGTTGCCGCCATGTTTCTCGACGATTGCCTGCGAGAGGAACAATCCCAGCCCTATGCCTTCGCGCTTGGTGGTGAAGAATGGTTCGAAAATACGCTGCTGCGTCGCCGGATCGATTCCGACCCCGGTGTCGTCGAAGCTCAGCCGCAGCTTGGAGTCGTCGCGCGCATAACCGATATCGAGCGTGCCGCCTTCGGGCATCGCCTGGATCGCGTTGGCGACCACGTTGATGAAGCAGGTGCGAAGCTTCTCGGCATCGACGTTGAGCACCGCGGGCACGTCGGGATTGCGCTCGTAAACCGTAATCCCCTGGCTTCTGACTTTCGATTCGGAAAGCTCGATCACGCTGTGGACGAGCGCCCGGACATCGGTGGGTGCAGGATGGATCTCAATCGGTTTGCCGTAATGCAGAAAGCTTTGGATGAGTTCCGTCAGACGCCGAATCTCATCCTTCATCATGCCGAGCTGGTTGAGGAAATGATCGCGATCGCTGCTCAACTGGCCGGCGTAGCGGATGCGCAGTTGATCGATCGCGAGCGAGATGAAATTGAGGGGATTCTTGATCTCGTGGGCCAGTCCGCCGGCGAGTTGGCCGAGCGCCGCGAAGCGTTCCAGCCGATTCAGCTCGATCTCGCGCTCGCGCGCGCGTCGTAGTTGCGCGACCATGTCGTTGAACGATCGCGTCAGGAGTCCGATCTCATCGCGACGATGAGTCTCGGGTACCGGCTCGAGGCCGCGGGCGGCGAGGTTCTGCGCTGCCGCCGCCACGGTGTGAATCGGTTGGACGTAACGCTGCGCAAGCACCCACGCGAAGACCAGTCCTAGCGCGAAGATCGCGAGCGCGACGGTCAGAAGTTGGTTTCGGTACTGCTGAAGAGGCTCGGCGAAGTCGCCGAAATTGGCGATTAGTTGGACGTAGCCGAGCAGATGGTCCTCGACCTCGACCGGAATCAGATAGACCGTGGTCTGCTGGCCGCCGGCGCCGAAGGCGAGAGGGATAACGTCGATGAGGTTGCTGCCGCCGCTATGCGCCACCGCGCTCGTGGCGCCGCCTTGGGTCAGCACCGCGCCGATGAGTTTGGGATTCGTGCTGTTGATGATCAAATTGCGGCTGGAAGCTATCGAGACTTGGAGGCCCTGAGTATGCAGGCTTTTGACATAGTTCGGCAGCCGATCAGGGTCGGAGGCGCTGACCGAGGTCAGTTCCTGCACGCTGATCTGGATTGCGCGCGCGAGGTCCTTTACCCGGGCCTGCGTGCTCTCAACCACCGCCTCCTGCGTGCCGAGGCTGACCGCGACCTGAGCGCCAAGCGTGAGCGTCAGCAACAACACCATCAAGGCCAGCAGCTTGGCCGTCAATCCGAAAGCCGGCAATCTAATGTTCATCTTTTTGCCTGTGATGATTCCGCTCCCGGCGGATCTTTCCGCGCGGGTGTTATTCTACTGCGGATGGTTGCCGTTGCCGGACCAGAGATAAAGGTAGCGGCTGATCCAGAATAATATCGAGAGTATCGCGATCAGCAAAATCAGGTGCTCGAAGCCGCCCACGTACGCGGTCGCGTATTCGATCTGGCTGCCGAAGAGATAGCCGATCGAGACCATCACCGGCACCGAGATCAACGCACCCAGCAGATCGTAGAAAAAGAACCGTCCGGGACTGACGCCGAGCGAGCCGGCCGACAGGTAGATGATCGCGCGCAGACCGGCGAGAAAGCGCGCGTAAAAAATCGTCTTGCTGCCGTGGCGTTCCATGAAGCCCCGCAGCCATTCTATCCGATTGCGCGAACGGGGACGCTCGACGCCGAAATAGGCCAGCAATCCGCTTCCGAAGCGCCGTCCGATCAGGAACAGCGAGTTATCGCCGACGACGACCCCCAGCAGCGCGACCACCAAGGTCGGAGGGTAGGCGGTGATCCCGCGATGGATCAGGAAGCCGCCCGTCAGTAGCGCCACGTCCTCGGGCACCGGCAGCCCCAAGCCGCATAGCATCAAAACCGCGAACAGACCGACGTAACTGAAGTGTTCGATGTAGGCTGAAACCGCGATGCCCAAGCGTTAGCTCCCGTGGGCATGGGCGTAGCGGGCGTCGACTGCCTCGCGGATCTGATCGATCGATTTGCCCTCGTCGGCCATCCTTCCTGCCATCAGCGCTTCGCCCAGACAAATCGGGCAGGTGGTTGCGTGGCGATCGCGATAGCAATCGAGGAGGCTGCGATGGCCGACCTCACGGTCGCATCCGCAGTAGCAGTGCAGTTGTATCAGAAGCGCGGGGTGGCGCTCGGCAATGACGTAGGCTTGGTGCACATCGCCCTGGAACAGCGCCGGATCGAGCGTCGTTCGCTCGCTTGCCGTAGTCGGGCAGCAGGCGCCGTTTTCAGAGCCGGCCGGGATTCGAGTCAACATTATGTAAGTCGCGAGCGTTACGACGACCGCGAGCGAAGCGACGATGATTACCTTGCGCATACCGCAGTCCGGCGTTCAGCCGGCCCCGTCCCGAAAAATGTTTCAACTGGCGAGCGCGATTCCATGCCGCCAGACCGTCCCGCCATCTTACTTGCCCTTGCCCGGAAGCGAAACAGACCCCGAAAAGAGGGTTAGCGGATGATTGATCGCTCGACGGAGATTGCAGGACGTGGCGATCGGCGCGATGCGGCTGAGGTCGCCGGCGATCGCGCTGAATTCCTCGAGCCCGGGTTCAGTACCGAAAATCCTATCCCAGAGCGAAGTGGTAACGCCGAGGCATCGATCGGGAAACGCGAAGTGATGCGCAAGATGGCGGGTTCGCAGCCCGACCTCCCATCGCGTGGCCGGAGGCTTGAAATGCAGCCGATAATGAAGCGTCTCATACGCGGCAAAGCCCGCCATCAGTCCGCAGACCGAGTACATCGCAGGCGTCATTCCGTAAACCACCAGCAGCGTCCCGATGATCGCGGCGACGGGTATCCAGGCGCCGACTGCGAACACTGCGCTGGCGTCGCGATGATGCACCTGATGGAGCGGAGTTACGAAGGTAACGAACCGATGGCTCATCCAGCCGTGGACGGCGTACTCAACGAAGGTCCAGGCGAACGCCCCGGCCGCGAACAGAATTAACTTCACGACCATCATGCGATCGTAGGCGGCAAATTGATGCCGGGCAATCGCTGCCGATGCGCCGAATTATTTGACCACCTGATGCAGTATCTCGACAGCTTTCCGATGCTCCTGCAGCAGGGTCGGCACTTCGTTCGGCTGATGCCGTCCGAAGCCGCATGGCGCGGCTAATCCGAACTGCGGTAGGTACTGCCGCGTGATCTCGAGCCGCTTTCTGAATCGGTTCAGATCGCCCATGGCGTGAATTGAGCCGAGGTAGACCCTGGAGCCGCCGACCTGCAGGTCTTTGAGCGGGGCGTAATAACTCTCGTCAAGTGTGTCGAGCGTCGGGATGTGGACGAAGTCGACTCTTCGTCCCGATCGCGCGACCAACTCGTTCGCGAACTTCACCGCCATGGATAGGTTCTTGGGACTGACCATCGGCCAGCCGCCCAGCGTCCCGTAACAGAGGTGATATCCGACCATGACTTCCTTCGGGATGGACGGCGTGAGATGCGCCGCGGGAGCCGCGTTGCGATCCAGCATGTTAGTCTTCGGAGTCCAGGGCAAGTCCGCCTCGAGGTCCATCACTTCGACGCAACAGTCCCATGAGATCGCCAGGTCGGAAGGCGGAATCTTCTCGCACATCTTGGCAATCTCGGCGCTCATCGCCGCTTCGAAGCCGGGCTTGATGCGCGGGTAATCGGCGGGATCGTGAAAGAAGACATCGATCGCGCTATTGGTCAGGGGCAGCGAGACCTGGAAGCGGACGTTGTGCGGAATCACGCCCTCCTTGCGCAGAGTCTTGAAGACGAAGTACGAGGTGATGGCATCTTTGGCATAACCGAGGCGCCATCCGGGCTCGCCGAATTTAACCTCCTGGACGCCGGGCCTGACTTTGAATTCCCACAATTCTTCGCGCACGGCAGGCTTCCACTTCTCGACTCCGTTCGCATCGCGGGGCGGACGTTTCACGGTTTCGATGTCGGGATGCCCGTGGAAGACGCGATAGGCGAGCATGTTAATCCACCAGATGCGTTCGTCGGTTTCGCCATCGGGAATTGCCGGCAGGTATTCACCGATTGCCCGCCCGCAGCTTTCGAAGACCTCTTCGGGGGTTTCCAAAGGCACGCTTCCGACCAACAGCAGATCCTGAGCCATAACCTGCTCTCCTGACCGGTTGGGGTTATGGCGGACTTATAGAACAGTGACCGATTTAATCAACCTTGATGAGCCGCATCGCGAATCGAACGCGAACGTGTCCCACTCTCTTCCCCCGTCTTCGATGACAATCAACTGAAGTTCCGCGAGTCTGATATAGGCGCGTAGTGAAGTCAGCACGGAGTGGCAAAAGACCGAAAGGGATTCTATGGCCCGGTGGTCTTGTCGCAAGTTTTCTGGTTAATTGGATCGCATAGCTCGGCAATCGACTCTCGGGTTGAGGCTTGGCGGTCGAATCCAGTAAATTTGCCTGGATCACAGAGATTCGCTTGAATTTCGGCGACGTTAAAACGTCCGATTATTATAGGTTCTTGGATACAGGGCCAGCTTTGGCATACGTCAAGTTCCGTATCGATTCCAGGAGGATCCATGGCTAAGAAAATCGTCGCCGTGCTCGGCGGCGTGCTGCTCGGTATTGTAATCGCTTTTGCGCGAGCCGGCGCGTTCCCGTTCTGGGGGGCGTCTTCGTCGCCATCAGCCAACGGCAAGCCGGATACCTCGGCTGCCGCGCCGACTAAACCTGCCGCTCCTGCCCCTGCGCCTGCCCCCGCCGGTCAGCCGGAGCCTCCGCCCCCCGCGGTTGTCGCCAAGGGTGGTATTCCGATTCCGTCGTTTGCGCCCCTGGTCAAGCGCGTGATGCCCACCGTAGTCAACGTCAGCGTCGTGCAGGAAGTGAAAACCAGCGGGATGCCGTTTCCGTTCGCGGGCCCTGAAGGTCCGGGCGGACCTGGCGAGGGCGGGAACGGTCCGGAGCAGGGTCCATTCGGTGGACCCGGCGATCCCTTTGAGCAGTTCCGCCATTTCTTTGGTGAGATTCCCCATAACTTCAAGCAGCACGGCCTCGGCTCGGGCGTGATCGTGTCGCCCGACGGCTACATCCTGACCAACAACCATGTGGTCGGCGATGCGACCGAAATCCGGGTGCGGCTCAGCGATCAACGCGAATTCAAAGCCAAGGTGATCGGCAAGGACGAAAAGACCGACCTCGCCTTGATCAAGATCGATGCGAAGGATCCGCTCCCTTATGCAACGCTCGGCAACTCCGATAGTACTGAGGTAGGCGACTGGGTAATCGCGATCGGCAATCCGTTCGGTTTCTCGCTGACGGTCACTTCCGGAATTGTGAGCGCCAAGGGGCGCGCCCTCGGCGGCAACTACGATAACTACATCCAGACCGACGCCTCGATTAACCCCGGCAACTCCGGGGGCCCGCTGTTCAACACCGAGGGCAAGGTAATCGGCATCAACACCGCCATCTACAGCAACACGGGAACCAATGCCGGCATCGGCTTCGCCATCCCGATCGACCTCGCCAAGGACATCATGGACCAGCTCAAGGAGCATGGGCATGTGATCCGCGGCTGGCTCGGCGTTGAGATCCAGGAAGTGACTCCTGACCTTGCCCAGTCCTTCAGCCTCGCGAAGCCGGAGGGTGCGTTGGTTGCGAGCGTGGTCGAGGATGGACCGGCGGCGAAAGCCGGCGTGAAACGTGGCGACATCATTTTGAAGTTCAATGGCCGCCCCGTGCCCGATGAGCATCATCTGCCCGAAATGGTCGCGCAGACTCCAATTAACGGCACCGTTCCGCTGGAGATCCTGCGCGACGGCAAAAAGATGACGCTTGACGTCAAGATCGGTGAGCTCAAGGAAACCAAGCTTGCCAGCGCCAAGAGCGAAGAGTCCAACAACAACTGGGGCTTGCAGGTGCAGGCGCTCACGCCCGAGATTGCGCAGCAGCTCAATCTGAAGTTGTCAAAGGGCGTAGTGGTTCGCGGTGTGACGCCCGATACGCCGGGCGCCGATGCCGGCATTCAGCCCGGCGACGTCGTGCTCGAAGTGAACCATCGCAAGATCGATTCGGTCGACGAGTTTTTGAGCGAGGCGAAATCGGCCAAGAGCTCGAACAAGCCGGCGCTGCTGCTGGTGCAACGCGGCGATGCGACGCTGTACACCGTGATCAAGCCCGAAAGCTGATCCGAGGCTTGTGAACCCGGCGCGGAGGAAGCGAGGTTCGTTCCTCCGCGCCGCGCTTCAACGACCTTTCAGACACTGAATCCAGAGCGATGACCCGGCTCACGGAGCGATGTGACGTGATCATCGCCGGGGCCGGACCCGCCGGTCTTGCCAGCGCGCTGTTCCTGCTCGATCGCAGACCCACGCTCGCTGGCCGAGTGATCGCGCTCGAAAAGGCGCATCATCCGCGGCCCAAGGTCTGCGCCGGCGGCCTGATTCCGAAAGCCATCGCGACGCTCGATGAACTCGGCATCGACGTCGATGTCCCGGCCGTGCGTGTGACGGCGGGCAGCGCGCGCACCGAGATCGGTACGGTCGACATTCCACGCGGAGAGGTGCTCTGCACGATCGTCCGGCGCGATCAGTTCGATGCCTCGCTTGCGGCCGCCGCGCGTCGGGCTGGTCTCCGAATCGTCGAGGATTGCCGCGTCGACGAAGTAGACGAAGTAGAGGAGGGCGGGGGCGGCGTGCGGGTCATCGGGACGCGCGGGATATTCGAAGCGCCGCTGTTGATCGGCGCGGATGGTTCGGGCAGCCGGGTGAGGCGCGCGCTCTTCGACGAGCGCCGCGGGCAGCTCGGGCACGGCTTGATGATCGACATTCCGGTGGATGCGCAGACGAGCCCCGAGTTTCGCGATCATTGCTACCGCTTCGATTTCAATTGCGTGGCGGCGGGAGTGCGCGGCTACGCTTGGTCGTTCCCGTGCCTCGTCGACGGACGACCCCACCTCAACGTTGGTGTCTACGATCAGTTCACCGACGGACGCGCGCCGACTCGCCTGATGATCGAGGAGCTGCGCAACGCTTTCCCGCAAATCAAAATTCCGAGCGAGCCACGGCGCTTCAGATCGTTTCCGATTCGATGGTTCGATGGCGGCCAGCGGTTCTCCACCCGGCACGCGATGCTGGCCGGCGATGCGGCCGGGGTCGATCCGCTGATGGGCGAGGGAATCTCGTATGCCTTCGAGCACGGCCGGCTCGTCGCCGCCGCGGCGTTGCGTTATCTCGACGGCGACTGCGGCGCGCTTGCCGATTACGATCGCGTGCTCCATCGCGGTGCGCTCGGCCGCAAACTCTCACGTTTGGCCTTCGCGGCGCGCCGCTTTTATGGTCCGCGCCATCGGTTTTACTTCCGACTCGCTCATCTGAGCGCCAAGGCGCAGCAGATCGGCGTCGACTGGTATAACGGCGCGTACAACCTTGATGAGGTTCCAGCGCGACGCTTGATCGCGCGATGGGCGCGCGCGGTTCTGATGCGCGAGCCGGTAAGATAGGATCCAAAGCCCGAAGCGAGTAGATTGCCGGTTATCTGTGGGGAGGGGAGATGGCGGACGGCGTCCGCCGATGGATGTCATTATGGCCAAGCGGCGTGGTCGCAAGCGGGGGCGAAGCCTCGGCGTGCGGCTCATCCTGATTATCGCGCTGATGCTGATGATCGCGGGCTTTCTCACGCGCCGGATGCTGATGCCGGTCGGTTATCGCGGTTTCCATCGTTCCGCTTCGAGCCGCTTAAGCGCCGATGATTCGAGCCCGTCTGCCGAACCGGCATCGGGCAATAACGCGACCGGCGAGCAGCTCGACGATGCGGAGCGCGCCGAACTCAACCGGATCATCCGCAAAAAGGCGCGCTAGCGATCGATGGCTGCGGGCGTCCAGGTCGTCGACGATCTCGGCCTGCGAGTGGGACTCGCTGCGCCGCCCGAGCGCATCGTCTCGCTGGTGCCGAGCTGGACCGAGACCCTGTTCGCGCTCGGGCTTGGTCCGCGCATCGTCGGCGTGACGCGGTTCTGTATCGAGCCGGCGCGCGAGGTCGAAGCGGTGCCGAGAATCGGCGGGACCAAGAATCCCGACATCAATGCGATCCTGAAGCTCGCGCCGGACCTGGTGATCGCCAATGCCGAAGAGAATCGGCGCGAGGATATCGAGCGTCTGCGCGAGTCCGCAGTTAGAGTTTTCGTCACTTATCCGCGCACCGTGCCGGGCGCGGTCGAATCGATTCTGCGGCTCGGGGCCGCACTGGGCGCCGAAACCGCAGCCGCCGCACTCACGCGCAAGATCGTGATGACCGTAAGTGAGATCGAAGCCGGACTCGGCGTCTGGATGAAGCTTCGGCTGCGCGTCTTCTGTCCGGTCTGGAAGAATCCCTGGATGAGCTTCAATGCCGACACCTATGCCCACGACGTGCTGCGGATGCTCGGCTTCAACAACATCTTCGCCGCCGCCGGCGAGCGTTACCCGCGCGTCACGCTGGAGCAGGCGCTCGAGTCGCGCCCCGATGTCGTGCTGCTACCCGATGAGCCGTACCTCTTCACCGACGACGATGTGCGCGAACTCAAAGAGACGCTGCCACCCGTGCTCGCACGGCGTGTGCTGCTGATCAGGGGCCGCGACCTGCATTGGTACGGCGTCCACATGGTGCGCGGACTGCGCGCCCTGAACCGCATCCTGTCGAAGGTACGCGCCACCTCGGGATTGAGCAGCGGTGGAGCGGTCGGCCACAAGCGATGAGACATCACGCCATCGGAGTAGCACGGGTGGGCTGCTGATCCTCGCCGGTTATGGCTCAAACTTGTCGCCAAAGCCGCCTCTAGTCGCATCGCGCATCGAAGTCGCGCACAGGCGCACGTTTGTTGAACTAAGACAAGATCGTAGGGCGCCGCAATTTGCCTGCAGCGATCAAACTCTTTAGATTTCCCTTCGCGACAGCTTGCTGGTTTTTTGGCGGAGACCTTAGATGGCTGCACCCCTCGATGGAATTAAGGTACTGGATCTGACACGGCTCGCGCCCGGACCGTTCTGCACGATGATTCTGGGCGACCTTGGCGCCGAAGTTATCAAGGTCGAAGAGCCGGGACCGCCCGCTGGGCGTCGGGCGCAACAGGCCGGCACGGCAGGCGTGAAAACGCCGGCAGGTGGCTTCAGCGGCTCGCCCTTCAACGCGCTGAACCGCAATAAGAAATCGATCGGGCTGAATCTCAAGAGTCCTGCCGGCAAGCAGGTCTATCTGCGATTGGCACAGCGCGCAGACGTGATCGTCGAGGAGTTCCGCCCGGGTGTCGCCAAGCGCCTCGGAATCGATTACGAAGCGCTCGCGCCGCGCAATCGGCGGCTGATCTATTGCGCGATTACCGGCTACGGCCAGACCGGGCCATATCGCGAAATCGTTGGGCACGACCTCAATTACATCGGTACCTCGGGGCTACTGTCGTTCCTCGGACGCCGGAACGAGCCGCCGACCATCCCGCACAATCTCGTCGCCGACTATGCGGGCGGCGGGATGCACGGCGCTATCGGCATTCTGGCAGCGCTGGTGGCGCGCAATGCCACTGGTCAGGGACAGTACGTCGACATCTCGATGCTTGACGGCAGCATCGCACTGCTCGCGCAAACCTTCTCGACCTTCTTCGCCACCGGCAAGGCTCCCGTACGCGGCGAGACGATGTTCGATGGCGGCGTCCCGAACTACAACTTCTATCGCACAAAGGACGGCAAATACGTGACCATCGCGGCGCTTGAGCCGTGGTTTTTCGCCAACCTGTGCAAGGCGCTGGGACGCGAGGATCTGATCGAGCACGAGTTCAATCCTGCCATGCGCGACGAAGTCAAAAAATGCTTCGAGGCGGCGTTTCTGACCCGCACGCGCGATGAATGGTTCGACATCCTCTCCAAGAGCGACGTTTGCGTCGGCCGGCTGCTCGAACTCGAAGAAGTTCCGAACGATCCGCAGGTGCGGGCGCGCAACATGATTGTGGAGCTCCATACCCCCGCGGGGGAGAAAGTCCGCCAGGTTGGAGTCTCGATCAAACTCTCGGAAACCCCCGGCGAGATTCGCTCGCTCGCCCCCGCGCTTGGACAGCATACCGATGAAATCCTCACCAGACTGGGCTATCCGCCCGAGACCATCAAGAAATGGCGCGAAGAAGGCGCGATCAAGTAGCAGCGATGCGGGCAAACGCTTAGGATCGTCGGATGCCTGACACAACTGAGCCGCTCTTTTTCAAGAGTCCGTTCGATCTGTTCATCGATCACGCCGAGGGGGCGTACCTCTATACGCGCGATGGACGCAAGATTCTTGATGCCGGCGGCGGCGCCGTGGTCGTGCATATCGGCCAGGGTCGCGAGGAGATGGCCCGCGTCGCGGCCGATGTCGTGAGCCGCATCAATTACATTGTGCCGGTGTTCGATTCTGCCGAGCGCACCGCGCTCGTGGAACGGCTCAAGCGATGGACGCCGCCCGGGCTCACGCGCTTCTATTTCACGAGCGGCGGCTCGGAGGCGATCGAATCGGCGATTAAGTTTGCGCTTTTATGTCAGAAGACGCGCGGACGCGGCACGCGGACGAAGATCATCTCGCGCCAGTTTTCGTATCACGGCAACACGCTCGGCGCGCTTTCTGCGGGCCATAATCTTCGGCGCAAGGATTACGAGGCGGTCCTTATTGATTGGCCGAAAATTCCGCCGAGCTTCTGTTACCGATGCCCGTGGGGAAAAACTTACCCCGGCTGCGATATCGATTGTGCGAACGCGCTCGAAGCCGAAATCCTCAAGCAGGGACCCGACACCGTGGCGGCGTTTCTCGCGGAGCCGATGATGGGATCCTCGGGCGGCTCGGTGGCGCCGGTGAAGGAGTACTGGCCGCGTATCGCCGAGATCTGCCGGCGCTACGATGTGCTGCTGATTGCCGACGAGGTGATGACCGGCTTCGGACGCACCGGCCGCCGCTTCGGCGTCGATCATTGGGACATCAGGCCGGACATCCTTGTCGGCGGCAAGGGCCTGACCGGCGGTTACATGCCGATGGGGATGGTTGCGGCCGATGCGACGCTGGTAGAGCAATGCGAGCGGGCGGGCGCCGACTTCATGTTCTTCACCTACAGTAATCATCCGCTGGCCTGCGCACTGGCGAACAAGGCGCTCGAAATCATGGAGCGCGAACGGCTGGTCGAGCGTGCGGCGACGGTGGGCGCGCGGATGGGAGCGCGGCTCAAAGAGGATCTGTCGGGTCATCCGATGGTCGGCGACATCCGCGGCATCGGGATGTTCTGGTCGATCGAGATGGTGCGTGAGCGCGGTTCGAAGATCCCGTATCCGCCGGACCAGCGCGTCACTATGCGGGTAATCGACGCGGCGCTCGAACAGGGGCTTTTTGTCTATCCATCGCGCGGGATGGCGGGGCCTGCCGGCGGCGACGCGGTCATGATCACGCCGCCGTTCGTCATCGGCGACGATGAAATCGCATTCATCACGCGGACCCTGCGAACGGCCTTCGATACGGTGATGGCGTCGCTGTAGACCGACGCCTGCCGGCGCCGTATCTGATAATCTCGGCCGGCGGCTGGCCCGCGAAGCAAGCGATGGCTATGCAAATCATCGGACCGACCTCGCACTATTTTTACTCGCAGCGCCTCAAGCTCCATTATGTCGATTGGGGCAACGAGTCGTTGCCGCTCGCGATTCTGGTGCACGGCGGCCGCGACCACGCGCGCAACTGGGATTGGGTGGCGCTCGAACTGCGCAAGCATTTTCACGTCATCGCGCCCGACCTCCGCGGCCATGGCGATTCGGACTGGGCGATCGGCGGCAGCTACTCGATGATCGATTACGTGCTTGATCTTGCCCAGTTGATGAACGCCATCGGCTCCGGCCCGGCGACGTTTATCGGCCATTCGCTCGGCGGCGCGGTCGTCCTGCAGCACGCCGGCACGTTTCCCGAGCGCGTGCAAGCCGTCGTCGCGATCGAAGGACTCGGACCGCCGCCGTCGATGATCGTCGAGAGCCCGGCTCACACGCGGATGCGCAACTGGATCGAGGTGATGCAGGCGCTTGCGCGCCGCAAGGTCCGCGAGTACGCGACGCTCGAAGACGCGCTTAAGCGGATGCGGGAGGCGAACCCTCATCTGAGTGTTGAACAAGCGCGTCATCTAACGATTCACGGCGTCCGCCGCAACGAGAACGGCACTTACTCGTGGAAGTTCGACAATTATGTCCACGCTACGTCGCCGTACTTGTTCAATCTGCAGGACGCGCGCGAAATCTGGGGTCAAATCACGAGCCGGTGCCTGCTGATTCGCGGCGATGAATCGCAATGGGCGGGCGAACCGGAGCGCGATGGACGGCTAGCCGCGTTTCACGATGCGCGTTCGGTCGTGATTCAGGGCGCCGGCCACTGGGTACATCACGATCGGCTCGCCGAGTTCCTTGGCGTGTTGCGCGATTTCCTCAAGTTTTAAGACCAATGGCGGCTGCCCCCAAACAACTCCCCTCAAACTCGCGCATCGCGTCTTTTCTTGCGCTCCGCACTGACCAATTCGAGTATGTCGAGCTAATCCTGCTTGCGGTGATCGTCGGCGTGCTGGGCGCGCTGGGCAATCTCGGCTTCCGCGCGCTTATCAATTTTTTTTCCTACGTTTATCTGAATCTGGAATGGCACGCGCTCAGGATTCGCGAGCATACGATTACCGCCCTGGGGATTCCGATCGTTCTCCTCTCAGGAGGCGCGGCGCTGGTGGTCCTAAACTGGATTTTCCCCGAGGACGTGCTCGGCTACGGCTTTCCGCAGTTCCTCGAGATGGTGAATCTCGGCAACGCCCGCATCAAGCGCATCTGGATCGTGATCAAGGCGCTGGGCGCGGCGATTTCGCTCGGCGCGGGAGCGTCGGTGGGCCGCGAAGGCCCGATCGCGCAAATTGGCGGGGCGATCGGGTCGGCCATCGCCCAGTTGCGCCGGCTGTCTGCAGAACGCGTGAAGGTGCTGGTCGCGGCGGGCGCGGGCGCGGGAATCGCCACGACCTTCAACGCGCCGATCGGCGGTCTGATGTTCGCGCAGGAGATCGTCCTGCTGAACCAGACAGAGCTCTCGAATCTGTCGTTGTTGATTATCGCGACGATGAGCGCCGTCATCACCGAGCGCGCACTGATGGGCAATTCTGCTGTCTTTACGCCTGCGCCGTTTGTGGTGAAAAGCTACAGCCAGATGCTGACCTACGGGCTGATGGGGATCGCGCTCGGGGCGCTCGCCGCCGGCTATATTCACTTCATGCACCGAACTGCCGATTTCTTCCGCCGTCAGAAATGGCCGGCTTGGATGAAACTCGGCATCGGGCTGCTGGCCGTCGGACTCATTGCCATTCCACTGCCGCAGAATCTCTCCGATGGCTACCCGGTCATCAATCGCGCACTGCAAGGCAACTTCGACTTGTCGCGGATGAGCGCGCTCGCGGCGGCAAAATTCTTCGCCAGCGCCGTCTCGCTCGGATGCGGCGCCCCGGGCGGCGTCTTCGGTCCGTTGTTTTTCATCGGCACGATGGCGGGCGGCGCGCTCGAACGGATCTTCGAGCGCCTCCTTCCGTCGGTCACCGGGCCCCGCGGCTCGTATGCGTTCATCGGCCTCGGCGCCTTCTTAAGCAGCACCACCCACGCGCCGATGACGGCTTTATTCCTGCTCTTCGAGATGACGCAGGACCTTCAAGTCGCGCTGCCGGCGATGATCACGGTCGTGCTGTCAATGATCGTGGCGCGCGCGTTGGAGCCGGAATCGATCGATACCTACGTGCTGGCTCGTTCCGGCAAGAGCCTTGAGATCGGAAAGGAGCGGCTCTTGCTCAGCCAGATTCCGGTCAGTGCCGTGATGACCACGGAGGTCGACACAATCGCTGAAAACTCTTCGCTGACCGAGGTCTTGCGGATGGCCGGCGAGACCTCGCAGGCAATCCTCCCGGTGGTCACGAGCGAAGGCGAGCTTTCCGGAATCATCGTGACGCGTCATCTGCTGGCGGTGCTGGTCAGCGGTGACGATCTGGGGCCGCTGGTCAACGCGTTCGATCTCGCATGGCGGAATCCCCCGGTTGCGACCCCGGCGATGAGTCTGGATGCAGCGACGCAGATGATGGAATACGACGCCCTCGAAGAGCTGCCGGTCACTGACCGCGAGCATGGTGGCAAATTCCTCGGCCTCGTTACCCGGAGCGCCATTGCGCAGACCTTCAATCGGGTGAGCGTCTCACTCTCGACGCTCGCCACGCGCGATTCAAGCATCTACTGGGCGAGCGGATATCGTGTTTCACGCCTCGCGGTTCCCGAGCCTTCCGCCGGCAAAACGATCCGGCAACTCGATCCGCGCGCGCGCTTCGACGTGAGCGTGCTGGCCATCCGCGAGCGCGACAATCCAACGTTAGGGTTTGTCCCGGTCGTGCCCGATCGGCCTCTTAAGGCGGGCGATGAGCTGATCGTCGCCGGCCGTCCGGCGAGCGTGCGTCACTTCGCGCGCGATCTGCAGAGCGTGTAGGGAAATTGCCGGCGCCTACCAGGTGTCGGTCACCTTGATGTGATCTTCGAGCGAGTAAATGTTGCCAACGGTGAAGATAATCGTCTGTACGACCATCCTGTCGGCCTCGGTCGGCACGTTGCCCCATAACACGATCGTGTCGCCCTCGATTTTGAATTGCACGTTCGAATAGCCCTCGAGGTCGAGCGCCCGGCGAATCGCGGCGGCGCGCTCACTCGGGGGGTTGAAAGGCTCGCCCGGTTCCGCGCCAAACTCAGGAGGCGGCGGTCCGATGCTGCTGCCGGGCGCCGATGCGCTCCCGTACGAATTGATGTACGCGATCAGGCGCGTGGCGACGAAACCCAGTGCGAAAATCGCGATCAGGATCAATACCGCGCGCTTCAGATGCCGCCGATGGTGCAGTCGGCGGGACGGCTCGCGATGGAAAACCGGACGGAGGTCGGCGGTCTTGGCTTCCGGATTGCCGGCGACGTTCGCCGGACCAAGCACGTGACGCAGGTCGGTCGCGCAATAGGAACAGAAGCGCGAATCCGACGGAATACGCCGCCCGCATCCCGGACACGCAATCTCGTTCGGATCGATCAAAACCGTAGCGGCCTCGGCGATCGGATCGGACGGCGTTGCGGCGTGGTTGCCCGGCGTTCCGAGCGGAAGCTTCAACTGGGGCCGCGAGGCTTTCCGTCGCGGTTGCGAAACCGTCGCCGGCGCCGCGCCTGATGCGGTGTTCGGCGTCGCGAGCCCATCCTTGATTTCAATCAGACGCCGGCGGAATTCCTGCGCCGTGGCGACGCGCTTGTCGATGTCGTATTCGAGCGCCTGATCAACGACTGCGGCAAGCGCCGCCGGGATGTCGGGCGCGATCTGCTTGATGGGCGGGAAGCTGAACGGCGCCTCCTGCGAGGGATCGCGGCCCGTCAGGCAATGATGCATCGTCGCGCCGAGCGCATAGAGGTCCGATCGCAGCTCGACCTTGCCGCGATATTGCTCGGGCGGCGCGTAACCCTGCGTGCCGATCATCGTGGCATTGCTGAGCGGCTGAAAGTGACGCGCGATGCCGAAGTCGATCAGCTTCGCCTGCCCGGTGCCCGAAAGCATCACGTTGCTGGGCTTGAGATCTCGATAGATGACCGGCGGACTCAGGCCGTGCAGATAGATCAAGGTGTCCAGCACCTGGATCGCGATGTCGATCGTGCGCGGCGCATCGAGCTTGCCGCCCGCGCGCTTGAGTTCCTCGTCGAGCGTCGCACCCTCGATATACTCCATCACGAGGTAGTGGCGGTTCTGTTCGCTGAAGTAGTCGTAGATGCGCGGAATGTGTTCGTTGCTGAGTTGCGCGAGCATGTCGGCCTCGCGCTGAAAGGCGGTTGCGGCCTGCCGCTGCATCTCCGCGTTGGTGAGGCTGTCAACCATCTCAGCGAGCGCGCAGCGCCGCGAAGCAAGGCGCAGGTCTTCCGCCAGATAGACCAGCTTCATTCCGCCGCCGCCGAGCGGTCTGACGACCTTGTAGCGGCCGCCGACGATGGTGTTGGGCGCGATCATCCGCGGGTCGTTGCGGGCTCCGTTCCGATTATGCGCGGCATCGCGAGGCGTCTCACGCGGGCGGCGCCCACCGCGAGGAGGCGCGTCGATGCCGCAGGCGCGCGATTATCGCGTCCTCGCTGAAGGCTCCGGCGAGCGCCGCATTGCCTGCGCACACCAGATGCAGGACGAAGCCGAAGGGCTGCGCGATCGAATAGGCAAGCATCACGCCGATGAACCATGCGGCCGCCGCGAACGGGCGATGGCGGTAAAGATGGCCGAGGCCGGGCAACAGGCTCAAGCCGGCGGCGACCGCGGGCTGCCATGAGAGATCGCGCATCAGGATTGGGCTACCGGCCAGCGGCGCGCCGCATTCTTTGCAGAACCGCGCTTTCGCGACGACCACCGGCCGTCCGCAATGCGAGCAGAAGCGTGCCGGCGTGATCGCCTCCTCAGGCATGGAACGTAAACGGCGCATCGCCAAGAGCGATCGTGTCGCCATCGTTGATGCGCGCCTCCGTCACCGGGCGGCCATCGAGAAAGGTCCCGTTCTGACTCTGCATGTCGCGCAAAACGTAGCTGCCGTCAGAGGCCGCGATTTCGGCGTGATGGCGCGATACCGAGGGATGACTCACGACGATGTCGTTGTCGAGCGCGCGTCCGAGCCGTGTCGGGGCGTCGCTGCGGAGCGCATACCGCTTTCCGCTGCTATCGATAAGATGCGGCTGTGGCAGCCCGGAAGAGACCGCGGTCTCCGGACGCGGACTGTGGATGAACGCGGGGCTATCAGGACGTCCGACGCGCGCGGCCGCCCCCTGGCGCACATGAAAGCGCAACACGTAGTCGCCAATTCCGATCTGATCGCCGTCGGCCAGCGGCGAGGTCTCGATGAGGTGGCCGTTGACGGTCGTGCCGGCCTGCACCGCGAGGTTCTTGATCTCCCATCCGTCGCCGCGCCGCGTGATGATCGCATGGCGCGCCTGTACGCGCGGATCGCCGAACAATCCGACGGTGTTTTCCTCGGCGCGCCCAAGCGTCACGGTCTGCCGTTCGAGACGAAACTGTCGGCCGGAGAGACGACCTGCTTCGACAACCAGCCATGCATCCTTGGTCAGCTCCTGCACGAGTCCGATCGCAAGTCCGATCGCGAGACCGAGCAGAGAAAGCCCGATCAAGCGTGAAGTTGTGCCACCGCCGCCGCCGAGATTGATGAAATCGAACAGAAATCCGCCTAAAAAGCCGCCGACCCATCCGCCGATCGCGCCCTGGATCGTTTTGCGAATCGAAAAGCTCGACAGTCCGACCGCAATGCCGAGCGTCAGCCCGGTAAGCGCCCATCCGATCGTGCGCGCCATCACCAGCCAGGCGAAGGCCCCGGTGTGACCGACACCCCATCCGCCTGCCACCAGGATCGCGGTGAAAATTACATTGGCGTAGTAGACCGCGGGCAGTCCGATCACAAAGCAGATGATGAACCCGCGAAGAAAGTTGCGCGAGGTGCGGGGCGTGATCGCGAGTTCGTGCGACTCGGCGGCGAGAATCAGGCCGCCGATCAGCGCCCACATCAAGGCCATCGAGACGAGCCCGGCGAACTGACTCCAGCTCGATTGGACCTGGGTTAAGGAGTGACCGCTCGCGGCGAGCTCGACCGGAATCCAGCCGATGGCGCCACCGGCCAAGCCCGCGATCGCCATGAAAAACAGATGACGCCGATCGATCGATCCACTCATTCAGACGGTCCCTCTCGGGTGGCCGCTCGCTGCGGCCCTGCGACGACATTCTAACATAGCCAGCCGCCACGGCGCGTGCGAGTTGGCGAATCGCGCCCAAAAAGTGCATCATTTGCGCCGGACGGGCTCATAGATCGATGGCTGGTAACGCACTGATTCCCGAACCGTTCGGACCGTTGCAGGGCGTAAGGATTCTCTCAACCGGCACGCTAATCGCGGAGCCGTTCGCGGCGGAACTGGCCGCCGAGATGGGCGCGGAGGTCATCCAGGTCGAGCGCGTCGGCACCGGCGATCGGGCATGGCGCGAATTCGGTCCGATGCTACCGCCGCGCCCCGGCCTGGCGCCGGTCAGCACGACCTGGGCGCAGGAGCGGCGCAATATGTTCTGTGTCACGCTCGATCCGACCACGCCGCGCGGCCGTGAAATCTTCCTCGAGCTCGCAGCGCGGGTTGAAATCTGGATGGAAAACTCAAAGGCGTGCACGTGGGACAAGTGGGGCCTTGATGATCGCACCGTGCTCGGCGTCAACCCGCGTCTCGTCATCACGCACATATCGGGCTTCGGCCAGGATGGCGCGCCGGAGTTCCGCAGCCGTCCGTCATATGACTACATCGGGCAGGCCCTCGGCGGCATCATGGATCAGACCGGCTTTCCCGATCCCAATCCCCCGACGCGCGCCGCGCCGTGGCTCGGCGATTACATCGCCGCGCTGTTCGCGCTCTGGTCGTCGCTTGCCGGTCTCACCTATGCGCGCGCGACCGGGCGGGGACAGGCGATCGATCTGGCGCAGTACGAGGCGCTTCATCGACTGCTAGGTGGCACGATGGTCGAATATTTCGAACTCGGCATGGTGCGCCATCGCAGCGGCAACAAGGCGCGCGACTTCCAACCCGGCGACACCTTCCGATGCCGGGATGGATGGATCGCGGTTGCGGCGCTTGCCGGCGAGCCATTTGACAACCTGCTGCACGCGGTCGGCCTGGATCCGGATGACGAGCGATGGCAGCGTGCGCGCACCGCGGTCGATTCTGCCGACGGCCTTGAATTCGATCGGCGGCTTCGCGAATGGATCGCCGGCTTCGAGATCAGCGAGGCGGTGCGGCGTCTCAATGAAATGAAAGTCGCGTGCGCGCCGGTGCTCGATGCGCGCGGCATGGCGGAGCATCCGCAATACCGCGCACGCGGCGTTCATGTCGAATGGGAAGATCTCACTGCGGGCCGCATCCGCGGGATCGGCGTGGTGCCGCGCTTCTCGCTCACGCCCGGGCGTATCTTTCGTGGTGCGGTACCCGTCGGGTACGACAACCGCCGGGTATACGGTGACATTCTCGGACTGGATGACAACGAAATCGAGCGCCTCAGGCGCGACCGCGTGATCTAGAAGGCAGGAGCATCCGATGAGCAAGGCCGAACTGCTTCCGACCACCGTGGTTGGCAGCTATCCGCAGCCGGACTGGCTGATCGACCGCGAAAAACTGCTGGCGAATCTGCCGTTCCGAATCAGAGCGGAAGAGCTCTGGCGTGTTCCGCCGCCGCTCCTGGAGCAGGCGCAGGACGATGCCACGATCGTCGCGATCCACGAGATGGAACGCGCCGGCGTCGATATCATTTCGGACGGCGAGATGCGCCGCGAGAGCTACTCGAATCGCTTCGCCAACGCGCTCAGCGGCGTCGATCGCAACCGGATCGGCACCAACCTCGATCGTACCGGCAAGCCGCATGCGGTGCCGCTCGTCTCGGGCCCGATTCGTCGGCTCAGGCCAATCGAAGTGCGCGACCTGACTTTCCTGCGGCAGCATACCAATCGCCGGATCAAAATCACGCTGCCAGGGCCTTTCACGATGACGCAGCAGGCGGAGAACGGCTACTACCCGGACGAAGCTGCGATGGCGATGGATTACGCGGCGGCGGTGAATGCCGAGATCAAGGACCTGTTCGCAGCCGGCGCAGATGTCGTCCAGATCGATGAGCCATACATGGAAGCGCGGCACGACAAGGCAAGGCAGTTCGGACTGAAAGCGCTCAATCGCGCGCTCGAAGGCGTGACCGGCACGGTCGCGGTCCATCTATGCATGGGGTACGCATACGTCGTGAAACGGCCCAAGCCCAACAGCTATGAATTTCTCGCCGAGCTCGAGGATTCGGCCGCCAATCAGATTTCGATCGAGGCCGCGCAGCCGAAGCTCGATCTTTCGGTGCTGAAGAAGCTCCGAACCAAAACCGTGATGCTTGGCGTGCTCGACCTGAAGGATCAAAGCATCGAAACCCCGGAAATCGTCGCCACGCGGATTCGCGCGGCGCTCGAATTCGTCGAGCCCAAACGGCTGGTGATCGCGCCGGACTGTGGGATGAAATATCTGGCTCGGGAGGTGGCATTCGGCAAACTTAAAGCGATGGTTGACGGAGCCGCGATGGTTCGCGCAGAGTTATGACTCTGCTTATCCGGAGCAGACCTCGGTTGATTATCGCGCTCTTTAAAAACTTCATCGTTCGACATGAATCTTTTGCTTCGAAACCTGATCTCCGCATAAGCCAATTTTCGCTTTTGTTGGGGCAAAACTTATGTTAACGAAGGGTTAAACCCGGCAACGAAGGACAAGGGGACAGAATCATGGGCGGCAGATCATTCATAATTGGCGTTGCGATGTTGGTGCTGTTAACGGGCGGGCTTGCTGCGGCCCAGGAGGAAGCGATTAAGCCCGGCACCGTGATCGACATGCAGAACTGGCAGCAATACAAAGCGTACATGCCCCAGGGGCTGCAGATGCTCTTCAATGGTGATGCCCCGTGGAAGCTCGAACCGACCTACAGGATGGTCATCGGCCCGACCCACCACTATCGCTGGCCGACCTACGAGGCGAACACGGAAAAATATGCCGGCGGCGTGAAGGTCGTTGATCTTCCCGATGGCGGCCACATGATCAGTGGTTACGTGGCGGGACTGCCGTTCCCGAACCCTAGTGAACCACTTAAAGGGTGGAAGGTGCTGGTGAACGCGTGGTATCGGCCACTGCCATGGGAGGAATGCGCCCCGGGGTGGCATCTCTATCGCCGCGACCGGATGGGCAATGAAAACCTGACGGTTGGCAGTCAATCGTATCGCGAGTTCAGCCACATCAGTGACCCGGCGCGTCCGATAACCGATCCGCAGGCGCAAGGCATCTACTACAGCGAATTCCTCCAGGTCCAAGAGCCGGAGCAAGCCCGCTATACGGCGCAGCTCACTCTTTATTATGACGACGAGACCAAGTCCGAAGACGTTTTCGTCTTCATTCCGGCGCTGCGGCGCAGCCTGCGGCTTTCCAGCGCGGCGCGTTGCTCGCCAGTGGTGGGTTCGGATTTTTCACAGGACGACGTCCACACCGGATGGAACGGCGGCATTGTGCGATGGGACGTTCAGTTCCTGCGCACCGGCTGGGTTCCCAGCATCGTTGAGGTAGACCCCAAGGTCTCCGGCCAGCGTGCCAATTATGACGACGCGCTGATGCCGGAGCCGTCGATTGGGAATTGGGAGATGCGGCCGGTCAACGTCATCAGCGTCAAGCGGATTGAGTCACAGCGCGCCGGTTATTGCTATGGCAATCGCATAATGTTTGTGGATTCCGAAACTTGGGCCAATCTTTGGAGCGACCTTTACGATATGAACGGCAAGTATTGGAAGCTCCAGATGATCGGACATCCTGCCGCTGACATCCCGCTGGTCGGCCACACGACCGACTCCGGACGGTTCATCGAGATGATTTGGGACTATCAGAGCGGACATGTAAGCGGCGTGACGTCGGCCGCCCCTAACGGTGATGATATCCGCGCCAATTCGCAGTGCGAGAACTACAATGGCGTAAACTACACGATCGCCAACAAATACAACACCGTGTCGGCGCTGGCTTCGATAATGCGCTGAGCGGAGCTCGATCGAATCTCGGGCGGGTTACTGCCTGAGCGTGCGCGCCGTGTGAACCACCTTGAGTTTGCGCGGCGCGCGCGTTTGATGGGCTGCCATGATGCGGGCCGCCTCGCCGAGCGCGCCGGCCCGATGCCAGCGGCTGTACTCCTCCAGCGTCAGCCCGCGCCCGACTTCAAGCGCGACCGATAGCGCCGCCAACACGTAAACCTGGCCGAGCACACTGATGCGCGGCGCGAGCCCCAGCACGCCGCCATCCTCCTTCACCGGCGCATGGATGACGAGATCGGCGATTTGCGCGAGCTCCGAGCCACGGTTGCCGGTCACGGCAATTAGCTGCGCGCCATGCTCCTTGATGGCGGTCGCGGTGGCGAGCAGCTCACTGGTGTTGCCGCTGTTGGAAATTGCGATCACGACGTCGTTGCGATCGACCTGGCCGAGACTGCCGTGAAGAGTCTCAGTCGCATGGAGAAAGGTTGCGGGCGTTCCGACCGAGCAAAACAGACTCGCCGCATAGCGCGCTACATGCTCCGGTTTGCCCACGCCGGTCACGTGGACGCGTCCCTGGTTGGCCTCGGCCGTGCGGATCATCGCGACCGCCCGTGAGATGTCTTTCAGATCGATTCGATTCTTGAGCCGCCCGAGCTCCGAGAGCGACCGATCAAAAAAACGCTTCACCTCGATCACGGGATCGAGCACCGCGGCGGCTGCCGCAGCCGAGCGCGGTCGCCCCGGCCTGGTCGCGACGGGCAATCGCTCGCCGTAGAGGTTGACGATCTCGCCGCGCAACTCGAAGCCCGATGGAAACGCGCCCAGGCGGCTGACGCAGACTGCGCCCGCCGCGTTGCCAAGCCGTCCGATGCGAGCCCATCCGAGTTTCCATCGCAACCCGGCGAGCATCGCACCCAGGAAGGCGTCGCCGGCTCCCGTCGTGTCCACCTGGCGGACGCGGAAGGCGGGCACGCGCAGGCTCGCGTCGCGGGCCGCGATTGCACAGCCGCGCTCGCCGTCGGTAATTACCACCGCGCGGCTCCCGTAGCGCGCGCGTATAACGTCGGCCATCTTGAGCGCATCGCGCTCGAATTCGGCGAGTTCGCGGGCCGCCGACTTCGCCGGCTTGAGATAGGTCGCGAGCGCAAGGGCGCGATCGAGCTCGGCGCGAGTGCCGAGCACCGGGCAGGCGTCAGACGGCGGCACATCAACATCGACCACGGTCGGAATCGAATGACGCCGCGCAAACTGCAGCAGCGCAATCACGGTGCGGAGCGGAAGCTGCGAAATTTCGGTCGAAACCAGGTGTGCGCGCCGGATGAAGCTGCCGTGGCGGCGTCCGATTTCCTGATGTTTCAGCTCGGCGGTGGCGCCGCGCACCATGTAGATTGCGCGATTGCCGGTGCCGTCGACGAACACGGTGGAGAACGAGCTGGAACCGCCGTCGAGCGTGAGATGATGCCGGATGCCGAGACGATCCATCCCATCACGCAGAAACTCGCCGTGACGATCGTCGCCCATCTTGCCGCAGATGCCCACCTCGAGGCCCAAAATGCGAGCCCAGCCGAGATGGTTCAACACCACGCCGCCGACCGCCGCGCGTTCCATCCCAACCCCCGCGCGATGCGTATCGAGCACGATCTTTTCATCGGCGCTGACGATTCGCGGCGTACGATAAAAGAGGTCGACCACCATGCTTCCGCAGCCGACCACGTCGAGACGGGTATCAGCCATGTTGCCCGGCTCCCCGCCATCGATGCTCGAGAGGCGCGCTGATCCATTCGGGCTCGAGGATCGCCGCGGCGCGCTCACGCAGCGCGGCGAAGCGCCGCCCGAATTCGCGCCGTTCGTCGGGATCGAAAGCGGGCGTGCCGCGCGCAACCGCGTCGCTGGTGATCACGCCCATCTCGGCCATCGCGGCCTTCAGGCACGCGATCGATAACGAGACCTCGCCCGCGCCGCGCCGGAAGAAGCAGATGTCGGCATACCATTGCAGCACATCGCGATAGCGCTCCATCAGAGCGCGTTCGCCGGCGGCCGCCACTTCCCACGCGCGTTTCCATTCGCGCGGGGACATGTTGGCCGGACCACATACGATGCCGCGCAATGGCAACTCGCGATGGCGGTGTGACGGATCGTGGACACGGCCGAGGAGCCCGCTCATCGGGGCGAACAGGTCGAAAATCAGATGAGCGTTGCCGGCGTAGATCGGGAATGGATGCCTGCTGTTGAACGACGGCGCGGCGGCGATGAACGAATCGAGCAGCTCGCGCTCGGCGGTTACCTTGATACCGCGCACGTACTCAAGTCTGCTGAGTTCGGAGACCTCGCGGGTATCGAGATGGAACGGCTTGCCGGGCGCAGCGATATCCGCATTCTCATAGAGGAAGACCGGGAGCGCGCGCGCGTGGCGCTCGAAAACTGCGCCCATATCGCGGGTCACGAACTCTGACACATTCGAAACATCGGTAATCGAGAGCGGCGCGACGACGAGCGCGTCGCCGCCGAGTTCGATGGCTCGCTCCAGGTTCTCCAAGGTTTCGGCGCGAGTATGGCCGGTGATGCCAAGCCAGGCTTCAACGGGCGTCCCACTGGCCGTGATACGGCGGCATTCCTCGACCGCCAGCTCAAAAACCCTCTGGCGGCGTGGATTGTCGAGCCGGTTCCATTCGCCATTGGTGCCGGCGGCGAAAATGATGTCCGCGCCGCGTCCCTGCTGGACGGCGAAGTGAATTGCCGCGCGCTGCTCGTCGGCCAGCACGCGGCCCTCGCGGTCGAGCACGGTGATGATCGGGATCGAAAGCCCCGTTCGCGGCGTATAGTCGTTCGGTGTATTCACAGCACCCTCGAAAAATCGGGTTGCCGGCCGGAGGGCCGGATTTAGCGATGAGTCATATCCCGAATCGCCTGTGCCTGCCAGCCGTCAATGCCCGCCCGGTCGGTCATCGAGCGCGAGCAATCGTGGCTTCGCGCTATTGTAGTCGTCAAGGAACGCGTCGAATAGCTCCTCACCCATGCGCCGTTCGTCGTCGCGCACCGCAGCGTTGTGCGCATCCGCGATGGCGTCGGCGACCCGCACCAGCACCTTCAGCATCGGGGAGTAGCTGAGTTCGGCACGCCATCGCGCGGTCAGCTCGGTCGAATCGACGCCGGATGAGTGCCAATCGAACGTTGCCTTCATTCCGCCGTCGCCCTCGGCCATCGTTGACATGAACTGTTCGGCGAGCATCCGGATAACCTGCCGAACGACAGGTGGTGCGACGAGCGTCGGCGCCGCGGGCATTCGCGTGACGAAACGGACGCCGTTGGGATCGCGTGTGTAGTCTGTGATGAAGGTGAGATCGTCGAGTCCGAAAGTGAGTTTGAAGCGCGTGTAATGAAGTTGCATCGTGACGCGGTAGCTGCCGCGGGTTAGGGCGTCGAGGGCAACTGGCGAGCCGGCAGGCCGGAAATGGGCATCGAAGGGCCGTAGCATCCCGTCGAAGTCCATGAAGACGAGCCGAAGGCGCCCGCGATTGAAGCGGATGTACGCCCATCGATGTCCGGCGCCATCGTCGATGGTAGTACGCACATCGACACGCGGGGCGATCCGGGAATAGAACGCGGCGAAATGAGGAAAGCGGGCGAAGGCTTCAGGATGAATCTGCGCATCGAGGTCGACGAGCACCAGCGGCACGCCGTCAGATGATGCGAATTCGTCGAGTAAGTTATTGAGATGAAGATACGGCCGGAGCCGTGCATATAGGGTGGGCATCTGGATGCGAAGCCGATCAAGCGCCGCGCGATCATGATGGTTAAATTCACCCGGAGCAATGTCCCAGGGTTCGCGGAGGTCGCCATAACACTCGCGGAGAAACGCGGCCGGAACATCCACGACGCTGTGCGAGTCGTAGCCATCCAGACGGAGGTCCGCATCGAGCGTCCCGATGACACTCAACGGCCAAGGCGTCGAGTCAAAGTTGTCGAGCGGGCGCAAAGTAAAGGCGCTGCGAAACTGGTTCGGCTCGATTTGAGCCGCCGGTCCCTTCGCGAGGGCGAAGAGGTAATGCGGACCGTCCGGCGTGCCGATTACGTGGATGCTATGCGCGCCATCGACACCGTGCTGCCATGCGATGTCGTCGCGGGAATACAGTCTTGGCGCCATCAGGAGAGTAGCGCCCCGCGGTGGCATCTGATCGGTGACCTTCTGCAGTTGGAGTGAAAACTCGGGATGGAAGATGAATCGGCGGTAGAAGCCGGTCTGATGGTCGAAGAGGCTGGTTGCTCGTGCAGCCCGGCTGGGGCCGGCCGGTACAAGCGCGAGCATCGGAGCGAACAGCGTCACCTTGGGTGGGGCGAAGCCACCTGCGGGCGGCTGCGCCGCTTTCGAGACCGTGGAAACCGCAGCGGGTGCGCAGTAGGCCGCCGGTGGTGCGGTGTCCGGAGCGCCGAGCGCGCCGGACACCGCACCACCGAGAAGGATAACCACGCACCTGGACAGTGCGCGCGGCGGAAGGCGCTTAATTGAATGAACCCGAATAGGTTGGTAGAATAAACTAAAATAAGCGGTCAACCAATGAAACCTGGAA
>Ga0209061_1001556_pt1 | contig 36820 bp, 39 predicted proteins | sample Coa_R1_10_FD_187157 | JGI IMG/M metagenome (GOLD analysis project Ga0209061, IMG submission 187157) | Surface soil microbial communities from Centralia Pennsylvania, which are recovering from an underground coalmine fire - Coalmine... | ecosystem: Environmental > Terrestrial > Soil >... | reverse complement strand
CTGCCCCCGGCCGAAACCAGGGACCGTTCGACTTGCATGCGTAAGGCACGCCGCCAGCGTTGATCCTGAGCCAGGATCAAACTCTCCACCACGTCGCTTGTCCGTGAGAGCACCCCGACTACCGCCGAGGACCCCCACGCACACTCTACTGCTCATCGCGCCGCAGCCGTCTCTGTGCTGACCACTCTTCGGTTGGTAAGGTGCGCTTCCGACCAGCGCCCCACGGCACGCCTTTGCAATGCCGTAACAGCTCTACGCTTTTCCCGGGGGCGCACTGATGAAGATAGCAAGCCCGCGCGCATTCAAGCAACCCCCATCTCCCTGCCGGCGTACGCGCTCATCCATGCTCGCCTTGTAAGGCGGATAACCCTGTGGCATAAAGTAGGTACTTTCACTCCGGACGCGTGGCGTGCAGCGCCTGGCAGCGCTGCGCTCGACGAACGGGCCACGCCCCAAGCCCATCTGCGTGAGGAGGACATCAGCCCATGACCAGCCAGGCCGGTCGCGAAGCCGACATCACCTCCGTGCTGCACGAAGAGCGGCTCTTCCCGCCTCCGCCTGCCTTCGCTGCGCGCGCACGCATCTCCAGCCTCGAGCAGCTCCAAGCGTTGCGTCAGCGCGCCGCCGAAGACCCTGAGGGCTACTGGGCCGAGCAAGCCGAGGCGCTCACCTGGTTCCAGCGCTGGCAGCAGGTGCTCGACTGGTCCCATCCGCCGTTCGCCAAATGGTTCATCGGCGGCAAGCTCAACGCCAGCTACAACTGTCTCGACCGTCACCTCGCGACCCGCGCCCAGAAACGGGCGATCGTCTGGGAGGGCGAGCCGGGCGAGCAGCGCACGCTGACCTACCAGGAGCTGCACGCCGAGGTGTGCAAGCTAGCCAACGTGCTCAAGCAGCTGGGGGTGCGCGCGGGTGATCGCGTCGGGATCTACATGCCAATGGTGCCCGAGCTACCGGTGGCGCTCCTGGCCTGCGCGCGCATCGGCGCCACGCACTCGGTGGTGTTCGGCGGCTTCTCCGCCGAGGCGTTGCGCGAACGGATGGCGGACGCCGAGGCGAAGGTGCTGATCACCGCCGACGGCGGCTACCGGCGCGGCAACATCGTGCCGCTGAAGGCCACCGCCGATGAGGCCGTGCCGCGCGTGCCCTCGCTCGAGCACGTGATCGTGCTGCGGCGCACGGGGCAGGAGATCGCCATGCAGCCGGGGCGTGACCTGTGGTGGCATGAGCTGATGGCGCAGGCCGCGCCCGACTGCCCCGCCGAACCGCTCGACAGCGAGCATCCGCTGTTCATCCTCTACACCTCGGGCACCACGGGGAAGCCGAAGGGGATCGTGCACAGCACCGCCGGCTACCTGCTGGGTGTGACGGTGACGACGCGCGATATCTTCGACCTGCGCGAGGACGACATCTACTGGTGCACGGCGGATATCGGCTGGGTGACCGGCCACAGCTATATCGTGTACGGCCCGCTCGCCAACGGCGCGACGGTGGTGATGTATGAAGGGGCGCCGAACTATCCGGAGTGGGACCGCTTCTGGGCGATCGTCGAGCGGCACAAGGTGACGATCCTCTACACCGCGCCGACGGCGATCCGCTCGTTCATCCGCGCTGGCGATCAGTACCCGCAACGGCACGACCTCTCGAGCCTGCGCCTGCTGGGGACGGTGGGCGAGCCGATCAACCCTGAGGCGTGGATGTGGTATTACCGCGTGATCGGCGGCGAGCGCTGCCCGATCGTCGATACCTACTGGCAGACGGAGACAGGGATGATCGTCATCGCGCCGCTGCCGGGGGCGACGCCGCTGGCGCCCGGCTCGGCGACGTTGCCGTACCCAGGCATCGACGCCGAGGTGGTGGACCGACAGGGGAACCGCGTGCCTGATAACGGGGGCGGGTATCTCGTGCTGCGCAAGCCGTGGCCGGCGATGCTGCGCACGCTGTACAAGGAGCCGGAGCGGTTCAAGGAGGCGTACTGGTCACAGATGGGCGAGCGCTGGTGGTACTTCACCGGCGATGGTGCGCGGCGCGACGAACGCGGCTACTTCTGGCTGGTGGGGCGGGTGGATGACGTGGTGAACGTGTCCGGCCACCGGCTGGGGACGATGGAGATCGAGAGCGCGATCGTCAGCCACCCGAAGGTGGCGGAGGCGGCGGTGGTGAGTCGACCGGACGAGATCACCGGCGAGGCGATCGTGGCGTTCGTGACGCCGAAGGTGGGGGTGCAGCCAGGCGACGCGCTGAAGGAGGAGCTGAAGGCGCACGTGACGAAGGAGATCGGGGCGCTGGCGCGGCCGGCGGACATCCGCTTTACCGATGCGCTGCCGAAGACGCGTTCGGGGAAGATCATGCGGCGGCTGCTACGCGAGCTGGCGCGCACGGGCGAGGTACGCGGCGACACGACGACGCTGGAGGACTTCTCCGTCATTGCGCGGCTACGCGAGGAAGAGGAGTAAGCGCTTCTTGCCGCGCTGCACCGCAGAGAGCAAACAGAGAGCGACGGGCACGTGCCGTGGGTTTACCCCCACGGTTTCGTGCCCAAACGCTTTCAGTTTGTTCTACAAACGAGTAGCAGAAACGTTCTGGCCCGATCGGCCAGTGCGGAGAAACGGCCAACGTCGAGCGCGGGCACGCCGAGCTGGGCAAGTAGCGTGAGCATGCATCGACTCCAGGCAGTCCGCGCGTCCTAGGCCCACCTCGATCACCTCGCCATTGCACGCATCCGCCTTCGCGAATACAACCGCCATATGGATGCGCACGCGCGGGAAAACGCCGCGACTCTAGCACCTTCACGCGCGATGTTCGCTGGCCGAAGCGCCGATCCTCGCAGCGCCAGCAGACCAGCAGTAATGCTTGCCGTATCGCGAGCAGTGCTGCGATCCCTGCCGTATGCGCTCCTGATGGGGCAGGAGATCGGCGATCAGCTCGTCCACGCTCAGCGAGAGAGTGGACGCCGCAACATGCAGCGGTACGGCGAGAGGCGCTCGCTTTCGGGATCGGCTTGATGTCCGGCGCGGTTACCCTCGCCAGCGTCGATGTGCTCACACACGCTCTGCCGCCGATCGCTGTGACGCGCGGCAGGGTTCATCACTGCGCATCACCCCTCTTGCGCATGCACAGCTATCCGAGATCTTCGCGGGCGAGCTGGCGTAGCTCGTCGGTGTACCAATCGGTGCCGATCGCGAGACGCCGCAGGTAGGGCATTCGTCGCAATTGCCCGCGGATGAAGTCGCGCCATTCTTGCTGCAGGTGGGGGGGCAACGTCGCCATCGTCATGAGGATCAGCTCGAAGTAGTCGAGCATCTGCGTGGCGAGGAGAACGGCCCGCTTATCGGTCTGGTCCAGCGGGAAGCTCTCTTCGTTACTGGCTCCGCCCGGCGGCTCTTGATGGAGGACATCGATCAGCTCGGGATACTCGAACATCAATGCGTTCACGGCACTGCCAGTGGTGATCAGACCTTGATAGGTCGCGGCCATGGTAGCGGTCTCGATCGCGCGCGTTTGTCGCAGCAGCACGATGAACGAGCCCATGACGCCGATCAGGCCGAGGCCGCTCAGCAATGCGCCCAGCGAGGCGATCACCTGAAGCCAGTCGGTCAGCACGTATGGCACGTTTCGCCTCGACCACAAGCGCTAGAGGGGGTAGCACGTTACGTGTGCCGCGATCGTCGTGCTATGGAACGTGCTTCTCCGTCGATCGGCGCGATGCCGGCACAGAACGCGAGCGCTCTACACGGACTCAGGATAGCGAGAGCCGGGCGCCTCGTGCGGATCTGCTCCCGCGCTGAGCTGGCCCGGCACGTCTCGGACGGCTGGCACGCTGACGCGGTCAGCGCCACGCGCCGCCCGCTGCCGCGTGGCCCGTCAGGCAGGCGGGCCGGCGAGGCCGCCCGATTCGGCCAGCATCTCCTCGAGCTCGGCCTGCCAGGCGAGTGCAGCACGGCGTTTGGCGCCGGTATCGGCTAGCTCTTCATAGATCGCCTGGCCCCAGTGTAGATGCTCTTCTTCCTCCAGCAAGATATGCCGCAGAATACGCACCGTTGGCGCGTCGCACACCTGGTCGGTGACGGCGATATGGTGGCGATAGTACACGACGAGATGCGGTTTGAGCACACGGTAGAGACCCACAAGACGCAGCAGTGGATCGGTTTGTAGCTGGAGCTTCTCGATGAAGGCGGCAAACGTGGGGCTGGGCGCCTGCGCCGCAAACGATGAGCGCAGCGTGGGCGGCGCGGCGAGGTCGGCGCCTTCGGTATGGCGCAGTTCGGGCAGACGCTGACCAAGCCAGTAAGCGTGCACGGAATCGTGGTAGCAGTGCTCGCCGAGCGCGAACTTGACCTTGATCAGCGGCATCGTCGAAGCCCAGGCGGCCGCCGCGGTCATGCAGGCCAGCTCGGCGTAGCGGTAGTGCAGGATGCGCCGCGCGTTCTCCTCGACCGAGAACGCGCCGCCAGCCTTGCGGGTGTCGATGCACAGCTCGGGCATGCTCATCCCCTCCGGGCACCAGCATGGCATGCCGCGGCGTGGATGGGGAGGGGGGTATTACCCGGTGACGAGGCGCCGGACCCGCAACGTGGCAGCGACCGCGGCGGCGCGCTCCCGTCTCCGCTCGCGCGCGCGGCGTTGCCCGGCGGCCCAGCCACGCGCGCGCTCCTTCGCGGCCTCGCGCAGTGGGGCAGGCGGCTCGTACGCCGGGTCATGGACGATGACATCGACGGGGCAGACGCGCGCACAGATGCCGCAATCGATGCAGCCATCGGGATCGATGACGTGCGCGCGCCTGCCGCTGAGGAAGAAGAAGATCGTGGCGGTGGGACAGGCGCGACGACACCAGCCGCAGTTGATGCAGCCGCGTTCGTCGATGCGGTACGTCACCGTCTTATGCGCCTCCCCGCCAGAATCAGCTACGGCGCAACGACCGACCAACGCCCGGCGATGCCATTGCCGTTCGTATCGCCGGGTTTCTGATCGCCGCTGTAGTAATAGAGCGGATGGCCATTGTACTCCACCTGCATGGTGCCATCATCGCGCATGAACACGTCCACCGTGCCGGTGGCGGCGGGATCGAGAGTGATGTTGCCATCAGCGGGTGGTTGGAGCGGTGGCCAGACCTGCGCGCAGCCACCGGTGCAGGCGCTCATACCGGGCATATCGGGTGCAAACTGGTAGAGCGTCATGCCGGAGGCGTCGGTCAGGATCGGGCCAAGGTTCGGATCTTGTGTAACGTTAAGGAAGTACGGGCTTTGCGCGCGCGCGGGATGCAGCAGCAGCGTGCCGAGAGCGAGCAGGCTCGCCAGCGCGAAGACGGCGGCAAGAGAACGGAACCTCATTATGACCTCCTCTGTCACGATCGGGGGCAACCGTATGCTCCTGTTTCTTAAGACCCGCTCTGTCGAAAATATTCCCGCGGTCGCACTACCGGCTGTGATCGTGCCGGCTATCCCAGTACGGAGCTGGCGCGCTCGTCCTCTTCGGCGAAGAAGCGGCGGATCTCCTCTTGCTGGGCACGGGTCAGCTGGTTGCGTAGGGCATCGTAGCGGGCGTGTACACGTACGGCGCGGCGCTCCTGTTCCGGATCGCCGGCGCACAACTGGCGCACGAAGTAGTCGCCGATGGCGGTGTGCGTGACTTCGTCAGCCCAGTTGTAGTCGTAGACGTGCCGCATGAGATCGTCGCCGATACGGGCGCCTAGATGGCTCATCTCGGAGAACATCGTCAGCGCCGCACCTTCAAGCGCGACGTTGGTCGTCTCGAGGCTGACGAGGGGGTCGGCAGGATCATCGCCGAGCGCGCGCGCCATTTGTTCGCGGTTGCCCACGCCGCCTGCCAGCGTATCGGGGTATTCGTCGACACGGCCGCCGTACGCATCGAGCAGGCCGAGCGCAAGCTGGGCGTGGCGTACCTCATCCCATGTCTGGCGCGCCATGGCCAGGATCAGCTCAGGCGGCACGCACCAATCCTGCCACTCGACGACTTTACGGCTGAAGGCGTCGATGCCGGCGAACTCGGCGCTAGCGATGGCGCAGACGAGCGCCTTGCGGAACTCGATGTTTGTTGGATCGGCCTCGGCGAGATCGCGCAGGGTCTGGATATCGTAGTGCGCGGCGTCGCCGAGCTTTTCAGCAAGCGCGGCACGCTCTTCGTCCGAAAGGGTTGCCAGCGGACGATACGGCGGCTCGCGCACCGACTGGCTGTCGCGAACCTGGCGGGCGAGAGGGGAAAACTCAGGCATGGCTCAGGCTCCCCCGCGACGGACGCGGTATCTTCTTGATCGCGAGTATACGCCTCAGGGCCAGCAGGGGGATAAGGCTGCGCCCGGAGCGTGCAAATGTGAGAGGGTGAGGCGTCATCGAATCTTCATCCGGTGGGGGTTTTCGCCGACACTGAAGGTGCTAGAGTGAATGCGGCCTCCCACGCGGCCGGTGTGTGGTGGTTGTGGGGGGACGCGTGGGACGGGAGCAGCTGTTGAGCATGGGGATCAGGGAGGCGGTCGCGCGGCTGGCGCGTAGCGCAACGAGCAGAGGGCCAGCGGTTCACTGGCAAGCGCTCTGGTTCGCGATTATTGGTGGCTCGGGCACGGTCCTCACCTTCGCGATCCTGACGTTCCTGCATAAGGGCCTCGGGTGGGGGATCGCTCTTTCGAACATCCCAGCCTACTCGGCAGGGATTCTGAACAACTACACCTGGAACCGGCTCTGGACGTACCGGCACGTGGAGAACGGTAGCGTGCTCCAGCAAGGGCTAGCGTTCGCCGCGATCAGCGTGTGCGGGCTGGTGATCAATACCACAGTGCTGGCCGGCACCGAACACGCGGGCGTGCCGTACCTGCTGGCGTTTGCCATTGCGACGATCGTGACGTTCGGCTGGAACTTCACCGCCAACCACAATCTGACGTTCCGGCACAAGGCGGCGGAGCGACTGCACCGTATCGAAGAGGCGGCGCATCATCTGCCGCTGCCGACATCCGCTCGGCGCGCCCACCCGCAAGATGCGACACCCGAGGTGGCGATCGCGCCTGTCGAGACAGAGAGCAACCCTCGCCATCTCTCCGGTGATTGAGCGCGGCACGGCGCGCTTCGGACAAAGCCACCACGGGTACGTGCGCCAGCCGTCCCACTGGGCTGCTGGCGCTAGCGTGGCGGGTTAGTCCCAACCTTCCTGCCGCCAGGCGGCATCCCAGAAGGCGAGCTCGTGGCGGCTGCTCAGCATGAAATGCCGCGCCATGCGGCGACGTTCATCGGGGCTGGCATGCGCGCCAAGGCGATCGACAAGGGCGCGCAGCCACTCGGCCAGCGCGCCGAAGTCGGGGGAGGCATAGGTTGCGATCCACTCGCCATAGATTTCGTGGCGTGGATGCGGCGCGGTCCGGTCCAGCTCCTGGCCGATCTCGGCGTAGCTCCACTGGCACGGCAACAACGCCGCGGCCAGCTCGCCCAGCGTACCGCCATGGGCAGTGTAGAGCAGGTGCGAGGTGTAGGCATGCGTCGTCGGCGCGGCTTCAGCGCGCTCCAGCTCGGCTTCGCTGATGCCGAAACGGGCGGCAGAGGCACGGTGCAGGCTCATCTCGGTCGTCAACGTGGCGTGCAGCAGACCGGCGAAGCGCGCCATCGTCTCGAGATCGTCGGCTTTGGCGGCGCCAAGCGCGAGCACGCGGCAGAACGCGATCAGAAAGACGTAATCCTGCACCATGTAGTAGCGGAAACACGCGATGGGCAGCGAGCCATCGGCCAGACCGCGCACGAACGGATGCGCATGCACGCGCTGCCAGATCGGCGCGGATTCGGCGCGCAACAGGTCAGTGAAGCGCTCGGCCATAGGTTCAGGGTGGCAGTCTGCGCCATGCCGCGCAAGTGAAAAGGCACGCGCGGAGCAGTCTGCCAGCAGAGCGCTACCGCGCCGCGACGTTCGAGCCGGTGGCCTCGGTAGTATGCCAGAACATCATCACGCTGCCGGGGATGTTCTTGCCATGGGCCGAGGCACAAGCTGCGCGGCAGGGCAGCGGAGCGAGCAGAGGGTGCGCACAGGTGGCGTTACTGCGGCAGACGCGACACCGCGATCTGGAGACGGCGTGCGCCGGATTGCAGCAGCAGCGCACCAACGTTGACCTCATCGGGCAGCTTGCCTAGCGCGCCCGCGATCGATTCGCGCATACCGTCAGAGAGATCGCCGAGGGCGTTGACGAGGTCATCCTGCACGGCCTGGTAGCGCGGCGGCGGCGTCAGGGCGGAGATCTGCTGCAGATCGTTGCCGATCGCCATCGTATCGGCGCGCAGGGCGTCCCAGAGCGGATCGGCCGGCTGGTTCGGGTCGGCCGTCCCGATTTTGTCGGCGAAGTCGGCGAGGTGGGTGTTGACGTCGCTGAGCACGGGGCTGATGGCGTAGAGGTAGTTCAGCTCATCCACGGGCGAAGGTGCGGGGTTGCCGGTGGTGATATCGATCGCCGGTGCGGTAACCGTCACGGGCAGCGGCGGTACGGGCGGCGGCAACGGCGCATCGGGCGGCGGCATGATCGATTGGCGGGTCGGCGTTGGCAGGAAGGGATCGAGGGCGATATCGGTATCGGTATAGGCGAAGACGAGCGCGGCCTGGCCTGGCTGCACCTGGTTGGCGGGCTGGAAGCCCTGATCGGGGGTGTACGTCAGCGCGATATCGGCGCCGCGCACCGCCGCTGGCCGCGTACCCGAGTTGCCGATCATCGCCCAGACGCCGCCGGTGAGGTGCATCGTCGTCACGTCTTGCGGCATGCCGACGAGCAGCCGCACGGCGCCACGGGGGTAAAAGACCCAGTAGCCAACACCAGCGCGCGCGAGCGAATCCTGTTGCACGGCATAGCTGTCGCTGGTGCCGGTGAGGCTGGTCAGCACCTGCGTGCCGGGCGCAAGCACGGCGCCCGCCGGCCCGGCAACAAGGTTCCAACCGGGCGGATAGACTTTGTAGAAAGCAACCTGTCCCCGCGCTGCCAGCACGTTTGGAACGCGGCCGCCGGCAGCGACGAACGCCGCCACCAGCAGGAGCAGCGCGAACGGCCACCGGACGCCGGGCCGGCAACAGAACATCGCCGTCACTTCCATGCGGGAGCGAGCGGGCACGCGCAACGCACGGTCCGCCTCCTCACGTGCGAGTATAGGCCACGATCGCGGCGGATGGAGGGGCTTACGTTCAGCGTCGATCGCGACGCGCCGGACCGCGTCTTTACGGCAGCACATCGAGCGGATTGACTGGAACGCCATGCAAGCGGATCTCGAAATGCAGATGCGGGCCAGTACTGTGGCCGGTGGTGCCAGACACGCCGATGATGTCGCCCGGACGCACGGGCGTGCCGATGGGGATGGCGGGGATGTACGACAGATGGGCGTAGCGCGAGATGATGCCGTTGCCGTGGTCGATATCGACGTAGAAGCCGTAGCCGCAGCAGGCATCGCCGCCCACGAAGGCGATCCGGCCAGCGGCGATCGCCCGCACGGGCGTGCCGATCGGGACGCCGATATCGATGCCGAGCGGGTGGTAAACACAGAAACAGCTAGTGAGCGGGCCGACGACCGGCCAGACAAGCGCCGCGCCTGGCTGCGCCGGCGTTCCGACGACCGGCCCCGGTTGAGGACTCTGCCTATCGGGGAAGGGGTCCCGTTCGGCGAGCCAGCCTCCCTCGCCACCGGTGGCAGTCGCTCCCCAGCCGGTGGCCGCGGTCTCGCTTGTGCCACGGGCAGGGGCAGCGGCAGGCGGCGGCAACGTATCGCTGAGCGCGGCAGGCTCTACCACCTGGCTTGCCCGGCCGAGCGCCTCCCGTAGCGCGGCGATCTGCGCGCCTGGCGTGACGACGGGTGGCGGTGGCATCGTGGCCAGCGGCGTGGCTGCTGCCAGGGGGATAACGGCCGCGGGCACGGCGCCGGGCAGCGTCTCCCGGTGTGGCAGACGCGTCGCCACCAGAGCGATCGTGCCCACCGCGGCCAGCGCCGCCAGCGCGACGAACGCTCGCCGACGGGGAGAGAGGCTCGCACCGAGCCGGACCAGCACGGCGCGAACGCCCGCCGCGGGAGCAGCGACATGCGGCGGTTCGGCGGCCAGATCGCCCGCAAGCTGCTCGCGCAGAAGCGCGATCCGCTGCCGGACGTCAGGGTCAAGCGCGACAGATGACGGGGGCGCGAGCAGGAGTACGCCTTTCTCGCGAGCAGCCATCGTCCCGCCTAGAGACCATGCTGGATGATGCTTATCATGGCAGGGCCGAGGATGACGATGAACATCGACGGGAAGATGAAGAGTGCCAGCACGATGATGATCTTCACCGGCGCCTTCTGCGCAGCCTGCTCGGCGCGCTGCTTGCGCTGGACACGGATCGCGTCGGCCTGCACGCGTAGCACCTGGCCGATGCTGACGCCCATCGTTTCGGCCTGCATGATCGCGTTGGCAAAGGTTTGCAGTTCGGGTAGACCGGTGCGTGTCGCGAGCTGCTGCAACGCCTCGCGGCGGGTACGGCCGAGCGCCATTGTGCGCAGAACGAGGCGGAACTCCTCGCCAAGCGGCTCTTTGGCCTTTTCGCCCACGCGCGCCATTGCAGCATCGAGCCCCAGCCCCGCTTCGACGCAGGTGGTGAGCAGATCCATCGCATCGGGCAAGGCCTTGAGCATGCGGGTGCGGCGACGCTTCACCTTGCCGCGTAGATAGAAGAGCGGCAGGTAAGCGCCCAGCACCAGGAGCACCAGAGGCAGGAGCGGTGAACGCTTGCCCAGACCGAGCGCCATCGCAAGCGTGAAGGGCACGATAGCGACCAGCGCCCAGATCGTCACGAACAGTTCGGGCGAGGTGTTTTGCATGCCAGCATTGATCAGCAGCGCCGAGAGGCGATCGAGCATGGTGCGTGGCAGCAGCGTGCGCACCTTCTGCTTGAACAGCTCAGCACGCGGAGAGCGTTCGCGAGCTACATCCGCCTGGAGGCGTGGCACGCGGCGCTGCCCGGCAGCGACGAGGGCCTCGAGGCGGCGCTGCGTGGCCGTGGGCGAGTTGTGCAGCAGGCTATAGAGCAAGAAGGCCAGCGTCAGGCCCATCGAGAGGGCGGCCAGCAACACCATCGCGCTCCTCCTGCTGGTCTACTAGATGTCGATGTTGACGATCTTGCGGATCACGAGGAAGCCCAGCAGCTCAAGGATTCCGCCGCCAAGGAGCATGATATGGCCGGGACCGGTCGTGAAAAGGGGCTTCATGTAGGCGCGGTTGATGATGTTGAACAGGAGGATGAGGAAGATCGGCATCCCGCCGAGCAGATAACCGCTCACCTGCTGCTGGATCGTTAGCGTTTTGATCTCGCCGCGGATACGGATGCGCTCGCGCATCGTGTGTGCCACGTTGTCGAGCACCTCGGCAAGATTGCCGCCGGTGGCGCGCTGCACGATGATCGCCGTCACGGCGATGTCGAGGTCTTCGCTGCGGATACGCTGGTTCAGCGCTTCAAAGGCTTCGTCAGGAACGGCGCCCATCTGAATATCGTGCAATGTGCGGCGCAGTTCGTCGGAGATGGGTGAAGCAAGCTGGTCTGCGGTCTGGTTGATCGCCTGGAGCAGGCCCGCGCCAGAGCGCAACGCGTTGGCGATCAGCGTCAGCGCCTCGACGAGCTGTTTGTTGAAGCGATTGCGCCGCTGCACAACGGCTCGCCGCAGCAGCAGGTACGGCAGCAGCGCACCTAGCAGCAAGCCCAGCGGCGCCAGACGCGCATTGAAAGCGCGCACGACGATGAAGCAGAGCATAGCAGCAATGCCAGTGATGCCGCCGAACTCGGTAACGGATAGCGGCCAGCCAGCACGTTCGAGCAGGTCGCTGAGACGACGCGCGGTCTGCAGGTTGGCCAGCATGCGCGCCAGCCCACCGCCCGCGCGGCTGAAGCGGTTGGCGCGCAGGGGAACATCGACCGCAGCAGCGGAGGCTGCCACCTCCAGACCACGAGCGCGCGCGAGACGGCGATCGACGTAGGCTCGCGCCGCGACGCGCGTGTTCATGATGCCGTACATCAGCGCGCTGACGGCGACGAAGATCGTGAAGCCCGCGAACAGCGCCATCATCCACCCTCCCGAGGCGCGTGGTCTGGACCGCCCAACCTCATGCCCAGCGGTTCAGGCCGGAGTTGAACAGCTCCGGCGGCAGGTCGATCCCAGCCAGTTCAAACATTTCGGCGAACGTCGGCCGGATACCTGTCGGACGCAATTCGCCGTGTACCTTGCCGTTCTGATCGATCCCCTCGTGCTGGAAGGCGAAAATGTCCTGCATGGTGATCGTCTGGCCTTCCATGCCGGTAATTTCTGTAATCGCCATGACCTTGCGGCTGCCGTCGCTCAGGCGCGATTGGTGCACGACGAGGTGGATCGCCGAGGCGATCTGCTCGCGAATGACACGCAACGGCAGTTCCATACCCGTCATCATCACGAGGCTTTCGATGCGGGCAAGGCAGTCGCGCGGGCTGTTGGCGTGCACGGTACTGATCGAGCCTTCGTGGCCGGTGTTCATCGCCTGGAGCATGTCGAACGTCTCGGCGCCGCGCACCTCACCGATGATGATGCGGTCAGGGCGCATACGCAGCGCATTGCGCACAAGGTCGCGCTGGGTGACCTCGTTCTTACCTTCGATGCTGGGCGGGCGCGCTTCGAGCGTGACAACGTGCGGCTGCTGAAGCTTCAACTCGGTGGGGTCCTCGATCGTCACGAGGCGCTCATCATCGGGGATGGCGCCAGAGAGGGCGTTGAGCAGTGTCGTTTTGCCCGAGCCGGTGCCGCCCGAGACGATGATGTTGCGCTTGATCCGCACACAGGCGCGGAGAAAGGTTGCGGCCTGGGGGGTTAACGTACCGAGCTTGACGAGGTCATCGAGGGTGAGCTTGTCCTGGCGGAACTTGCGGATCGTGATCACCGGGCTTTTCGGCGCGACGGGCGGAATGACGATGTTGACGCGCGAGCCATCGGGCAGGCGCGCATCCACCATCGGTGAAGATTCGTCGACACGCCGGCCGACGCGCGAGACGATCCGCTCGGCGATGCGCATGATGTGGGCGTTATCGCGGAAACGCGCGGGGCTGCGATAGATCTTGCCCATGCGCTCGTAGAAGATCTCCTGCGGACCGTTGACCATGATCTCGGAGATGGACGGGTCGCGCACGAGCGCTTCGATCGGCCCCAGGCCGAGCACCTCATCGGCGATCGCGGCGATGACCTCGTCGCGCGCGAGGCCGACGATCTCGGGCGCCTCTTGCGTGAGCAGGTGGCGGCAGGCCTGGTAGATCGCATTGCGCGCCTCCTCAGGGCCCATGCCATCGAGGCGCGTTGGCTCCAGCTCCTGGATGAGCCGGCGGTGCACACGCACTTTGATCTCTTCGAGGGCAGCGAGTTGCGAGGGTGGCAACGTCGGCCCGGCAGGCGCCGACTCGCGCACGGGCTGCGGCTCATCAGCCGTGGGTAGCGGACGGCGTGGTCGCGGCGGGGCGATACCAGGCGCGCCTGTGGTGCCGTTGCTCTCGCGCACGCGCTGCATCCAGCGCGCCGCGAACAGCGGCGGGCGATCGGGGCGATCATCGTCGCGCGCGGGAACGGCGCCGTTCCGTCCGGCATCGTTCACGGGGTAGTCGCTTCGCTCCATCGTGGCACGCGGCTCCTGCGCAAGGGATCAGACCGAGCGGCGCGAAAGGATGCGCGCTGGCAGCAGACGCTGCAGCAGGCCGGGTCGCTTCGGGCGCGGCTGTTGTACCTTGCCCACGGGCCGGCCACCCAACAGGGCCGCAAGCTGCTGCAGATTTTGCGCCGCTTTCGAATTCGGCCGCCACAGCACGAGCGGCTGGCCAACCTGCGTGCTCTTCGCGATCAGGTCGTCGAACGGGATCGACCAGAAGATCTCGTAATCGAGCGTGCGGGCGATATCGGCCTCGCGCACGCTGTTGGCCATGTTGGCGTGGTTGACGGTGAGCCGCACCTTTTCCTCGGGGAAGTCGTACGAGCGCATCATGCTCAGCATCACCGAGGTGTTCTTGATGCTGGCCATATCGAGGCTGGTGACGAGCAGCACGACGGTCGCGACTTCGAGCGCGGCGGCCACATTGTCGTTGAAGGCGCCGGGGGTATCGAGGATCACGTAGTCGTGCGTCTGCGCGAGGAGGTTGACGATCTTCTCGATATGCGCGGGGTAGACGTCGTCCCAGCCGGAGGGGTCCATCGGCGCCGGCAGCAGCGAGACGCCCGAGCGATGCGTGGTCAGGTAGCGGCGAATGCTGTTGCGATCGAGCTTGTCGATATCGCGCGCCACATCGACGATCGTGCTTTCGATCGGCGAGTCGAGCATGATCGCGACGTCGCCGAAGCGGGTATCGATGTCGACGAGGGCGACGGAGGCCTTCGCCTGGTAGGCGAGCGCGGCCGAGAGGTTGGTCGCGATCGTTGTCTTGCCGATGCCGCCCTTAGCTCCGAAGACGGTGATCACCATGCCCGCGGCGGGGGCGGCCTTCTCGGGCGCAGCAGCGGCGACGCGCTGGCTGGTCGGGGCGAGCCGCTCGATCGCGGCGAGGATCGCCTCGCCCACGGTGCGCTCGTTGAGCGGGAACATCAGGTAATCCATCGCGCCGGCGATCATCGCGCGGCGGACGGCAGGGCCATCATCGATACGCGAGTAGACGATGACGGGGATGGTGGGGAACGAGCGTGCGACGGCTTCAAGCGTTTGCAGACCGCGTTCGAGCGGCTGTTCGAGACCGAGCAGGACGCAGTGCGGGCGCGTCTCCTGAACGAGAGTCACCCCTTCAATGCCGAGGCCGCCTTCCGCAAGGACGCTGAGACCAGCGCTACGCAACGTGCGATGCACGTCGGCGCGGGTCTCAGCGTTGGTATCGAGGATGACAACCGCGATTCTGCCGGTCATACGCTCATCGCCCTCCTGACGTCGGCGCGGGTGGCGCGGGCAGGCTGACGCCGCCGCTCTGGAACGTGCTCGGCAGGTTCGGCAGCGCCTGCACCGGGCCGGTCTGGTGGTCGCCCGCCCTGTGCAGCGCGAGCTGGAGGATGCCGGTTTGCTGGCCCAGCGCGAGCCGCTCCGCATCCTCGGGCGTCACGGCCAGCGTCACAGTCTTGACGTCGGGCTGGCCTTTGGTCGGAGACGCCTTGCTTGTCGTGGAGTTATCGATCCCACTCTGGCCAACGGCCAGCACCTGGACGTCCTGCAAGACCGTCATCGCGACCAGGTTCTTGGCTCCCTCGGAGTCGGGCGAGGTCAGCACCGCCTGGCTCTGCTCACTCGGAATCTGGAAGATGCCGATCACGTCCACCGCGTCGCCCGGCTGGATGAGGCCGCCAGCGACCGAGACCTCGGTCACGCTGATGGAGATGGCGCGCATGCCCGCGGGCACCTGACCGGAGAACCCGAGGTCGGCAGCGCTGGTGCTGACCATACCGGTCGCGATCTGCTCGCCGGCCATGATCGCCTGCTTCGTGTATTTGCCGACGAGCGCCTTCGGATCGGCGACAACACCGGCAAGGTGGAGGGTGTCGGGCACGGATTTGACGGTCACCATATCGGCGGTGATCTGCGTGCGGGCAGGGATATCCTGCTTGGCCACAACGACGGGCGAGCCAGCAACCGTGCCGCTCTTCGGCTGCGTCGCCGTGAGCACGCGGTACACGAGAAAGGCGCTCAGCAAGCCGAAGACGAGCGCGATGAGCAGCGCACGGCGATTGCTCGATGTCGCGGTCGGGCGCGTGGTCCAGGTTGCGGCCATGGTCTATCCCTCGCGTTGAAAGCTAGCGGGAGGAGAGCAACGCCCCTCGGCACGCCCCGCGAGGGGACGGATCACATGGACCCGCCCCCTCGTACGAACGGCCGGCGTTTCACTGGTGTTTAGAGCTTGGCGGTGATGGCATTGAAGGTGTTGCTGACGCCACCACCCAGTGCGGTGAGCGCCACAATCACGGCCACGGCCACGAGCGCCAGGATCAGGCCGTACTCGACCATGCCCTGGCCCGCCTCGTCCTTGAGCGCGGACAGCTTGCCCACCAGCGTGTAGAAGGCCTTGTCGATCAGCGTCATGGTGATTTCCTCTCCCCTTCCCTGCCGAATCCCCGGCAGGTTCTTTACCTGGATTGCTGCGGTAACTGCGTTGGTGAGGTTGTGTGCCTAAAGTCGTCGTTTGCCTTCCCGAGAGTCTCCCCTTCGCTCTCAGCGCGAGTGCCGCGCTGGCTGCTCGTGCCTGGCTCTCTGCCAGGCGATCGACCCGCCCTGTCGACCGCGTGGGGCGCCGCCGGGATGCTCCGCGCGGCTCTCCTACGGTAGTGGTCGTGCGTGCCGAGCCATTCTCCAGAGGGGCAAGCCCCTAAAATCGGCGATCGTGCCCATAGCGTTACCGATCTCCAGCCTGGCGGCTCAGAAACGAGACGCTACGGAGCTGATCTGGTTTGCCACCGTGTTGCCGAGCACGCCGAGCGCCGCGACCACGACCAGGGCGACGAGGAGCAGGATCATGGCGTACTCTGTCAAGCCCTGGCCATCCTCACCGCCAGCGAGCGTCAGCAACGCGACGATCACCCGATCTCTCTTCGCCATAGCGCGTTCTCCTGCTAGCGCTGCTCGTCACGATGCTGCGCATCTGCCGGCCGCACCTCCCGGGTGGCGCCCCCCGAGCGTTTGCGGCGACGGAGCCGGCGGCAGCGCCCGCCCACACTGGCATTATCGTTGCAATTTCCTGACGATATAGGGGTGGTGCTGCAAAAGCCTTGCAGTTTTACTTCGCTGTTACTGTCGAGTGCGGGCTGATCGCCGCAAAAAGCAGCGTCTGCCCCCATTGACGCGCGCCGGTTGCGCCGTCTCCGCAGTGTCGTGCGGGCGTCCGGCACAGACGCGGCTGACTCTACCGCGAGCTGGAGTCGTTAGGGGAGCCTATGCCGATAGCGAGGAACGGAGGCTTTCCTATCCTGCGAGGAGGATCACCTGCGCCGGAGGAAGCACCGCCGGGTCAATCGCGCAACGGTAGCGCGATCGCCTGGCCAGTGGCAGCGCTGCGAGCAACCGCTTCGGTGAACTCCATATAGCGCACACCGTCTTCGAACGTGGTGCGGCGCACCGGCTCGAGGCCACGCACGGCATTGACGAACTCCTCTTCCACACGCCAACCGCCGCGCTCTTCGGGCGGCACGAGAATCTCGGCGAGGGCCGTAGCGCCGCGTCGACCGCCGGCCAGCGTTGCGCTGCCCTGCTGCCAGTACAGCGTGCCCTCGGTGCCGTAGAGCCATACTTCGGGCGGACGCGCCAGGCCGGTCACGGCGCTGAAGGAGAAGTGCGCCACGGCGCCGCAGGCCATATCGGCGATGATCTCCACGTGGTCGGGTATGGTCACGGTGCGTAGCTCGCCGGTCGCCTCGTCGCGGCGCTGCCGCACAACAGTTTTCGTGCGCGCCATGACCCGCGTCGCCTCGCCCACCCAGCGCAGCACGGCCTCGTACCAGATACCGAGGGTGAGCACGTTCTCGCCCGAGAGATCGCGGTTCTGCCGCCAGTGCAGCGGCGCGGTGAAATCGGCGAAGGTGCCGGCGTTGCCGTGCAGCTCGATAGCGACGACTTCACCAAGGTAGCCCTCGGCGATATGGCGCTGGATCGTGGCATCAACGCCGAGCGAGAACGGTGAGGGAACGATCATGCAGGTCAGTTCGGGGTGGGCGCGAGCGGCGGCGAGCATCCGGCGCGCCTCGGCGGCGTTCATCGCCATGCGCGCCTCGGTCAGGACGTGCTTGCCCGCGGCGAGCGCGGCGAGCGTGACGGGGCAGTGGAGGTACGGCCAGGTGCCGATGACGATCGCGTTGGTATCGGGCGCCTCGACGAGCTCTTTCCAGGTGTCGTACACCTTCGGGATGCCGAACTGCTGCGCCACGCGTTCGCTCGACGCGCGCGAACGATTGACCACGCTGACGATCTCGACACCAGGAATCGCCTGCAGGCGGGGGATGTGGAACTTGCGTGTGTTGTCGCCCGCACCCACGATGCCGACGCGCAGGGTCTCTGATGCCGCCATCTCCGTCCCTCCGGTTACGCACGAATGCGCCGCCAGCATAGTACGGCGACGCGTTGTATCACAGAGCGCGGAGCGTGTCGGCGCGGATGCCGCGTTATGGCAGCGGTACAGTACACTCAGGTACGTACAGAGGAGGCACGAACCCCGCGCACCGACCGCGAAAGGCCGTGCCGGCCGCGGTTTGCTTTCAGGCTCTGCCCCCTCGGCAAAAGATGCCCGTGGGCTGCGTATGGCCACTACCGTCACGCTGCTGGCCCAGGCTGCGCTGCCGACGCGTAGCGGAGATTTCCGCATCGCCGTCTACCGTACGAGCGAGAGCCCGGATGAGATTGTCGCTGTATGGTGCGGCGCGATCGACGACGGCCGCCCCGTCCTCGTCCGGATGCACTCGGAGTGTCTCACCGGCGACGTGCTCGGCTCGCGCCGCTGCGATTGTGGTGAGCAGAAGGATGAGGCGCTGGCGCGGATCGCGGCCGAGGGGCGCGGGGTGTTTCTGTACCTGCGCCAGGAAGGGCGCGGCATTGGCCTGGTGAACAAGATTCGCGCGTACGAGCAGCAGGACCGCGGGCTGGATACCGTGGACGCCAATCTGGCGCTGGGGCTGCCGGTCGATGCGCGCGACTACGCCGCGGCAGCGGCGGTGCTGCGTGCGATGGGCGTGGCCGCGGTACGGCTGCTGACGAACAATCCCGCGAAACAGCACGCGCTGGAGGCGCACGGGCTGCCGGTCGTCGAACGGGTGCCGCTGCTGGTGCGGCCGAACTCCTACAACATCGCTTATCTGCGCACCAAAGCCACGCGCATGGCGCACGACCTGCCGCTCGACGAGCAGGCGGAGCTGCTTGCCGACTGGCAGGCGCTCTCCGACGGACCAGATAACCCCGAATAGGTGCGCACCGCGTCTTTGTTCTCCGTGCGGCGCGGCCCTGGGCAGGTTGCGAGTACAGGCGGGGTAGCAGCAGCCCGGGTCTGGAAGACGCAAATCGGCCCTCGCGCCGAGCCGCGGATCGCGACCCGCTTCGCCCGGGTATCGTAGGCCGAGAATGCTGCACGAGTCCGGCAAGGCTTTTTACACACGCCACGCATGTGCCCTGGTCGAGCGCTGGAGCGATGTTCTCCCGCGCCAAGCGCGTGGCATACTGGCGCGGGAGGCAGGCGATGCGTTTCGGACTCTGGTACGACTTCCGCAACCCGCCGCAGTGGGCGCAGCCGTTCGACCGCCTCTACGCGGAGACGCTCGAACATATCGCCGAGGCTGAACGGCTCGGTTTCGACGATATCTGGACGAGCGAGCACCACTTCACCGAGGATGGCTACTCACCCTCGTTGCTACCGCTCTGCGCGGCGATCGCGGCGCGCACGCACAGGGTGCAGATCGGTACCAACGTGCTGCTGCTCACGTTGCACAACCCGATCCACGTAGCCGAGGCTGGGGCGACGGTCGATATTCTCTCCAGCGGGCGGTTCATCTTCGGACCGGCAGTGGGCTACAAACGCGATGAGTTCGCGACCTTCGGCATCGATTACCACCGGCGTGGCCGCTTGATGGACGAGGCGCTGGAGATCGTGCGCCGCTGCTGGACGGAGGAGCGGTTCAGCTTCCACGGCCGCTATTTCACGTTCGAGGATGTGCGCGCTACGCCCAGGCCGGTGCAAAAGCCACGCCCGCCGATCTGGGTGGGTGCCTTCAGCGAACCGGCGCTGCGCCGCGCGGCACGGATGGGCGATGGCTTGCTGATCGGCGGGGCGGGCACGCGCCTGATCCCGGCGTACCTGGACGCGCTGAAGGCGGCGGGCAAAAGCGAGCACGATGCGCACGTTGCGCTGACGCCGCGCTGGGGTGCCGTGGTGGACGATCCGGAACGCGCCTGGGCCGAGCTGGGAGAGAAGGCGCTGTACCGGGCACGGCTGTACCAGCGCTGGTTCAGCGACGCGGGGATGAACGTGGCGGGGGCCACGCCGCCCGCTTCCGTGGAAGACCTGCGCGCGCGCAACCCCGAGCTGTTCGTGACACCAGAACAGGCCGTCGCTTCGCTGCGGCGCCAGCTCGACGGCTGGCCGCAGGTCGAGCGCATCTTCTGGTGGGCGATCTTCCCCGGCCAGCGCCCCGCCGAGGCGCTGCGCTCGCTGGAGCTAGCGGCAAAGCATGTACTGCCAGCCTTCGCGGGTAAAGCAGCGGAAGATACGGCGTCCGGCCCTCCCCAGCCATCGCCGCGCGGAGTAGAGTAGGGCGTACGAGAGGGCAACCACACGGGGGCAGGCGGCACGGTGAACGGCATTCACGACCTCGGCGGCATGCACGGCTTTGGGCCGGTCGAGCGCGAGGAGAACGAACCCGTTTTCCACGCCGATTGGGAGCGGGTGATGGTCGCGATCCAGCGCGATACCTGGACGCGCGGCGTCTTCACGCTCGACGAGTTCCGCCACGGCATCGAGCGGATGGCGCCGGCGCGTTACCTGGAGGCGACGTACTACGAACGCTGGCTGGAGGGCATCACACGCCTGCTGCTGGAGAAGGGCGTGATCGCGGCGGAGGAGCTGCACGAGCGTGAAACCTTCTTCGCCGAGCATTCCGAGGCGCCGGCCACGGCGCCGATCGCCACGCCGCTGCCGCCAACGCGGCCACGGCTGCCGCGCGAGCAGATCTCGAGTATCCGGCCGCAGACCGCGCTGCCCCGTTTCGCGCTAGGCGATGCCGTGCTCACCCGCCACGACGCGCCGCCGGGCCACACGCGCCTGCCGCGGTACGCGCGTGGCAAGCGGGGCGTGATCGCCCGCTACCACGGCGTGCATGTCTTTCCTGACACCAATGCGCACGGGCTTGGCGAACAGCCGCAACCGCTCTACAGCGTGCGCTTCGCAGGCGAAGAGCTGTGGGGCGCAAACGCCGAGCCGGGGCAGGTCGTCTACCTCGATCTCTGGGAGAGCTATCTAGAGCCCGCGAACGAACAGCGCTAACGGGCGCAGGTTTCATCGAGGCAACGCACTCATGGGCAAGAACCATCCGAACGTCGATGCGTACGTCGTGTCGCGCGTGCGCGCGCTGGAATCGCTTTTGCTGGAGAAGGGCATCCTCGCGCCGGACGCGGTCGATCGCGTGGTGCAGCAGTATGAGCAGGACACCGGCCCGCTGCTCGGTGCGCGCGCGGTGGCGCGGGCGTGGACCGACCCGGCGTACAAAGAGCGCCTGCTGCACGACACCACGGGTGCGCTGGCCGATTTCGGGCTGAAGTACGATGCGCTGATCGTCGTCGAGAATACGCCCGAGGTGCACAACCTTGTTGTGTGCACGCTGTGCTCGTGCTATCCCTGGCCGGTGCTGGGGCTGCCGCCGACGTGGTACAAGTCGCCCGCGTACCGCTCGCGCGCGGTGCTGGAGCCGCGGGCGCTGCTGCGCGAGTTCGGACTGGAGATCGCCCCCGAGCGCGAGATCCGCGTGTGGGACAGTAGCGCCGAGATGCGCTACATGGTGCTGCCGATGCGCCCGCCCGGCACCGAGGAGTGGAGCGCCGAGCAGTTGCTGCCGCTGATCACGCGCGATTGCCTGATCGGTGTTGCCGAGCCGCTCGTTCCCGTTGCTGCCGCGCCATGAGTCTGTACCAGCGCCGTCGCAACATCGTGATGCGCGGTGATGGCCGCCTCGTCAACGTGGCGCGTCCTCGCGGGCAGCTGTTCGTCTGCGCCAGTGGCTGCTGCTGCGGCCGGGTCGAGGACGGCTTCGCGCCAGTGCCCACCGCTCTCTACCACGAGGAATGGGAGCGACGTCGGCTGCGCAATATCGTGCACCTCACCATCGGCGGATGCCTTGGCCCCTGCGCGCTGGCGAACGTTGCGCTGCTCCTATTCGACGGCCAGGCGCTCTGGTTTCGCGAGATCAACACGGCGCCGCTCGTCTATATGCTGTACGACTATATCGAGACGCTGCTCGACGCGGAGCGTGTGCTGCCCCCGCCGGCTCCGCTCGATGCGCTGCAGTTCACGGCCAGCGCCTGGCAGCCGCGACCCGATGGCCAGCCGGTGGACGATTACCGTCCGCGCCGTCGCGGCGAGCCGCTGCCGTACGATACCTGCACGCTGCCGCACGATCGCCCGCGTTCGAAGGGCGGGCTTGTCGCCGTCGATAGCGGTACAGCGGGACGTGCGAGCCGGCCTGCGCTGCCACCACTGCCAGACGAGGGCGCGGCCGCGGTACCACGCAAGAACGGCGAGCTGGTCTTCGCCGCGCCCTGGGAAGGACGTGCGTTCGGCATGGCCGTAGCGCTGAGCGAAGAGGGGCTGTACGACTGGGAGGAGTTCCGCCAGCGGTTGATCGCGCAGATCGGCGAGGCCGAGGCGCGCGGCGTGGACTCCGCTTACTACGAGCGCTGGCTGGCAGCGTTCGAGCGGCTGCTGGTGGAGCGCGGCATCCTCACGGCGCAGGAGATCGAAGAGCGCACCTACCAATTCGAGTACGGCGAGCGCGACGAGGTGTTCTGAGCGCCGCCGTGGGCGGGGTCAGCGCCCGCGTGCAAAGAGCCAGCGGACAAGCGCAAGCGCGGCCAGCCCCGTACCAACAAGCAGCACCAGCAGCGTGGCCAGCGCCGCCATGGCGGTGTAGTCGCCTTCTTGCTCGAAGTTGAGCACCGCGACGCCGAGCGTCGTGACGCCAGGCGCGGCAAGCAGCGCCGAGACGGTCAGCTCGTGCAGCGCGGTGAGGAAGATGAGCATCCAGCCCGCCAGCATCGCTGGGAAGAGCTGGGGGATGAGTACATCGCGCAGCCGGCGGGCGCGGCGGGCGCCGGCGATCGCCGCTGCCTCTTCGAGCGCTGGATCGAGCCGGTTGAGCGCGGCCCGCACTGGTTCGACGGCAAAGACGAGGAAGCGAGCGATGTACGCGAGCAGGATCAGCCAGGCGGTGCCATAGAGCGACCGGCCCAGCAGCGGCAGCTTTTGCCCCCAGGCGAGAATGAAGGCGACAGCAGTGACCGAACCGGGCATGCCGAACGGCAACGCCGCCAGCGCCGGCAGCAACCGGGCGAACGGCCCCGGGCGGCGCGTGGTAAGCGCCACCAGCAGACCAAGGGCGAGCGCGATCGTGGCTCCAAGCGCCGCCAGCCAGAGGCTCGTGCGCAGCGCCTGGCCGGCCTGCGGCAGATGCAGCACACGGCGTGCATTTGCCAGCGTGAGGTTGCCGGGCAGCGGCGCATCGCCCACGACGCGCGTCAGTGCTGTCAGCACCAGCGCGACGAGCGGTAGCACGACCACGAGCAGAAAGAGCAGCGCGAGCAGCACAGCGAGAGGCGTGCGCCAGCGCCCGAGTGCCACGGCGGGTGCGCTCTGCGGCGGGCGTCCGCCGAAGCCTCCAGCCGGCTCGCGCCGGAGCGCCAGGAGGGCCAGGGCCACGGCTGCCCCGGCACCCAGCAGCGCCGAAAGCGCTATGGCGCGCGTGAACGAGGCTGCCGACGAAGAGAAGGTCAGATAGGCGTAGATGCGCGTGGTGATCGTGCCGTAGCCCGCGGGGAGACCCACGACAGCAGGCACGCCGAAATCCGACACGGAGGCGACAAAGACGATCCCGGCAGCGGCGGCGATGGCAGGTAGCAGCGCCGGTAGCGTAATCCCGGCGAACGCGCGCAGCGGTCCCGCGCCAGCCGCGCGCGCGGCTTCTTCTCCCGCCGGATCGAGGCGCGCCAGGGCGCTCACGACGAGCAAACCCGCGATCGGCACGCCTTGGAACGCCAGCAGCGTGACGACGCCCGTTGCACCCAGGAAAAGCCGTGGATGCGCATGCCCGCCAAGCAGCGCGGCGATGGAGGATGGCACTACGCCGACCGGCCCGTACGCCTGCAGCCAGGCGAGGGCGTGGACGAATGGCGGCAGCACGAGCGGAAAGAGTAACAGCGTGGCCGCCGTACCACGCAACGGCAGGTCGGTGCGCGCGAGCAGCCAGCCGATCGCCGTGCCGGCAGCGACGGCGGCGAGCGTGGCCAGCGTCGAGGAGACAAGCGTGTGCACGAGCGCGACGCGCGTGGCCGGTTCACGGAGCACGGCGCGATAAGCAGCCGTCGTCCATGCGCCGTGCAGGTGAGCGCTCTCCCAGGCGAGCCGCCCCACGGGATACAGCACGAGCACGCCGAGCAGGAACGCCGCGATCAGCGATGCCAGTGGGAGATGGATCGCGCGTGCCACGCGTGCGCGTGGCATCGGCATGGTTCGCTCTTCTAGCGCTGGCTCCGCGCTCATCGGCACCGCCTTCGCCGCCGCGCTCGCGACGTTGCTCCCGGGAGATTGTACGCACGCGCTGCTGCCGGTATGTTATGCCGGCGTGATCGCGCCTCCCGCGCCGATGAGGCTACTCGACGAAGAGGGGACGCTCAACCTGCAGATTGCGTTCGGCACGGGGCAGTAGCGCAACGAGCGCACAGGTGAGCAGCGCCAGCACGGTGTTGACCACGAACGCGACGGGGAGCGCGATAGCGTAGCGTGACGGCGCGGGATCGCTGCCTAGCAGCCCAAAGAAGACGATCCCAATCAAAGCGACACCCAGCGAGCCTGCGAGCTGCTGCGTCGTCGTCAGCACGCCCGAGGCAGCGCCGGCGAACTCGAGGGGCACGCCACGGAGGATGGCAGTGAACAGCGGCGCGGTGACGAGCCCCTGCCCCGAGCCGTAGATCAGGAGCGCCGGAACGAGCGCAACGGCGGGCAACGCAACACCATCGGCGTGCACCAGCGCAATGAACATCAGCAGGCCGAGCGCCATGCCCAGCGCGCCAATATTCAAGACGCGGTTGCCAAGGCGCACAGCCAGCGGCGCGGCAAGCAACGAGGCGCTGATGAAGCCAACAGCGAACGGCACGAAGATCAGCCCTGCCTCCAGTGGGCTGAGGCGCAAACCATCCTGGAGAAAGAGGGTGAGCGTGAGGAAGAACGAGGCCTGGCCACTGAAAAACGTCAGCGCAACGAGAAGGCCGATGCTGAAGGCACGCACGCGGAAGAGCCGTAGATCGAGCAGGGGCGAACCACGATGCAGCGTGCGCCAGCGCTCGTAGCGGAGAAAGCCGGCAAGAACCGGCACGGCAGCTAGCAGCATTCCCCACGCCCAGAGCGGCCAGCCGGCCTCGCGCCCTTCGACGAGCGGATAGATGAGCAGGAACAGGCCGGTGGAGACCAGCGCCACCCCCTCGAGATCGAGGTGGCTGGCATCGGGCGCGTACGATTCGCGGATAAGCGGCCCTGCCAAGATCAGCGCCAGCATACCGATGGGCAGGTTCACGAGGAAAACCGGGCGCCAATCGAGGCCAAAGAGATCGAGCTGGATCAACGCGCCGCCGATGATCTGGCCGGCCACCGCCGCCGCGCCGATCGCCGTGCCGTACAGGCTGAAAGCCGTCGCGCGCTCCTGCGGCGGAAAGGTGACCTGGATGATCGAGAGGACCTGCGGGATCATGATCGCGGCCATCGCCCCCTGGACGACGCGAGCGACGATCAGGACCGCGGGCGCGGGCGAGATGCCGCAGACAGCCGAGGCGAGGGTAAAGCCTGCCATGCCGGTCATGAACATGCGTTTGCGCCCGTAGATATCGCCGAGGCGGCCGCCGGTGATCATCAGCGTGGCGTAGGCGAGGCCATACCCCGCGACGACGAGCTGGACCTGCGCGAAGCTCGCGTGCAGATTGCTCTGGATCGCGGGGATGCTGATGTTGACGATGAAGAAATCGAGCACGGCGAGGAACGTTGCCGCCAGCGTGATGACAAGCGCCAGCCAGCGACGCGGGTCGAGCGCCTGAGCGTCGGCGACGCTCGTGCTCGTCCGCGTGTGCCGTGTCTCTGCTGCCATCACGCTTGTTGCTCTCTGCCGGGCCAGCTCCGCGCCGACAAACGACCAGGGATCGTGCACCCTGCTTCCGTACCATCGTGCCTGCCAGCGCAACGGGGGCGCAAGGCGTTTCCTCCGGCCTCTCCCGCCGTTGACGCGAGGGAATCGAACGAGCGACGGATTGAGGTCCACGCTTTCGATCCGACGCCGCACCCGCGCAAGCGGCATGCTCGCGCAACGCGCCAGCTCTCTCTGTCGTGTTTGCTAGCAGGACATCGCGCGGTACAGCATGAATGCCTGCACCTCGATACTTAGGTAGACTTAGGTAGAGCGCGCGGCGCGCAAAAGGAGACGAGCATGAGCTTTTCCGTGCCCATCCGGTTGAGGCAGGCCATCGTGCTTCTGGCGATCATGGCGCTCTCTCTCGGCGGGTTCACGGCGCGCCCACCTGCTCGCGTTCTGCGCGCCGATACCATTCCCGCACCGCCGATCGCCGACCCTGTGCAGCTAGTGAACGCCTATTACCAGACACTCGCGGCAGCGGTGAACAGCGGTGATTTCACCCCGTTGCTCGCCTTCTTCACACCCGATGCGAGCATCGACAGCCCGCTCGCGATGGGCGGTGCGAGCGGGCAGACGGGCATCCTCGCGTTTTATCAGAGCCTGCCGCCGATGCAGGGGCTGACGATCGATGTCTCGAACGTGCTCGAAGACGATCCGTACGTCGATGCCGACTGGCGCTTGCGCGCCGCGCCGGGCTCGCTGCGCGGCTACCTCGACGGGCACGATACGTTCACGATCCGCGACGGGCTGATCGCGGCGATCGAGCAGCAGGTGGACCCTCAGGAAGCGGCCGACGCCTTCATGCCCCCACCCGCGGCGCCGGCGCCAACCGGCCCGGGCAAGGCAACGACAAAGGTGCGCATCGCGAACTATGCGTTCGTGCCCGCGGTCATCCGCGTGCCGGCTGGCGCGACGGTCACGTGGACCAACGATGACGCTGACGATCATGCCGTCACGACCGACGACAAGACGATGGACGCGGGCGTGGCCGCGCAGGGAGTGAGCATCTCGCTGACGTTCACCACGCCCGGGGAGTATCCGTACTACTGCACCGTGCATCCGGGCATGCGCGGCCGGGTGATCGTGACACCGCAGTAGGTGCGGCACGTGAGCAGCGCGACAGATGCCGCGAAAGATCTGCACATCTCTACCCTTCTGGCTCTAGGCAAGGGTGACTTTCCCGATTACAGTGAGCGATGGTTCTTCTCAGGAAGAATCGCAAAACCCTTGCAAAAGAGGAGGATAGGCGATGCGCACAAAAGGGTTGCTGATAGCGGCGACGCTTTCGGCGCTGGCAAGCGCAGCGCTGGGGTTCGCGGCGGCGCGGGCGCAAGCGGTAATCACGGTTCCGATGGCGCCAACGCTGAACCGCGAGCCGGGGCTGACGGGACAGACGGTGATCACGCCGCTGGGCAACAATCAGTTTCGTGTCGAGATCACGATCAACGGGCTGAAGCCGAACGACGACCGCGCCGCGCACATCCATAGCCCGGGCAGCGACACAAGCGACCCGGCGGGCTGCGATACCGGCGGGCCGGTGGTGTACCCGCTGAGCGATGTGAAGGCCGATGCGAGCGGCAAGGGCACGAGCGTCACGACGATTACGCTCGATCCGGCGAAGGGCATCCCGGGTCCCGGCTGGTACGTGAACGTGCACCAGGGCGCGGCGCCGAATGTTGGTCCGGGCGTGATCTGCGGCAAGATCATGACGAGCCTGGCGAGCGCGGGCGGCGCGGCTCCGAGCCAGCAGGTCTCGGCGCAGAAGCCTGCGGCAGCTCAGATGCCCGCGGCCGCGCAGAAGCCTGCGGCGGCGCAAGCGCCAGCAGCGCCAGTACGCGCGCTACCGGCAACAGGCACGGGCGGTGCCTCGGCGAGACAGACAGGCCTGATCGCGATACTCGGGCTGGCGGCGCTGCTGCTGATGGGCACTGGCGTAGCACTGGCGCGCAAGCGGTAACGCGGCTCGCAGCGCAAGAGGCACAAACGCGCGGGGGTGATCATCCCCGCGCGTTTTGCGTTTCTGCCTTCTGTCTCTGCCTTCTGGTCCGCGCCCGAAGGTGACGCTCGCCCCGGCCGAGAGCGTTCGCGACCCGCGTCTCTCATGCGTCATGCGCGGAGCGTGAGGAGGACAGGCCAGCAAGGCGCGCGGCCACGGCGGCTCAGACACGCGACGTACCTCAAAGCGAGAACCCCTGTGCGCAGTGGTAGTCCTGGCCAGCGGCGCTGCCCCCGTGCTGGCAGCGCGACTAGCCGTATCCTGCCAGATGCCCCGGCCGCTTCTGTCCTGTTCGCTTGCAGGCGGCGATCAGGCGGGCGAGGTCTTCGTAGCGCCAGAGCGGCTCCGGCTGCGATTGAGGCATGGGATAGCGCCGCTCGCGTCCGGCCTTGGTATGGATGACGTGCGGCTTTCGCTTACGCGACTCACCACCAACGGCCGCGGCCATAGTAGCCACCGCCACCAAGCAGAATCAGCACCAGGACGATGATCAAGATCACGAGCAGCGGATCCACGCCTTCTCTCCCTCCTAGCGATATCTGAACACCGCGGACGGGCCGGCATTCACGAACCGGTCTCACCGTATGGCGGAGCACGAAACCGCAGTACTGGCGCAGAGGGGTAAAAAGACGCGCTGAAAGGGGTACGAAGAGAGACGAGGGGGAGAGAAGCGCGCCGTAAAAATCCGGCATCATCACGTGGATCGTGCTCGTGATATGCTTTCGACACTGCAAGCGAGAGGTCCAGAAATGCGCATATGGCTGAGGTGGTACCGCGTTCTCTTCGCACTGCTGGTGCTGGCCGCGATCTTTGTCCAGCTCTCGCGGAGCTCTGGCCGAGGTTTCAGCACCGTCAACTTCTTCAGCTTTTTCACGATCGAGAGTAACCTTTTCGCCGCTCTGGTCCTGCTCTGGCAGGGAACCGGTATCCCTCCACACTTCTCGCAAACAACCACGGATTTCATCCGCGGGGCCGCGGTGCTCTACATGACCATCACGGGCGTGGTGTACGGTCTGTTGCTTGCCGGATACCAGCAAGAGCTGCAAACAACTCTGCCCTGGGTAGACACTGTGTTGCATCGTGTGTTTCCACTCGTGCTCGTCGCCGACTGGTTGATCGAGCCGCCGCGCGAACGGATAGCACTGCGCCCGGCGATGCTCTGGCTGGCTTATCCGCTGCTCTTCGTGGTGTACTCGCTGATTCGCGGCCCCATCGTCCACTGGTATCCATACCCATTTCTCGATCCGCACCGCGCCGGCGGTTACGGCGTGGTGGTGCTCTACTGCCTCGGTATCGGGCTCGGCGCGGTGATAGGAGTCTGGCTTGTCGTGATGTGTGGGAGAGCGCTGCGCCTGGTCGCCCAGTGGCCCGCATAGGGTCCTGCCCCGCGTACACGGCCCAGGGACGGATGCCAGCCTCCACTTTTTGTGATATGCTTCACAAGGAGGCCGTGAGGCCGCGCCGCGGCAAAACTTCCGCCACGACGCAAGGAGGAACAACCGATGCTGGATGAACTGCTCGTTAGCGCAACGCAGCTCGACCTCGAGCGTGCCCGCGAGCACGCGGCGCGCATTCGCGCTCTGCACGAGGCCACGCGTGGCGAGACTGGCGAAGGGGCGCCGTACGCCCGCCGCCTGCTGCGCATCCTGAGCGATCTGTACGGCACGCGCCGGCCCTCGGCCGATCCAGCGCTCTTCTCCCGATTCGCCTGGTCGGGCATCGACGGCGACTGAGCGCTGCAGAGCACTCCCGCCGAACACGGTATAGCCCGGCGCATGATGCCAGTGCCAAGCGAGCGGTTCTGTCTCGCAACGGCATCCACATGCGCCGGGCTGTGCTTTCCCGTAACGCACGGGAGGACGCGCTTCTACGTACCCGGCAGATAGGTCGCAAACCAGGCGAGCGTGCGCCGCCAGGCATCGAGCGCGGCTTCGGGATTGTAGCTAGGGCCGGTGTTGTTGAAGAAGGCGTGGTTGGCGTTCGGCTCGATCACTTTGTCGTGCACGACGCCTGCCGCGTCCAGCGCCGCGTCGAGCTCGGCCGAGGCGCCGGTAATGCGCGTATCCAGCTCGCCGTAGATGCCCAGCGCGGCGGCGCGGATGTTCGGTACGCGGTCGAGCGGCGGGTTCGGGCCATAGTAGGGCACCACGGCTTTGAGCTGCGGCGCCGCTGTTGCTAGCCGCCACGTCATACCACCGCCGAAGCAAAACCCTGTTGCGCCGAGCCGGTTCGCATCCACCGTGCCGAGGCCGGCCAGGTAATCCAGCCCGGCGAGCAGGTCGGCGGTGAGATCGTCGGGGTTGGCCTGGCCGAGGAAACCGGTCACCTGCACGGGATCCTGCGCGGCGAGTGCGGCCGTGCCGCCACCCCGCGAGGCGAGATCGACCACGAGGACAACGTACCCCAGCCGCGCGTAGCGGCGCGCGATGTCCATGTTCGGTTCGATCAGACCGCGATTTTCGTGCACGAGGATCAGTCCAGGATACGGCCCGCCGGTCGCGGGCTGGGCCAGGTAGCCGTAGAGGTCGCTCGCGGGGCCGGAAAAGGTGACCATCCCGACGGAGATGAGCGGATCGCTGGGGTCGACGACGTTCGCCGTAGTCTGCATGGGCGGTGGGTCGGTCATCGGATCGTCGTCGGGGCGAGCAGGGCGCTGCATAGGCGGGCGAGCAGCGGCAGGGGCGGGCCGCACCGCCGCCGGGCCGCGCACGCCAAGCCGCGAGAGCGCGTTCGCCGCGATCGCCACGCTGCCGGTGACGGCGAGCACGCGACGGAGCAGGTCGCGCCGGGAGAGCGTGCCTTCCCGATAGTCTTCGACGAACTCTTCGACAAGGTAGCGCTGGAGATCGTGCATCGCGTTCCTCGCTGCGCGCCCGGGTGCTGTCTGCGTGAGCGCGCACATTGTTTCTGTTCGCCAGCTATTGTGCCATGCGGCCCACGCCGCTGGCTGAGAGCGAGAACGCGCAGCGCGAGTTGCCGCTTATAGAACATATGTTTCATAGTGCGGCGTATGAACGGCAACGTCGCCCCTCTCCCTCTCGGCACGTATGCGCCCGTGCAGCCGCTTTCCGGCGCGGCGAGCGACAACCCGATCCAGCAGATCGCCGCGCTCGACCGGCAGCGGCTGCGCGATTACCAGGCGAACATCGATTTCTACGCCGGACGGCAGTGGCCTCCGCAACGCCGCAACGTGCGCCAGCGCCGGCTCACGTTCAACTACGCGCGCACGATCGTCGACAAGGCGGCCTCGTACCTGCTCTCCGGCCTCAGCTTCGCCGTAGACCCCGAAGCACCCGACGATGTGGAGGCGGCGCGCAAACGCGAGGCGACGCTGCTGGCGATCCACGCCGCGAACGCCATCGACGCGCTCGACTACGACTCCGAGATCGACTGCGCCGTGCTCGGCGACGGTTGCTTCAAGGTCGTATGGGATCCGGAAGAAGAGCGCGTGCGCATCACCGCGCCCGACGTTGCCGGCATCTTCGTCTGGCTCTACCCGGACGATCACACCCGCTTCTGGCGGCTGGCGCACCGGTACACCATCGATCCGCTGGCGATCCGCAACCTTGAGCAGTTCTACCCGCCGCTGGTACAGACGGGCCAGCGCGCGCCAGCGATCACCGAGATCTGGACCGATGCGCTCTGGCAAGTGTGGCACGACGGCACGCTGGTCGAAGAGCGGCCCAACCCGTACGGCTTCATCCCGTATGTGGTGTACCCGAACCTGCGCCGGCCGAAGCAGTTCTGGGGCGAAAGCGATATCGCCGCGATCCGCGAGCCGTGCCTCGAGCTGAACCGCGCGCTGACGCAGCTCTCGGCGATTCTGGAGGTCTCGGGCAACCCGATCGCCGTGCTCGAAGGGATCGTCGATAGCCAGGACATCGCCGTCGAGCCGGGCGCGGTATGGGAGATGCCGCCGGGGACGAAGGCGTACATCCTCTCGCTCGTCGAGCACGGGGGTGTACGCATCCACCTGGACTACATCGAGACGCTCTACCGGCTGCTGCACGACCTCGGCGAAAGCCCGCGAGCGGCGTTTGGCGGTCAGCCGAACGTGGCGCGCTCGGGTGTGGCGCTGGCGATCGAGCTCGATCCGTTGATCAAGCGCGTGCAACGCAAGCGGCTGATCCGCACCGCGGCGTTCCAACGGCGTGCCGAGATGGCGCTGCGCCTGCACGAGCAGTTCACCGGCGAGCGCATGGCGCCGTACCGCTGCCGGGTGAACTGGGGGCCGCTGCTGCCGGTCGATCGGGCGCGCGACATCCTCGACGAAGTGGCCCTGGTGGGCGCGGGCATCCACAGCCGCGCCCGCGCCAGCGCCCGCCTGGGCGATGCCGACCACGCGCTCGATTTCGAGCGCTGGCTGCAGGAGAACGCGGCGATCGCCGCGCACGGCGGTGTGCCGCGCTCCAGCGGGGAGAGCGAGCGGATCGCCGTGGATTGAGAGACGGCGCAGCATGGCGCGCGTCGCGAAGGAGGAGAACCGATGACCCAATTGCCGCCGCTGGAAATTCCTGACGTCGAGCTGATCGAGGCGGACCCGCTCGCCTTTCGTGCCCGGTTCAGCGCGCTCGTCGAGGCGGCGACGGCGCGCGAAGCGGCGCTCAGCGAGGCGCAGCGGGTTGCCGAGGAGCGGCGCGCCGCGCTGGACGCCGAACGAGCGCGCGCCGATGCGGCCGAGGCGCTCGCGCAAAGCCACGCCGAGGCGCTGGCGGCGCTGCGCGAGGAGTATGCGCTGGCGGTAGCCGCGTACCGGCAGGCACGGCTCGATGGCGATCCCTCGCTGCCGCCGGCGATGGTCGAGGGCGAGACGATCGCCGCCGTCGACGCAGCGATCGCCCGGGCGCGCGACGTGGTGGCGTACGTGCGCGACCAGATCGCGCGCGATACCGGCACGGCGCAGCCCCCTGCACGCACCGTTCCGCGGGTGCCGAGCGGCGCGCCCGGGCGGCTACCCATCGACACCACGCGCATGACGACGCGGGAGAAGCTCGAGTACGGCGCGGAGCTGGCGCGGCAGGGTCGCGCCTAGTTCAGAGAGAGGAAGAGGAGAACGATGGCCACGCTCCAGCAATCGATCGTCGCGCTGCAGTTCGCACTGGCGGATGCGCCGGCGGCTCCGGGCGGCGCGGCGCTGCCGCCGGCGGGCATCCCCGATGCCGTCGATCTCGCCTGCATTCCGATGCCGGCCACGGGGACGATCGTCGGCATCGCCGTGACGGGCAGCCCGGCGACAGGCGACCAGGTTTCGTTCGCGCCGACGATCGGCGCATCGCCGACGGGCACCGGCGCCGCGGTGCAGACCAGCCTGCTGGCGACGATCAGCAACACGCAACGCGCGGCGAGCGCGGTAGTGAGCAAGGACCAGAGCGACGGGCAGTTCAGCGCGGGGCAGTACGTGGGCGTGCTGTATTCGACCAGCTCCACCGGCACCTACACCCCGCGCGATGTGCAGGTCGTGTTGTTCGTCTCGACCGGACGCACGGATCTGTAGCCGCGCGAACGGGATGACAGAGCAAGCAACGGAGCAAGAACGATGGCACTGACCCTGGCCGAAGGCGCGAAGCTCTCGAACAACGTCGTGTTGCAGGGCGTGGTGGAGACGATTGTGAGGGAGTCGCCGGTTCTGCAGGCGCTGCCCTTCATCGATATCACTGGCAACGCCCTCGTCTACAACCAGGAGAACTCGCTGGCCACGGCAAGCTTTTACGCGGTGGGCGATACCTGGCAGGAATCGACGCCAACGTTCACGCAGCAGCAAGCAACGCTCGCCATCCTCGGCGGCGATGCCGATATCGACAACTACCTGCGCCAGACGCGCTCGAACGTGCAGGATATCGAGGCGGTGGTGCTGGAGCTGAAGGCGAAGGCGATCCGGCAGACCTGGGAGCAGACGTTCATCAGCGGCACCGGCCTGGCGAACACCTTCGCCGGGCTGGATACGCTGCTCGCCGCCGCGCCAGCCTCGCAGACGATCGCGGCGGGCACCAACGGCAACACGTTGACACTTGCCCTGCTCGACCAGCTGATCGACGCCGTGCGTCCTGGCAAGCCCGACATGCTGCTGATGAGCCGCCGCAGCCGCCGACAGCTCACGGCGCTGGTGCGAGCCTCGGGCGCGCTGATCGAGACGCACATCAACCAGTTCGGCATGTGGCAGGAGTACTACAACGGCATCCCGATCGGCGTCAGCGACTACATCTCGGAGACGCAGACGCAGGGGACGTCGAACGTGGCGACGACGATCTACGCGCTGCAGTTCGGCGAGGGGCGGCTGTGCGGCCTGCAGGGCGGCGGCGGGCTGCAGGTGGAGCGCGTGGGCGAGCTGGAGACAAAAGACGCCGTGCGCTGGCGTATCAAGTGGTATACCTCGCTCGCCATGTTCGGCACGCTCTGCGCCGCGCGGTTGATCGGTGTGACACCGTAGGCAGCCGCGACGATGGCAACGACGATTGCCGACTATGTGGCGCTGGCGCGGCAGGACCTCGCCGACCCCAGTCCTCCGGCGGCGTTGCTCGCAGACGCCGACTTGCAGCGGCACGTGCTGCACGCGGTACGCGAGTACGAGCTAGCCCGCCCGCGCGAAGTGGTCGAAAGCGCGGCGATCGTGCCGGGCAGCCGCGCGATCGACCTCGCGCCCTACCCGCTGCTGATGCGCGTGGTAGCGGTGGAATACCCCACGGCGCTGTGGCCGCCAGCGTACGTCCAGTACCAGGTCTTCGGCACAACGCTGACGCTGCTACTCGACCAGCCGCCGGACGGTAGCGCCGGCGCGACGGCGAACCTCTACTGCTGGGAGCGGCACCGTGTTGATGCGACGAGCTGCACCATCGACCCGCAAGACGACGAGTGCATCGTCGCGGGCGCCGTGCACTTCGCCGCGCAGGAGCTGGCGACGCGCGCTGCCGGCGCGATCAACCTGGCTGGCAGCGATCTCTGGCAGCGGTACCGGGCGCTGGCGCTGGATAAGGGTACGGAGTTCCGCGGCTATCTAGCGTTGCTGCGTGCCCGCATCACCCCGGCGCGCGTCTACCACCCCGCCGAGCCACGTCAGTCGCGTACGACGGTCGAAACGCCCTGGCGCGGATGATCATCCCCAGCCATGCCCTAACGAGGACGACGAGGAGCAACGATGGACCCCCTGGCCGATATCGCTTCGACCGCCCGCCGCGCCCGCACGGCGCTACTGGGCGCGCTGGAACGGGCGGAGCGCGAACCGCTGCTGACCGCGATCGAGGCGCACGCCCGCGCGCAGGCGCTGCTGCTGGCGCGGCTGCTCTTGACGGAGATCGCCCAGCGGCTGGCCGAGCCGCCGGCTTCACCCGAGGCGCTCGCTGCCATGCTCGAAGCGGCGCTGGCGGCGGCGCTCCGCAGCTACCTCTCCCAGAATGCACCCGCCTAGCCGCTGGCGGGGCGCGGCGCTCGCGTTTGCTGCTGCACCTGCCCAGCAGAGAGCGGGAAGCGACATACGCGGCGAGCCGAGATGAGGAACCAGCAAGGCGGCAGCACGAATCATGCAGGCAGGTGGGAAGGCGGTCGAGTGCGCGACAGGGCAGAAGCTTTTCCTGCTTTGGGCCGTGGGCGACCGCCACCCGCCGCGTGCCTCGCTTGTCCAGACCGTGGGGGAGATGCCCGATGCGCTCTCTGTCGCCAGAGCTGTTGCAAGCGCAGCAGGGAACAGCCCTGCAGCCGGCGATCCGCTGCACGCTGCGCCCCGCCGATGGCATGGCCGATCGCTACGTTTTCGGTACGCCGCTGCCTCCGACAGGTCTACCGGCTGCCTGCGCAACGGCCTGCCTTGCCGCCGGCGCTCTGCTCTATCTCTACGCACTCGATACGGCAACGGGGCAGGTCACGGTGGCGGCATTCGACGCGGCGGGCGGACAAACAGGCTGGACAACGCTGGGAACGGCGGCAGGCGCAACGCTGCTCGCCGCCTGTCTGCTGCCCGGGGGCGGCGCCTGCCTGGCGGCGATCAACGGCTCGACCGGCGGCGGCACTGTGCTCTGCCTTTATTTGGCCACCCCGGCCGGGCCGGTAACGCGTACCGAAACCGTGACGATGAGCAGCGGCTACGCGACGTTCGGCCTGGCGATCGCCGCCGCGCCCGACGGACGCATCGCCTGCGTCCAGCAGGGCAGCACCGGCGGCTACTACGGCGCGACGTATACCGTCTTTTTCGTCATACGTTCGACGGCGGGTGTTTGGGGACAGGTCGCCACGCAGCCGGGCAGCGCGGCACCGGGTGGCATGGCGCTTCTCTACGCCGGCGACTGGCTGATCGCGGCCGCGGCGTCGTGGGATGCGGGCACGCAAGGGATCGGCCTCTGGGCGTACGGCGATGGCGGGCGCGTTCCCGTCGGAACGTGGGCGCCACGCCAGGTGATCGTCGCGACGGCGGACCCCGGCACGAGCACCGTCGCCCATACCGGCACACGGTTGGCGCTGGGCGGCGCGGTCGCAGGCGACGTTCTCCGCCTGACGCTGCTGGAAACGTTCACCAACCAGCCGGCGAGCGGTGCGCCGATCCAGTGGGCGCGAGCGTACCAGATCACCGTGCAGGACGCCGCGGCCTGGCTGGGCGGCAGAGGGCGCGAACCGCAGCCACTGCCCACGCAGAGTTTGGTGGCGCCCGCGTACGACGCCACCACAGGCACTCTCTGGCTGGCCGGTAGCACGACGGTGCTGCGCGCCCCAGCGCCGCAGACGCTCGACCTCTCAAGCCGGGTGCTCCGCGCCGACCGCCAGGAGAGCGAGAGCGGCGGCCATGCGCGGCTCCTGCTCGATGACAGCGATGGCGCGCTGACGGCGCTGGCCACGGACCCGGAAACGATCGGGCAAAAGCTGACGCTGGATACGGGCTACCTCACGCCAGGCGGACCGCTGTTCTCGCCTAGCCCACCGCTGTGGGTCACCGCCTGTACCATGCACTGGGATGGCGAGCGGC
>Ga0209061_1001555_pt1 | contig 36824 bp, 35 predicted proteins | sample Coa_R1_10_FD_187157 | JGI IMG/M metagenome (GOLD analysis project Ga0209061, IMG submission 187157) | Surface soil microbial communities from Centralia Pennsylvania, which are recovering from an underground coalmine fire - Coalmine... | ecosystem: Environmental > Terrestrial > Soil >... | reverse complement strand
CCCAATTCCGCTTTTGCTCATCGCGCCAAGGAGCCCGAGCGCCGTACTCGCAAGGATCGCAACGAGCATGGCTTTCGTGCCAAGCGTCAGGGAGATTGGCAGTGCCGTGGCGAAGAGTTCGTTCACAGTGAAATCACGCCAATGCAAGCTCGGCCCCAGATCGCCATGGGCAAGACTTTGCAGATAGAAGAAGAATTGTTCGGGGAGAGGCCGGTCGAGCTTATAGATATGGCGCAGATTTCTGGCGATTTCAGGGTCTAGCGTTCGCGCGGTATCGAAAGGTCCGCCGGGCGCAAGCCGCATAAGGAAAAATGAAAGCGCGATAATGATAAAAAGCGTTGGTATTGCCGCCGCAATGCGCGAAAGAAAGAAGCGAAGCATCACTTGGCCTCGCTGGCAGGCGGCCAATCACGAATGCAGCTTTTTGTCTGGCTCATGGGGTAATCGAAACAAAGCGGCCGGGATGATTGTCGAGCACATTGGCCTCCCACCCCTTGAGTTTTGGCGAGATGAGATAGCGTGTGCGATAGGTCAGGAGCACGGCGTCTGGCTGTTCGCCGAGGAGGAATGTTTCGGCCGAATGGAGAATGGCGCGCCGCTGCCCGGCTGAGCTTTCAACTTGCGCCTCATGCATGAGAGTGTCGAAAGTCTTGCTGCTGAAGCTTGCGACGTTCAGAGCCTGATTGTCGCTTTGACAAAGAAAAAGAAAATTCTGCGCATCGGGATAATCAGCGAACCAGTCCCAGCGCGCGACATCAAAGGGCAGCTTTTCACGCAAAAAAGCGTAATGGCTTAAGGCATCGGTGGCAAGAAGCCGCGTTTCAACGCCCAGCACCTTCCACATATCGGCGATCGCAACGGCCGTGGCGCGGTGATTTTCCGAATTTGCGAAGCGGATTTCCACCTCGAGCTTCTGGCCGCCAGGACCGAAGCCCGCCTCGGTGAGCAGCTTCTTCGCCTCATCCTCCCGCTCAAAGGGATCCATATCTTTCCATGCGGCGGTGGCGGGCGCGCCATAGCTTTCGATCCCCGGCGGCACGAAACTATAGCCGGGTTCCATGGTGCCGCCCCAGATGCGCTCAGCAAGAAATTCGCGGTCAATGACCATGGCGAGGGCCTGGCGCACCCGGCGGTCATCGAAAGGCTTATGGCGCGTATCGAAGGCGTAGAAATAGGTGCCGAGGCTCGGCGTTACCTTGAATGAGTCCGCCAGATGCGTGCGCACGAAACCGATTTGCTCCAAGGGAACATCGTCATAGGACTGGATTTCCCCGGCCATGAACCGGCGGAGCGCGGCGGAGCGGTCTTCGAGCGAATAGAAAATTTCTTCGTCCAGCGCGACATGCGACGCATCATAATAATAGGGGTTCTTGATGAGAACGAGCCGGTCATTCGGGGTGAATGACTTTAGCATGAACGGCCCATTCGTCACCAAATGGCCTGGCCGCACGAAGCCGGACCCATAAGCTTCAACCGATTTTCGATGCAGCGGCTTTGCCGTCATATGGGCGAGCTGGGAAATAAAATAGGATGCTGGCTGTTCGAGCGTGATTTCCAAACTGTTTTCGTTCAAGGCGCGGATACCCAGGGCTTCCTGTGGCAATTCTCCCTTGTTGATCTTCTCTCCGTTCTTCAACGTATAAAGGATATTGGCGTAGGGGGCGCCTGTCGCTGGCGCCATCAGGCGCCGGAACGCGAAGACAAAATCATCCGCCACGACCCTGTCGCCATTCGACCATCTCGCACCGGGGCGAAGCTGAAAATCATAAACCGTGCCAGTGGGATCAACGGTCCAGCTCGCCGCGACCCCTGGGATGATTTCGCCGCGTGCGTTATAAGTGACCAGGCCTTCGAAAAGCTCATCCAGGACATTGGCTTCGATTAGGCTGGTTGCTTTATGCGGATCAAGCGATCCTGGATCGCCGAGTGCGCCGCGATGCCAGATCATGGGTGCGCGGGAGTCTTTGGCGGGGCTGGTGTTTGCATGAGGCGCGAATCCCGAGGCGCCTAAGGCCACCGCCACAGCGCATGCGGAAAGCGGCAAAACAAGGCGCGGGAACCGCTTGTTCAATCGAATGACACCTTATGTTGCGCAACTGGGATTTGCGCGCGGACCTTACTGACGAGCGCACGGTCGATCCTTGCCGAGACAATGCCCGTGCCGTCCGAAGCTTTCGCAATCACGTGCCCCCAGGGATCAACAACCAGGGAATGGCCATAGGTCTGGCGCATCTCCTGTTTGACAAAGTGGAAGCCGGTCTGGGCGGGCGCACAGAAATAGGTCTGTGTCTCGATGGCACGTGCACGGCAAAGAACCTCCCAATGATCTTTGCCGGTTTGTGCGGTGAAGGCAGCGGGCAGGGCGATCATTTCCGCGCCCTTCGCGGCCAGCGCCTGAAAGAGGTCCGGAAATCTTATATCGTAGCAGATAGCGCAGCCGATGATCATGCCTTCGCATGGATAAGTGACGATGGCACTGCCCGGCGCGAAGGACGCGCTTTCGTTATATTTTGTTCCGTCTGGCGCGGTGATATCGAACATATGGATTTTGCGGTAGCGGGCGATTTCCGTGCCGGTGCGATCGAAGACCACGGTTGTGTTGTGAATGCGCTCGCCAGCCGCCGGCTTTTCGAGAATGGAACCGGCATGGATGAAGACTTTATGCTTCTTGGCGAGCGCCTGCATGGCGCTATAGGCAGCCCCGCCCGGAAACGCCTCTGCCGCCGCCATTTTTGCCGCGCGGTCACCGCCGAGAAAGTCGAAACATTCGGGCAGGCAGATCCAGTCAGGCTGTTCCTCGGCAACAGCCCGTTCAACGAGCTTGCTTGCCGCGGCGATGTTCGCGGGCTTGTCGCTGACCGAATTCATCTGGATCAGGGAAATCTTCATTGAGCACTCCGGCATCGCGTTTCGCGATTATCACAATCTTGCGCCTATTTCACACTTGCGCCTATTTCACATCTGTTAGCTCTCGCATGACGCATCGGCGCCCGCTTCAGGCCGGGTCACGCGCCGCAAGGTCAGATTGAGCCGGCCGCCCTCCGGCAGCAGAGCGGAGGAGTCCGCAAAAATCTTATCGACGCCGTGGAAAATCAGCCGCGCGGCGCCGCCCATCACAAGAACATCACCGGAGCGCAATTCAAGCGTTTTCGACGGGCCGGCGCGCCGCAGCCCGCCGTAGCGGAAACGGCAAGTGTCGCCAAGCGAGATCGAGACCACAGGCGCCGCTAACTCCGCCTCATCTCGATCCTGATGCAGCCCCATTTTCGCATGGCAATCATAAAAATTGATGAGGCATGCCTCCGGCGGATGCGGATAGGCAGCCACGGCCTTCCAGGCCGCCAGCGCAAGGCTGGGGATGGGCGGCCAAGCCTTGCCGGAGACCGGATGCGTTGCCTGATAACGGTAGCCGCCCTCGCGGCCGGATACCCAGCCAAGGCTTCCGCAATTGGTCATCTTGACCGAAAATGGCCGGCCAGAGCGCGGCATTCGGGGCACGAACCAGGGCGCCTCAACAAGAACTTTCGCGATTGCATCGGCGAGGGCTCGCTGCGCGGCCAAGCTGAAATAAGCAGGAAAAAAGAGGAGGCCGGGAGCAAGGCAGACTGGCGTCCCGGTTTTTGCGATGTTGAACAGTTCCTCTTGTTGCCTCATGAATTTCAAAACTGGTGCAGGCTCCGCCTTTTGCGTGACCCTGCCCAAGGCTCAACCAAAGATCCGGGTACGGCGGAGGGTTCCTGCAAACCCCTCTTCAAACGGCGGCTGCCCGCGCAGAATTGGCACGGGGCAGAACTTTTATTTTTCAGCAACGCGGATTTTGGCAAATGTCTTTCTGCCCGCGGCGGGGGCTAGCTCGAAGGGCGCTTTCGGATCGATGATCTCCCTGGACTCGACGGTCGAATCCTCCTTCAAGCGGTAAAGATGGAGAACGCCCGTTTCGAGTTCCATGCCCGGTATGGTTTCCGGTGTCAGCTGGTCGAGGACCATGATGAGGGCGCGCAGCGAATTGCCGTGGCCCGAGATGATGACCCTATGCCCGCGCAGCACCTCGGGCAGGATTTTCTGGCAATAATAGGGGAGGACTCGCGCAACCGTATCCTTCAGGCTTTCCCCGCCCGGAGGCCGGACATCATAGGAACGGCGCCAGAGTTCCACCTGCTCATCGCCCCACCTCCTGATGGCATCGTCTTTGTTGAGGCCGCAGAGCACGCCATAATCGCGTTCGTTGAGGGCCCTGTCATGGATGATCTCAACCCCGGGTTCGCCGGCTTCGGCGAGGACCAGCTTTAACGTGTGCTGCGCGCGGACAAGATTGGACGTGAAGGCGCGGTCGAACGATAAGCCGCGCGCTTTGAGGCACTTTCCGGCGGCCCGCGCTTCCTCGAGCCCCTTAGCCGTGAGATCGGGGTCTTTCCAGCCCGTAAACAGATTTTTCAGGTTCCAGTCGCTCTGGCCATGGCGCAGGAGCACGAGAATCCGGTCCATTACTCTTCCTTATCGCGGGTTTCGTAATTATTTGACGCGCAACATAGCATCGCTTCATGAGCTTAAGGTGAACCAGCCTTTGCGGTGAAGCGCCGCGGGACAGAGCACTATGTGGTCATATGAAATCCTGCGCCTGTAAGTGAAGCATTCTGGCCTAAGAATTAATGAGCCGGCACGAAAAAACCGGTCCCTCACGGGGAACAACCAGGGAAGGGTTCGCCCGAGACCATGACCGTTTGAAGTGGAATTGTTCCGTGAACTCTGTAATCCTATTTATGGCATGATCTTATCCCAAAAGTCTGCAACTTTCTATGAGTTCATAACCTTAAGGATTTAATTTACATCAAATCCCGAGGATCTGTGGTATGCCCGAGCTGGATCCAATCGTCATCGCTGCCGCTGCCCGCACACCCATTGGCGGCTTTCTGGGGGATTTCAAGGATCTTCCCGCGGCGAGTTTGGGCTCGGCGGCGGCGAAGGCGGTGCTAACCCGTGCGGGCATCCAGCCGCAGGACGTCGGAGAGCTGATTTTTGGCTGTGTCTTGCCAGCCGGCCAGGGGCAGGCTCCGGCCCGTCAGGCGGCTCTCGCTGCCGGCCTGCCGGACGCAACCCCTTGCACAACCGTGAACAAGATGTGCGGTTCGGGCATGAAGGCTATTATGTTAGCGCATGACAGCCTTTGTGCAGATAGCGTGCGAGTTGCTCTTGCGGGCGGCATGGAAAGCATGAGCAATGCGCCTTATTTGCTGGACCGGGCGAGGGCCGGCTATCGCATGGGCCACGCCAAGCTGCTTGATCATATGTTCGTCGATGGCCTCGAAGATGCTTATGGCGCGCATTTGCCGATGGGCGCTTTCGCGGAAGATTGCGCAGGGAGCTTTCAGTTCACCCGCGCCGCCCAGGACGCCTTTGCCGTCTCATCCCTGGAGCGGGCACAGCGGGCGATCAGGGATGGAACCTTCGAAAAAGAGATCGTGCCGGTTGCGGTCAAGAGCGGCAAGGATGGCGAGCGGACAGTTGTTCATGATGAGCAGCCGCTCAAGGCGAGGCTCGACAAAATTCCGTCTTTGAAACCAGCGTTCAGGGAGGGAGGCACCGTAACCGCTGCCAATTCGAGCTCGATCTCTGACGGTGCCGCGGCTGTTCTTCTTATGCGCCGCTCTGAGGCGGAGAAGCGCGGCATCACGCCATTGGCTGTGATTCGGGGTCATGCCACGCATGCGCAGGCCCCCAGCCAATTTCCAACCGCACCCATCGGGGCGTTACAAAAATTGATGGATAAAACCGGCTGGTCCCTGGCAGATGTTGATCTCTTCGAGATCAACGAGGCCTTCGCGGTTGTCACCATGGCGGCGATGCAGGAGCTCAATCTGCCGCATGAAAAAGTCAATGTGCATGGCGGCGCTTGTGCACTCGGCCACCCGATCGGCGCCTCAGGTGCGAGAATTGTCGTGACTTTGCTCGCGGCTTTGCAAAAATATGGGCTAAGACGCGGTGCGGCGGCACTCTGCATCGGCGGCGGCGAGGCAACTGCGCTCGCGCTTGAGATGGCTTGATTTCGTGAACCATCCGCCAAAGATGCCATCTTTCCGGCCTTCCTGCTTTGAGTTTAAGGGTTTCTTCTATGAGCGAAGATGAAGGTTCGAGGCCGGGTGCGTCACCCTTTTGGACATCACAGGGGCAGCCGCCGAACTCACCCCCTTCCTGCGGGCCTCGCCACGAGACCCCGCTGAACCGTTTTCTGGGCGGCCCGCCGGGCAGCGTCTTTCTGCGTCTCGTTTTCGTGTCGTTGATTGTCGGTGCATTTCTGATGTGGCTCGACATCAGGCCAATCGACGTCTTTCGTACGATCAATGATCTCATCAATCGCATCTGGGGGCTCGGTTTCGATGCGATCCGTGTGGTCGCCGATTATATCCTCGCAGGGGCGGTGATCGTCGTTCCGGTTTGGCTGGTGCTGCGCCTCATGAACATGCGCGACGGGCGGTGAGCGGATCATTACGCAGTGCCGCCAGATCTGGCCATCAGCGTCAATCCCCCCGAGGTCAGCCACGCCCGCATCGCAAGGCTCGCCCTGCCGATGACGCTCGCTCATTTGTCGACGCCATTGCTCGGCGTTGCCGATGCGGCGGTGATTGGAAGGCTTGGGCAAGCGCATCTTCTCGGCGCCATCGCCGCAAACGCGGTTATTTTCGACTTCCTCTTTTGGAGCTTTGGTTTCCTGCGCATGGGGACCGCGGGGCTCACCGCGCAGGCCCTCGGCGCGGATGACGAGAGCGAGCAGCACGCAACGCTGTTGCGTGCCCTGATCGTTGCCTTCGCCATCGGCATCTCGATGATTGTCCTCAAAGGGCCAATAGCCTGGGTCAGCTTTGGCGCGCTTGGCGCAACCCCGGAAGTCACCGGGGCGGGGCTGCTCTATTTCGATATCAGGATATGGTCGGCGCCTTTCGCTCTGGCGAATTATGCTTTCATGGGCACGATCGTCGGGCGCGGACGGACCGATGCCGCCCTGGCCCTCCAGATCATGATCAATCTTTGCAATATCGCTCTCAACGTGGCCTTTGTTTATGGATTCGGGCTTGGCGTGCGCGGCTCCGCACTCGGCACGCTCGCGGCTGAGGCGTTGGGTGTGCTCGCAGGCTTTGGTGTGACTTGGCATCTCTGCGGGGATCTGTTTTCATGCGGCCGCGGACTTGTCTTCGACCGTGCGAAGACCGTCCGGATGTTCGTGATCAACCGCGATATTTTCATCCGCAACACGGCGCTGCTTTTTGCCTTTGCGTTTTTTACCGCGCAAGGAGCGCGGGGCGGCGACATAAGACTTGCCGCCAATGCGATCTTGCTGAACCTCGTTCTTGTTGCGGCTTATTTTCTTGATGGCTTCGCGACGGCGGCCGAGCAATTGTGCGGGCAATCGCTGGGTGCGCGGGACGCAAGAAGCTTTCGCGCTTCCGTGCGCCTGACCCTTTTGTGGTGCCTTGCGTTTGGCGCAGGCCTCTCGGTTGCAGCAATGCTTTTCGGCAGCTCTTTCATCGCGTTTCTTTCGACGAGCCAGGAGGTGCGCGCTTATGCAAACAGCTATCTTGTCTTTGCCACGCTCATGCCCGCCGCTGGTGCGCTCGCCTATGAGTTTGATGGCGTGTTCGCTGGCGCGACATGGACACGCGACATGCGCAACATGATGCTCTTCGCGCTCGCCCTTTATATCGCAAGCTTTTATCTGCTGCGGCCATTCGGCAATGGCGGGCTCTGGCTCGCGCTTCTTCTCTTTCTTGTTGCGCGAGGTCTCACTCTTGGGTGGCGCTACCGGAAATTGTCGGCACAGGGTTTTCCGCTGGCCCAATCTGCCGCCGCCGCTCCGGTCGCGTCCGTAAGCCGCTGATAGGATTTTTCATCGAGGAGGCGCAGGAGGCCGCGCTTGATCGTCTCAGCGAGAAAGGCCCCTTTGAAAACGAGTGCCGAATACAATTGCACGAGCGCCGCACCTGCTTCGATCTTGGCGAACGCTGTCTCTGGGCTATCAACACCGCCAACGCCGATGAGAGGAAACTGGTTTTCGGCGCGGAGATAGGCTTGCGCCAGCATATGCGTCGATCGAAGGAAAAGCGGACGGCCGGATAGCCCGCCCTGCTCGTGAGCTTGAGGGTCGCGCAAGGAGGCGGGCCGCGAGACGGTCGTGTTTGAGATAATCATTCCGTCGATTTTCCTCGATCGCGCGCGGGTCATGATTTCATCGAGCTCCGCGAGCGTGAGGTCGGGCGCGATCTTCAATAGCACCGGCTTGCGCGCGGCATGTTCCGCCGCTTGATCGCGCGCCGCGAGAACGCGCGCAAGGAGATCATCCAGCGCTCCGCCTTGCTGCAAATCGCGCAAACCGGGTGTGTTTGGAGATGAAATGTTGATCGTGAAATAGTCGGCAACATCTGCGAAGGCAGTAATGCCGCGCACATAATCCCCGGCGCGGTCGCTCGAGTCCTTGTTGGCGCCGAGATTGACGCCGATGATTCCTTGTCTCTCCTTCAGTGCGGCGAGACGTGCATGGACGGTAGCATGCCCCTCGCTCGGAAAGCCGAGACGGTTAATGACACCCTCATCCTGGTTGAGCCGGAAGAGGCGCGGACGCGGGTTGCCTCGCTGCGGCAGCGGCGTGATGGTGCCGGCCTCGGCGAACCCGAAGCCGAGGCGGAGGATTTCATTTGGAACCTCTCCGTTTTTGTCGAAGCCTGCTGCAAGACCAAGCGGATTGCGAAAGGTAAGCCCGAAAACTTTGACTTCGAGCCGTGGATCATCGGGGGCAGGTCTCGGCAGGGGGACGGTGAGAAGCGCGTTGATCGCCAGACGATGCGCGGCCTCCGGGTCAAGAAAAGACAACATCGGCCGCAGAAGTGTATGGATGAGAGGAGGCATTAGAGAAGCCCTCTAAAATCATGCTTGCCGTCTGCCCGTAGCGGCAATGGCTTTGCAAACACGACGGCACTCAGCGGCAGGGCCGCATAAAGATGAGGAAAGAGTGCGCCGCCGCGCGAGGGCTCAAAACGCAGGGCCTCGCCGAGCGAAGCGGGATCCACGGCGATCAGCATGAGATCGGCTTCTCCGGAGAACCATTTGGCGGCCGTCTCTTCGGCCTGCATGCGAAGCGAGAAATGGATGAAGCCATCGGCGAGGTCAGCCGGCCCGCCGGTGAAGCAGCCGGACTCCTGAGCCTCCCGCCACAATGAAGCGGGCATGATCTTATATATCAATTCCACTTTTGAGACCGCTGACCACTTTTGAGACCGCTGACAATGAAGCAAGAACGCGCTAGCGTGCAGTGCTAGCCCTGCCGCCTTAGCCGGAAATAGAGTCCGGAGTAGGGAGTGGCCGAGAATTCGGGCTTTCCAACAATAATAAGCGAAAGTTCCGCAGCCTGCCACTGGTCGATCAGCTCATATCCGGTCTCTTCGAAGGCTGCGATCAATTGCGCCCGGTTGAAAAGGATACAGGCTGCCCGCCAGTGGATGCCGTCCTGGACCGTTGCCTTTGTCGGCCCCGTAATCAAGGGCGAGCGGTTGATGAGGACATGCGCGGGTTTTTCCGGAAGCTTGGCGAGCATTTCGTAAACCGGCGGATCGAAGTAATGAAGCGAACCCGATGCGAGCAAGAGATCCGCTCCCGAGGCGTCCAGCCAGTTCTCTGTAAAGCGAAGCCGCTTTTCGCCGCGTTCGGCGGCCAGCTGCTTGCCCCGAGCAATCACTTCCGGCAGCTCATAAACGTGCCAGATGAGATCCTCTGGAAACTTCAAATACCGATCATAGCAATAGAAAAGATTTCCGGCATTTCCGCCAAGGTCAAAAACACTGGAACAGGAGCCAATGAGATTTTGAATGTGAAACAAGGCCGCATAGTCGCTTGGCCGAGGCGCTGCTGCCAGCGACATGTGCGCCGTTGTGCCGAGCGGGTTGATGTGGCCGCCTTCCGCGTAAGGCTGCGCCGCGGCGGCAGCTTCGGAAAGGTTCTCGAAGACGCGATGATAGCCCAAGATGCCATTTAAGATGGGAGCCGTTACTGGCCATTGGGCCAGCTTCCGCATCAAAAGGCTGCCGCCTGGGAGCGCTTCAATAGCGCTCAGGAGACGGTTTGCAAACCTCACCTGTTTGACGCGCAGACGCCGGAAAGGGGTCACTCCGTCTCCTCTCGCAAGGTTCGGCAGCTCCAGCGCCAAGCCGCACTTCGGCACCGGTCAAATGGATGTGAAGATCAAGGTTGAGGCGTATCCTGGCCATGACCAGCATGGCCGCGCATGAGCGCTCCAGACAGCGCGTCAGCGATCAACTCCCGGGTTTCCTTGATTCCGTAAAGCGCGATGAAAGAGCCAAAGCGGGGTCCCCGGCTTTCACCAAGGAGCACATTATAAAGCATGGTGAACCACTCATTCGAGACGCCTGGCCGCTCGGCCGTTGCGCCCTTGGCTTTCATGTCCTGATAGCGCGGTATTTGCCGCGCGACGTCGTAAAGCGCGGCCTGAATTGCTTCGGCGCTCGAATCCGCTGGCAGAGCGGCGAGCGTGGCTGAGAGTTTCTCCAATGCTTCGCGTTCGACTTCGTCCGGCTCGCGATAGACTTTTGCCGGGCGGACGAAATCGCGGAAATAGCGCACCGCATAAGTCACCAGCTGGTCGAGGCGAGGATGGGCCGCCGGTGAAACACCGGGTGCATAGCGGAGCAAGAATCCCCAAAGAACCTGCGGATCCTCGCTATTCGCCACAGCCGCGAGATTGAGCAGCATGCCGAAGCTGATCGTGGTGGACCGCTCGCCAGTGCCATGCAGGATTTCGGGCGGCGGCGGCTCGCCCGCGTGGATATGCCAAACGGGATTACCAAGACGCTCTTTGGGCCCCTGTTTCGGGTAGGCTTCGAGGAAGGCAAGATAATCGTCGACCGTTCGCGGAATCACATCGAAATAGAGCCGCTTGGCGGCGGTAGGTTTCTGATACATGAAAAGCGAGAGGCTTTCCGGGCTCGCATAGGTGAGCCATTCCTCGATGGTCAGGCCATTGCCCTTGGACTTCGAGATCTTCTGGCCCTTTTCGTCGAGGAACAATTCATAATTGAAGCCTTCGGGGGGCCGCCCGCCCAGCGCGCGGACGATCGCGCCAGACAGCTTGACCGACTCGATCAAATCCTTGCCGGCCATCTCATAATCGACCTTGAGCGCATACCAGCGCATCGCCCAGTCCGGTTTCCATTGCAGCTTACAGGCGCCGCCCGTCACCTTCGTCTCGAACCGCTCTCCGGTCTCGGGATCGCGCCAGATGAGGGTGCCTGCAGCCGTGTCGATTGTTTCAATCGGCACCTGCATCACAACGCCAGTTCGCGGGTGAACCGGCAGGAAAGGCGAATAGGTTGCGGCCCGCTCCTTGCGAAAGCTCGGCAGCATGATTGCCATGACCTGATCGTAGTGGGCGAGAATATGGAGCAGTGCCGCATCGAAACGGCCAGACTTATAGTAGTCCGTCGCCGAGGCGAATTCATAATCAAAGCCAAATGCGTCGAGAAAGGTGCGCAGCCGTGCATTATTATGCGCGCCAAAGCTTGAATGGGTGCCGAATGGATCTGGAACCTGCGTCAGCGGCTTGCCGAGATGAGCCGCGACCAGCTCCTTGTTCGGAATATTGTCGGGCACCTTCCGAAGGCCGTCCATGTCATCCGAAAAGGCGATAAGGCGGGTTTTGATCTTGTCCCCGGTCAAAACCCTGAAGGCGTGCCGCACCATGCTCGTGCGGGCGACCTCGCCGAAGGTCCCGATATGCGGCAGGCCGGACGGGCCGTAGCCTGTTTCGAATAACACCTCGGTCTGGCCGGTCTCTTCGACTCGCGCAATCAGCTTGCGCGCCTCCTCGAATGGCCAGGCATTGGCTTGCCTGAGGGCGGCGGCGAAAGACATGGCGTGACCTTAGAAAAACGAAGAACTTTGCAGGATTGGCTTAAAGCGCGAGCGATCGCGGAACGATAAAAAGCACCGGCTTACCCGTCAACCGCCTCGTGCGAGGGAGCTGACGGCGGTTAGGCAAGGCTCAGAGCTATGGCGAATCGGGTTCAATATGCGCCTCGCGGCGATGCCAGATCTTCTTTTTCACGGCAAAAAGCAGAAGCGCATAGACCGTAAGAAAGATCAGCACGCTAAAGCCGATATGCTTGCGCTCTTCGAGTTTCGGTTCGGCGGCCCACATCAGAAAGGCAGAAACATCCTTGGCATATTGCTGAACGGTTTTGGGGGAGCCGTCCGCGTAATCGACAGCGCCGTCGCTCAGGGGATTTGGCATCGCAATCTTATGGCCTGGCATATATTCGTTCCAGTTAGGATCCTTATCGTCCGTATAGCCATTCAAGATCGCGTTGATGTAATCGGGCCCTTGCTCTTGATATTGGATGATCGGATCGATCAGAAAGAGCGGGAAACCGCGCTCATAGGAACGGGCCTTGGCGAGCAGGGACATATCGGGCGGCACTGCTCCGAGTGCGGCGCGCGCAGCTTGCTCATTGGGGAAATTCCAGGGGAAATAATCCGACGGACGCCCCGCCCGTTCAAACATCTCACCGGCTTCATTGGGTCCATCCTTGATCTGATACTGGGCGGCGAGCGCTCTCACTTGAGCTTCTGAGAATCCTGGCCCGCCGGGATCGGAGAGGTTGCGGAATGCGACCAGTTTGAGGGAGTGGCAGTTGGAACAAACTTCCCGGTAGACCTGGAAACCGCGTTGGAGCTGAGCCTGATCATAATGCCCGAAGATGCCGCTGAATGACCATTCCTGACGCGGCGGCCTTGGCTGCTCGTGCGTCTTTCCGCCAGCGCTTGGCTCGGCGCCGTTCGCGCCGGCAAGGACACTGGCGGCGCCCGCCGTCAGAGCGGCTATCAGAACGGCGCCGAAAGCCACGCCGAAACCGCGCCGGAATACGTTGCCGTGCCTCATCATTGTTTTCCTTATGGCCATGGCAAGGTTGTCATTGCAAGCCAGTCATTGCCCGGGCTCGCGCGCTTCCATTCGCTGGCTGCCTGCTGCAGCTGCGCCCGGCTTGCCGAGCACCGCATCGCAAATGGAAGCAGGGAGGGGCTTCGGCTTCTCATACCGTCCAAGCAAAGGCAGGATCACGAGGAAGTGGAGAAAATAATAGACGGTAAGAAAACGGGCGGCGATCACATAGACTCCTTCTGGCGGCTGCGATCCCATATAGCCAAGAAGAAGAGCGCAGGCGGTAAAAAGCCAGAAGAAGATTTTGTAAAGCGGGCGGTAGGAGGCCGATTTCACGGGGGAGGTATCAAGCCAAGGCAAGAAGGCAATGATCATCACCGCGGTAAACATGGCGGCAGTGCCGCCAAGCTTGTTGGGAATGGAGCGCAAAATCGCATAGAAAGGCAAATAATACCATTCCGGCACGATATGCACCGGAGTCTGGAGCGGGTTTGCCTCGATGTAATTGTCGGCATCGCCAAGATAGTTTGGCACATAAAACACAAACCATCCATAGAACACCAGAAAGCAGACGAGCGCGAAACCATCCTTCACCGTGAAATAGGGATGAAAGGGCAAGGTGTCCTTGCTGGTCTTTTTTTCGATTCCGGCTGGATTGTTCGATCCATGAACATGCAACGCCCAGATATGCAGGACGACGACGCCCGCAATCATGAAAGGCAAGAGATAGTGGAGTGAAAAGAAGCGATTGAGCGTCGCGTTATCGACGGCATAGCCGCCCCACAGCCAAATCGTGATCGAATCGCCCACAAAGGGGATCGCGGAGAAGAGGCTGGTGATGACCGTCGCGCCCCAAAAGCTCATCTGTCCCCAAGGCAGCACATAACCCATGAAGGCTGTCGCGATGGCGAGAAGATAGATGACGACTCCGAGCAGCCACAAGACTTCCCGCGGCGCCTTATAGGAGCCATAATACATCCCGCGGAACATATGGATATAAAGCGCCAGGAAGAACATCGAAGCGCCATTGGCGTGCATATAGCGCAAAAGCCAGCCATAGTTCACATCGCGCATGATATGTTCGATCGAGGCGAAGGCAAGGCCGGACTGCGGCGTATAATGCATGGCAAGGACAACGCCGGTGACGATCTGCGCCGCGAGCATGAACGACAAGATGCCGCCGAAAGTCCACCAATAGTTGAGGTTGCGCGGATTGGGGAACGCCACAAAGGAGGCGTGGATGAGGCCAATGAGCGGCAGCCGGCTTTCGAACCACTTGGCCAGCCGGCTTTTCGGTATGTAGGTCGGCTCTCCGCTCATGTTCAGTTCTTCTCCCGGTAACCTTTACTGGTAAATTGCTGAGCGTCTAAAAATTGACATGGGCTCGACACGGGCATAGGCGATTGCGGCTTTAGCCTATCGTGAGCTTCGTATCGCTGGTGAACTTATAAGGCGGCAAGGCAAGATTGTTGGGTGCCGGACCCTGGCGGATGCGGCCGGAGGCATCGTAGACCGAACCATGGCATGGGCAAAAATAACCGCCCTCGAAGGGGCCATCATTTTTGAGCGGCACACAGCCAAGATGTGTGCAGATGCCGATGACGATCAGCCATTCCGGTCTTTGCACCCGCGATTCATCGCTCGCCGGATCGCGCAGATCGTTCACGTCGACGGCTCGCGCTTCCTCGATCTCCTTTGCGGTGCGATGACTGATGAAGATTGGCTTGCCGCGCCATTTCACCGTGATGATCTGCCCTTCCGGAATGCCGCTGATATCGACTTCCGTCGAGGCAGCAGCGAGGGTTGTTGCATCGGGGCTCATTTGGGCGATCAGCGGCCAAGCCGCAAAACCGGCAGCAACCGCGCCCATCGTGCCCGTCGCAATGAAGAGAAAATCCCGCCGGGTCGGTTCGTCGGCTGCCGCAGCTGCTCCCATGATGTCCTCGAAATACGCCTATTTATAAAACTACCGCATAATCGAGCCATGAAGCGGACGCAATAGCCATGCCGCAAGGTTTGCGGACCAGCCTCAGGGCGGGATGGAGCCCCCGCCCGCAAAACCACGCGAATGTGATGGCTCCGCTGAAGCTCGCTGTCCTATACGAAATCTGTGATGACAACCTTTCCGCCTGACGGGCTAGCACCCTTGACCGTGGCGCTTTATCAGCCCGATATCCCACAAAACACCGGCACGATCTTGCGGATGTGCGCCTGCCTCGGGCTCCCTGCTGCGATCATCGAACCCGCTGGTTTTCCGGTGAGCGACAGGCACTTCCGCCGGGCTGGCATGGACTACCTCGCCCATGTCGAGATTGCCCGCCATCCCCATTGGGCCGCCTTCGAGGCCTGGTGCCGCGCCAGCCGGGGGCGGCTGGTGCTGCTGACGACCAAGGCAAGCCTTTCCTACACGGATTTCACTTTTCTTCCCGGCGACATCCTGCTTGCAGGCCGCGAATCGGCGGGTGTGCCTGCGGAGGTCCATGCTGCCGCCGATGCGCGTCTCGTCATTCCCCTGAAGCCGCCGATGCGCTCGCTGAATGTCGCCGTTGCGGTTGCCATGGCGGCGGGAGAGGCAACAAGGCAGATGCACCTTCGTGCAAGGGCGAAAGAGACAGGTTGAACCTTGCTTCCTGGCCCGCAATCCATGAAAACTTCGGCGCTATGACGAAATCCGAGATGAGCAAAGATCGCAAAAGCGCGGCGAGAGCCTGGTTCGAGCAGCTCCAGGAGGCGGTCATCGCTGCCTTCGAGCTTTTGGAGAAGGAGGCAGAGGGGCCTTTTGCCATGCCTTCCATGCCAGCGGGGCGATTCGTGACGAAGCCCTGGGCGAGGACGGATCATGCGGGCGGCGATGGCGGCGGGGGCCGCATGGCCCTTCTCGCAGGCCGCGTGTTCGAGAAAATGGCCGTCCATACCTCGACGGTCTTCGGAACCTTTCCGGCGGAGTTTGCCGCGCAAATCCCCGGCGCTGAAGCCGACCCGAGATTCTGGGCGTCCGGAATCTCGCTCATCGCACATCCTTGGAACCCAAATGTTCCAACGGTTCACATGAATACCCGCTTCGTCGTAACCGCCAAGGCATGGTTTGGCGGCGGCGCCGATCTCACGCCCCTGCTCGACAAAAGGCGCACTCAAAGTGATCCCGATTCGCGCGACTTCCATGCCGCCATGAAGGCAGCCTGCGACAGCCACGCCCAAGTTGCTGACTATGCGAAATTCAGACAATGGTGCGATGAATATTTCTATTTGAAGCACCGTAACGAGCCGCGCGGAATCGGCGGAATTTTTTATGATTATCTCAACTGTCCTGATGGTGACGGCGCCCTTTTCGACGCGCTGTTCGCCTTTACGCGCGCCGTTGGAGAAAGTTTCCTCGCAATCTATCCCGAGATCGTGCGGCGCAATTTTGCTCACCCCTGGACAGAGGCCGATCGCGATGAGCAGCTCGTCCGGCGCGGCCGCTATGCCGAATTCAATCTTCTCTATGATCGAGGCACGATTTTTGGCCTGAAAACGGGCGGCAATGTCGAGGCGATCTTGTCATCGCTGCCGCCCCTCGTGCGCTGGCCTTGATCTTCTGGTGAAGAATTAGAGAAGAATTAGAACTGTCAAATCGAATTGGCGCAGCTAATGGCCAAAATATCGAAAAATTCCCGCTGCTGCGAAGACGGCGGCGGCAAACCCAATCAACTAAAGCGTTGCCGGCAAAGTGTCAACCTTGCCCTTCAAATAAGCGAGATCCTTTAAAGCGGTTTTCATATCCGCCTTTAGTTCCGTCATATCGTCTTCGAGACGGGAGACGCGGGTTTTCATGCCACCAAATGTACCACCGCCGCCCGGAGGCGGTTGCGAAGGATTTTGAGGCGGGGAACTCCTCCGCTGCCGGCGCGAATGCAGCCTTCCATTCATCAACAGAAATATCAAAAATTTAAATTTTATTGTTGAATTGCTGCCGCTCATCGCCCCGCCCATGTTTGTATCCCTTTAAGCAGGCGGGAAAGTCCACAGCTTGTGGGCGGCAAAGCTCCATAGCATGACAATGCCGGTCGTTGCGATTTGCGCCGGAAGATAGGGAATGCCCGCCCTGTTAACTAAAAGCGACATGAACAAATAGGTGAGACCGAAGCCCACCAAGGCGACAATGGTGAAGCGGGAAACCGCTTCGTGATGAGGCAGGCCGGAACGGAAAACATGGCGCCGGTTGAGACTGTAGGAAACCGTGCCGCCCGCTCCATAGCCGACCAGAGCGGCCGCCACCGCCGATACCCCCGCGAGCTCGACGAGCCCGATCAAAAAAACGTAGTGGACACCGGTCGCGATGAAGCCGACGGCAACGAACGATGAAAATTGTCGAAACAAATCAGCCATGATATCGGATTATCCCAAAGCCAGAGATTTAGTTGTTTCGAACTTAGCTGCGGGCCGTATAATATTCTTTATCACCAAATTTCACCGGCCGGGCTACGGCGGGGGAGGTGATAATCAGCTTCATAGGAGTTAGTCCTCATGACATTTTCGTGTTACTTGCCACGGCGCCTGCTTCTCCTCAGCGCCGCCTTTTTCGGCTTATCCGCGGCCGGTTCCTATGCCGCGCCGGTACAGACGGGCGTGCTCGAGTGCAGTGTGGCGCCTGGCGTCGGCATTATCGTCGGTTCGAGCAAAAGCGTTTCCTGCATCTTCCGGCGGGCACATGGGCCAGCTGAATACTATAATGGCACGATCAGCCGCCTTGGCCTCGATCTTGGCGGGACGGGTCCCGGTCAGATTGTTTGGGGTGTCGTCACGGCCGGACCTCCTGGCCCTTATGCGCTGGCTGGCACTTACAGCGGACCTGAAGCCGGTTTTGCCTTGGGCGATGGCTTTAGCGCCAATGCCCTTGTCGGCGGCAGCGGCAATTCGATAAGCTTGCAGCCAATGGCCGCGGGCGCGTCGAGCGGAATCAATCTGTCGGCGGGCATTGGAGCCCTGAGCCTTGAGCCGGCGGCGCAGCCCCCGAGGCGTTTACGGCACCACGGCTGAGAAAAGGCAGCGCTTTGGGCTGTCCTGACAGCCCGGACAAAATGGCGCGCTGGCTGGCTTTGGCCGGCCGGCGCGCGGCAAACCGGATTTGCTTGCATGGATAAAAGCTTGTGGTTAAGCAAGCGGAGCTTACTTGCATTTATAAAATCGTAGTTATCTCTGGACTTGGCAAGCGCAAACATTGGGCGCTCTGACCTTGCTTGCCATCGAACAAGGCAACTCATGTCGGTCACTTCCCATCAAGGAGACGTCTTGCACGCCAAGATGGTCATCATTGGCTCGGGCCCTGCCGGCTATACCGCAGCGATCTATGCCGCGCGTGCCATGCTGGAGCCGGTCCTGATCTCCGGCTTTGAGCCTGGCGGCCAGCTGATGATCACGACCGAGGTCGAGAATTATCCTGGCTTTGCCAGACCGGTTCAGGGCCCATGGCTCATGGAGCAGATGAAGGCCCAGGCGGAATACGTCGGGGCCCGCATGGCGGCCGATCACATTATTGAGGCCGGGCTTGGCCAGCGCCCCTTCCGGCTCCGGGGAGACAGCGGCGCCATCTATACGTGCGACACCCTGGTGATCGCCACCGGTGCCAAGGCGAAATGGCTCGGCATTCCCTCGGAAACCAAGTTCAAGGGCTATGGTGTCTCAGCTTGTGCGACCTGCGACGGATTTTTCTATCGCGGGAAGAGAGTCGTCGTCGTTGGCGGGGGCAGCACAGCCGTCGAAGAGGCATTATATCTCAGCAACATCGCGGCCAAGGTGGTGCTCGTTCACCGGCGTGATTCTTTCCGTGCCGAACGTATCCTGCAAGAGCGGCTGTTCAAGCAGCAGAATGTCGAAGTCATCTATGATCACGCCGTCGATGAAATCTGCGGGACAAGCGATCCTTTGGGCGTGACCCATGTTCGCTTGAAGAATGTCAAGACGGGTGACTTGCAGGAAGTCGAAACCCATGGTGTTTTTATCGCGATCGGTCACGCGCCAGAGTCCGGCCTTTTTCAGGGCCAGATCGCAATCAAGCCAAATGGATATATCAAGACGGCGCCTTTTTCGACCGCCACCAGCGTGCCCGGCGTGTTTGCGGCAGGCGATGTAACTGACGAGATCTATCGCCAGGCAGTGACCGCAGCTGGTTTCGGCTGCATGGCCGCGATCGAGGCGGAGCGCTGGCTTGCAGCGCAAAGTGATGCGCGGGCCGTGGCGGGATGAGTTTGCCAGCCGCGGGGGAGAGGAAAGGTTGGACTGGGACAAGCTGCGGACCTTTAGCGCGGCAGCCGCGGCGGGATCATTTACTCACGCGGGTGAAACCCTCGGCCTTAGCCAATCGGCGGTGAGCCGCCAGGTGAGCGCGCTTGAGCAGGAGCTGAAAGTCCCCCTGTTTCACAGGCATGCGCGCGGCCTCGTGCTTACCGAGCAAGGCGAGCTTCTTCTGCGCACGGCGCGCGAGGTCATGGCGAAGCTCGAAGCCGCCGAAATGGCGCTGAACGAAAGCCGCGAAAAGCCGCATGGGGATCTGCGCATCACAACGAGTTTCGGTATCGGCATGGGCTGGCTGACGCCGCGCCTTGGCCCTTTCCTTGAACTTTATCCTGACATCAAGCTTGAAATCATTCTCGCCGATGAGGAGCTTGATCTTGGGATGCGCGAGGCCGATGTGGCGCTGCGTCTGCGCGAGCCTTCCCAGCCCGACCTCATCCGGCGGCATCTCTTCGCCGTGCATTATCATCTTTATGCTTCTGCTGAATATCTGCGCCTGCACGGCCATCCGCATTCGCTCGACGAGCTTGCTCATCACCGGCTCATCGCCTATTCCGCCACACCGGCAAGCTTTCTCAATGAACTCAATGCGCCGCTCTTTTCCGGGCGCGGCGGCAAGGACCGCGTGCCCATCTTGTCGGTCAACAATATTCCAGCCTTGCAGCGCGCGGTCGAAAACGGAATCGGGATTGGCGTTCTGCCGGATTATCTCAACGAGCCAGGCAGCGGTCTCGTCCAGTTGATGACTCACGCGGTCGTGCCGACACTCGATTGCTATCTCGTCTTTCCGGAAGCCATGAAAAATGTCGCCAAGGTGCGTGTTTTCCGCGATTTCCTGGTGGCCGGCGCCCAGCGCTGGCGCTACTGAGCCGGACTTGAGCCGCTGTTTCCTTGAGGCCTGTGGAACTGTAATATATTCCGCAGAAGGTTGATCCGGTTTCCACGGAAAGGAAACATCATGAGAAGTCTCTGGAAGGCATGTCTTGCTCTTTGCCTGTGCCTAGGCGCCGCTTTTGTGGTGCCATCATTCGCGCAAACGGCCCAACCCTCTCCCCCCGGCAAGACAAGTCCGGCACCGGGCATGAAGGACACAAAGGCAAAATCCGCAGCCGAACAATTGATCGATATCAATACGGCGAGCGAAGAAGAGTTGCGTTCCCTCAAGGGCGTCGGCGACATCCGTGCCGCGAACATCATCCGCAACCGTCCGTACCAGCGCAAGGACGAGCTCGTTCAAAAGAAAATCATTCCGGAGGCTGTCTATGCCGGGATCAAGGATAAAATCATCGCCAAGCAACAATAGTCCGCTAAGGGAACGGACCGGCGCTCCAATCATTTGATGCGCCATTTTAAAGCCGCCATCGAGCGGCATTTCGCGATCACCTTTTTATGCAAGGATCATCCATGTTTCCCAAGCCCGTGGCGCAATTAGCAATTAACACTTATGCCTATGAAAGCTCCCCGATGGTGAAGCCGACGGGCTTTCGCGAATATGATGCGCGCTGGCTTTTCGAAAAGGAGATCAATCTCATGGGGGTGCAGGCGCTGGGGCTCGGCCTCGGCACGCTCCTTCATGACATGGGAGTTACTCCGGACCTCGTCACCGGTCACGATTTCCGTTCCTATTCGGCTTCGATCAAACACGCGCTGACGGTCGGCCTCATGGCGGCGGGCGTCAGGGTTCACGACATCGGGCTTGCACTCTCGCCGATGGCTTATTTCGCGCAATTCGATCTTGATTGCGCAGCCGTCGCCATGGTCACCGCCTCGCATAATGACAATGGCTGGACGGGCGTGAAGATGGGCGCGCAGCGGCCCGTCACCTTTGGCCCCGATGAGATGGGACGTTTGAGGGATATCGTCCTTGGCGGCAAGTTCCGCTATGCCGATGGCGGCTCCTACCGTTTCGTCGAGGATTTTCCGGCCCGCTACATGGCCGATCTCACCAGCCGGCCGAAAATTTCGCGCAAGCTTAAAGTCGTCGCCGCTTGCGGCAATGGGACCGCCGGCGCCTTTGCGCCAAAGATATTGGAAAAGCTCGGCTGCGAAGTCGTTCCGCTCGATACCGATCTCGATTATACTTTCCCGCATTATAATCCAAATCCTGAAGATCTACACATGCTGCATGCGATGGCCGATAAGGTGCGCGAGAGCGGCGCCGATGTAGGCCTTGGCTTTGATGGAGATGGCGACCGTTGCGGCGTCGTCGACAATCGCGGCAAGGAGATTTTCGCCGATAAGATCGGCGTCATGCTGGCGCGGGATCTCTCAAAGCTTCATCCTGGCGCCACCTTTGTTGCCGATGTCAAATCGACGGGCCTTTTTGCGGCCGATCCGCAGCTTTTGGCGCAAGGGGTCAAGGTTGATTATTGGAAGACCGGCCATTCCTACATCAAGCGGCGGGTGAGTGATCTCAAAGCGCTCGCGGGCTTTGAGAAGTCCGGCCATTATTTCTTCAACGCGCCCATTGGCCGCGGCTATGATGATGGGATTCTAACTGCTATCCAAGTGATCGAGATGCTCGACCGGAACCCCGGAAAATCGATGGCCGAGCTTTACGAGGCATTGCCCAAGACCTGGGGCTCGCCGACCATGTCGCCCCATTGCGACGATGAGAAAAAATATGGCGTCGTCGATAAGGTGACGGCGCGTTTCAAGGACATGCAGGCAAGGGGCGGCCTTTTCACGGGGCAGAAGATCCGCGATCTCGTCACCGTCAACGGCGTGCGTGTGGTTACGGAAGACGGAACATGGGGGCTTGTCCGCGCCTCCTCCAACAAGCCGGAACTCGTTGTCGTCGTCGAAAGTCCGGTGTCGGAGGCAAGGATGCGTGAGATGTTCGCGGCAGTCGATAAGGTTCTGCGGGAGAACCCGGAGGTGGGGGCCTATAATCAGACGATATGAGGGCCAGCCGCAATGGCTCTGCGGCGGGCTTCCTGGGGTATCGCGCTCTTTTTGATAGGGGCTTTGCCTTTATGGGCGGCGGAGGATCAAGAGCGCGAGGCGCCACCGGCGGACTGTGAAAGTCTCAAGGCAATTCCTCTGCCAATTGAGGACAAGCCATCCGCGGCGATCACGGAGTCCCTCAAGGATTGCAGCTCGGAAGCGCTCTATTATGGGATCGGGGTCACGAAGGACCCCGTCCGCGCGCGGCAATGCGCCTATGCCGAGCGGGAGAGCCCGGACAATGGCTGGCCGAATCTGTTCGCCGGGAGCGGCATGCTGATGACGATCTATGCGAATGGCACCGGCGCGAAGCGCAACTTCGGCCTTGCGATGAAGTTTGCTTGCGAGCTGCACGGCGCACCGGCGGAAGAAGAAGGCTGGCTCGCCCATTTGCAAAGGCTCAAGAAAGAGAACTGGCAAGGCCAGGACTTCAGCCCCTGCGATGACATCACAAGCGGCGCGGCCATGGGGTCTTGCGAAGCTCATGAGGCACAGCTCGCGGGGGCTTCGCGCAAAGCGAAGCTTGCCAGTATGATCGCGCATTGGCGGGATCCCGAACGAAAGGCCTTCGCGGCATTGGAGAAAGCGAAGGATGATTATGTCACCGCCGTGGGTGACAATGAGGTTGATCAGTCTGGCACGGCGAGGGGAGCCCTCGCCATCGGGGCAACGGAGGCCGAGGAAGAGCGCTTTCTCACCACCCTGCAAAGGCTGATTGCTGGCGATCTGCCGCGTGCATCAGTGTCCGATCTCGCGAAAACCGGCAATAAGCTTAACGCCCTTTACCAGAAAATCCAAAAGAGCCGCGACAGCACCGGCTGGGGCACGGTCACCAAGGACGGCATCAAAAAAAACGGAACGCGCCTGGCTCATCTATCGCGACGCATTCGTGGATTTCGCCAAACTCAAATTTCCGTCTTTCGCGCCCGAAAGCTTGGAGAAGGTGCTCACCGAGGACCGGATCAAGCTGCTTGAAGGATTTGGGGGGTGAACGGCGGTGATCTTGCTCTACCGTCATTCTCATTGCCGGGTTGCAATTGAGGTACCCCTCTCAGAAGCCTAAAGCGCCGAAAGCTTGGTTGGGCCGGTATTCGTCCTGGGCCGTGCCAGGGAAGGGCTGGATGGCTGTCACACATCCAAAAGCATCGGGCGGCACGAGGCTTCCCGCGCTGCTGCATACGAAATAGCTGTCGATGGTAGCGGTCCTTGCAGCAAGCTGATAGGTCGAACCGCCAGGGCACGTTACGCTGTTCGCACCGGCGTGCACTGTTCCATACACATGGAAGCCATAGGCGCCTGCCATGCCATCACCGGGATGTGTAGGCCGGAACCAGCTGTTATAGGTGCCGGGCCCATTATAGAGCTCTTTTAGCGGCGAAGCATCGGTGATGCGCAAGCGCTTCTCAATTCCTGCCGGAGGGATATTGCCGATGGGGGCCCCGCCGGGGCGTACGGCTTTGTAAAGATAAAGCGCCTCGACTTTTAGATTGACTGTATCCGGATCGGCCGCACCCGCTGTCCCATTGACATCGATCGGCTTGCCGATCGCATTGCTCGAACCGGGGCACATTCCATCGTAGGTGCTCACGATGACATCGGCGGCGTTAAAACTGTCTTCAAAGGGCGGTTCCACATGGAAGCCGGCCATCAGCTGAATACTTCCATGATCTGCAGGCAAGATTCGCGCTTCATGGGCAAGAGCTTTGGTAAACGGCAGTAAAGCAAGCGCCGAACATGCGGCGGCAGCAAAATAATTTTTCTTTTTCATGAATTGTCCCCCCCCCCCAGATTCAGTGTTTCATTGGGAGACTCATCGCCCATTGGATAGGCAAGACAGCCGGAAGCGGAGCGATTGATCTCCTGCTCCCTAGAACGTACAAGAAGACTTAAATGCGACACCAGATTTTGGCCGTCATCGCAGAAGCACTGATGCGCGAGATGTTCGCGGCCGCTGCTATAATAAGGTACGAAAATCTGTGAGCTCGATTGTACGATCAGACGGTATCGCATGAGGCTGATCGTTCAAACCGTTCCTTCAAGCGTTCGAGAGCCATGCGGGATTCCTGATGCATTCGCCTTGGCATCAAAAGTTTCACGTGAAACATTTTTGTCCGATTGAGCCGCGAAACCGGACAAAAACCCGCTACTCCCCGTCTTCCTCCGGAAACAAGGGAAGCTGCGGTTTTTCGCGCACTGGCTCAGGGAGCCCCAGATGGCGGAAGGCGTGCGCCGTCAAGACTCTTCCCCGCGGCGTGCGCTGGACAAAGCCCTGCTGGATCAGGAAAGGCTCGATAATATCCTCGATGGCATCGCGCGGCTCGGAGAGGCTCGCTGCGATCGTCTCGATTCCCGCAGGGCCGCCGCCAAAGGAAAGGGCGATCGTTGAAAGATAACGCCGGTCCATCGTATCGAGCCCGATGTCATCGACATCGAGCAGGCGCAGCGCCTTGCCGGCGATGGCCCTCGTGATTTCCGGCTCATTGCCGACGATCGCGAAATCGCGCACCCGGCGCAGCAAGCGTCCGGCGATCCGGGGCGTGCCGCGCGCGCGCTTGGCGATTTCATTGGCGCCATCGTCGGAGATCGCAATGGCAAGCAGCCGCGCTCCGCGCCGGACAATGGCCTCGAGTTCCGCGACCGTGTAGAATTCGAGTCTAAGCGGGATACCGAACCGGTCGCGCAGCGGCGTCGTCAGAAGCCCGGCTCTGGTCGTCGCGCCAATCAGCGTGAACCGCTTGAGGGGCAGCTTGACCGAGCGGGCGCCCGGCCCCTCCCCAATGACGAGATCGAGTTCGTAATCTTCCATCGCCGGATAAAGGATTTCCTCGATCGCGGGATTGAGACGGTGGATTTCGTCGATGAAGAGCACGTCGCGTTCTTCAAGAGCCGTGAGCTGGGCCGCGAGATCGCCCGCTTTCGCGATGACAGGTCCAGAAGTTGAGTGAAAGGCGGCTCCAAGCTCGCGGGCGACGATTTTGGCCAGGGTTGTCTTGCCAAGCCCCGGCGGTCCGACGAAGAGCACGTGATCGAGGGCCTCATGCCTTGCCTTTGCGGCCTCTATGAAGATTTTCAGATTATTCCGCGCGGCTTCCTGACCGGTGAAATCGGCGAGAGCCAAAGGGCGCAGGGACAGATCGGCGTCATCGCCGCGTTTTTCAGGAGTTACGAGCCGCGGGCCCACTGGCACGGATTAGTCCTCAACTCTCTCGTGCTTCAAGAACGATCGCCGTCTTGCAGGTTCCCTAGCGCATAGTGCAATCCCAAAAATTTGCAACGGCTCGCCCCATGCTCCACGCATATCGAAGCGAAGCGGATCCTGGAGCCTCAGGCAACGCCTCTTACTAGCTATCCAAAGCTATTTCATTCAGCGGCTGAGCGCTCCGGGGCCGGGCGGTATGGCGGAATCTCGCGTTCAAGCCGGTGCTGCCCTTTGGCCCTATTGTGGTCCCGCGCGACGAGGGTGTAGACCGCCGGCGTCACGAAGAGCGTGAAAATTGTGCCGATGCTCATGCCCGCGGCAATGACAATCCCGATGGCGAAACGGCTCTGCGCGCCTGCGCCTTCGGCGAGGATCAAGGGGACCATTCCTGCCACCATGGCGGCGGTAGTCATGAGGATGGGGCGCAGCCGCACGGCAGCAGCATGTTCGATTGCCTTCCGCCGGTTAAAGCCTTCCTCCTGAAGCTTGTTTGCAAATTCGACCATCAGAATTCCATGCTTGGAGATGAGGCCGATCAGTGTCACGAGGCCGATCTGGGAATAGATATTAATGCTCGCAGCGCCAACGACACCGAGGATGTTCAATGGCAGAAGCGCACCGAACATGGATGTCGGCAGCGCGATCAGAATAATCAAGGGATCGCGAAAGCTCTCAAATTGTGCTGCCAGGACGAGAAAAATTACAATGAGGGCGAAAATGAAAGTGACGGCGAGTGTATTGCCCTCCTGGACGAACTGGCGGCTCTCCCCTTGATAATCGACGCTATAGCCTGACGGCAAAAGTTCCTTCGCCTTCTTTTGCAGAAAGCTGATGGCCTCCCCGAGCGTGTGCCCGGGAAAAGGCACGCCCTGCAAAGTCGCCGCATTCAACTGCTGGAAGGTTGGCAGCCCGTTTGGCTGCACGCTTGTCGATAGGCTCGCCACCGTTGCAAGCGAGACGAGGGCGCCCGAACCGGTCCGGAGCTGATATCGGGTCAGCCAATCCGGCGTGAGACGGAAGTCGCGCGGCGCCTGGGGGATGACTTGATAGCTGCGGCTGTTGAGGCTGAAACGGTTGACATAATTGCCGCCAAGCAATGTGGCGAGCGAAGAGCCTATGTCTTGCATGCGAATGCCGAGCCGGTTCGCTTTGTCCGCATCGATCTTGAAATCGATTTGCGGCATATCGAATTTGAGATCGCTGTTGGTAAAGAGAAACAATCCGCTCTCGCGTGCGGCTTTTTCGATCCCGGCCATGATCTCAACAAGCTGCCGGTAATCACCAATGGTGCGGATCACGAATTGCACGGGAGGCCCGCCTGTCGAACCGGGCAGCGATGGCGGGCTGAAGGCAAGGATCTCCGCCCCCGTCACTTCCGAGAGCTTCGGCTGCCAGGCCGTCATGATCTGTTTTTGATTGCGTTTGCGCTCGTCCCAAGGCGTCAAAATCATGCCGCCAAATCCCTGATGGACGCCGGCAGATCCATTGATAAGAAAGACATGCTCCTTTTCAGGGATGGCGCTGGCGGATGCCTCCACCTGTGCCGTCGCCTTCTCCATGTAGTCGAGGTTCGCATATTGCGGTGTCTTGACGAGAGCAAAGATCGCGCCTTGATCTTCCTCGGGCGCAAGTTCCTTCGGGGTCGTGGCATACATGATGGCGGTTAGCACCAAGACGCCGGCGAGGATCAGAATGGTCACGGCACGGAAATCGAGCGTCTTATGAAGCTGGCGCTGATAGCGCTCGCGCAGCCCCTCGAACAGCCGGTCGAGGAAAGCGGGAAATCCCCGCGCATCGCTCCGGGGCGGCCTCAGAAGGAGGGAACACATCATCGGCGACAAGGTGAGAGCGATGACACCGGAAACAATAACAGCGCCAGCGAGAGTGAAAGCGAATTCCCGGAACAGCGATCCCGTGAGACCCGAGACAAAGCCGATAGGGGCATAGACGGCGGCCAGCGTGATGGTCATCGCAATCACGGGGATCGCGATCTCGCGTGCTCCTTTTAGGGCTGCTTCATAAGCCGGCATCCCTTCTTCCATGTGGCGATGGATGTTTTCCACGACGACGATCGCGTCATCAACCACGAGGCCGATTGCGAGCACGAGTGCAAGCAAGGTCAGGAGATTTAGCGAATAGCCAAGCGCGAAAAGAACAATCATCACGCCAACGAGGGACAGCGGAATGGTCACGATCGGAATGACCGTTGAGCGAAAATTGCCGAGGAAGAGGAAGATGACCGCGATGACGATAAGCGCTGCTTCACCGAGCGTCTTTTCGACCTCCCAAATCGAGGCACGGATGAACTTCGTCGCGTCATAGGCAATCGAGGCATCAAGGCCGACAGGAAGCTGCGATTTGAGCTCCGGGAAAGCCTCGCGAACCTCGTCGATCACGGTAAGCGGGTTAGCCGTCGGTGTCGCATAGATGCCGATGAAGACCGCTTTTAATCCATCGAAGGAGGAGGAGGAATCAACCGATTCTGGACCAAGCTCGATATCGGCTATATCGCCGAGCCTGACCATCGCATCGCCATGGGCTGCCACGACAAGCTGACCGAAAGCACGTGCCGAATCGAGTGAGGTCTCGGCATTGATGCTCGTTTGAACAAAATCACCTTTGATTTCTCCCGCCGCAGTCGTGAAATTATTAGCGGCGAGGGCAGCTGAGACGTCGGCCGGCGTTATGCCGCGCGCGGCCATCCGGTCCGGATTGAGCCAGACCCGCATGGCGAAGGTCTGCCCGCCAAGAATCTGGGCATTGGCAATGCCGTCGATCGTCTGCAGCCTCGGCTGCACCACGCGGTTCAGATAATCCGTGATTTGCGATGGCGTGAGAACCTTCGAGCTGAATGACATATACAGCACCGCGGTCGAATCGCCGGTCTGTTTGACAACAACTGGATCGAATGCCTCGCGCGGCAGAAGATATTTGACCTGATTTACCTTTGCCAGGACCTCGGCGACTGCCCGGTCAGCGTTGGCGTTAAGGAGAAGATTGAGCGTAATCGTCGAGGTATTCTGCTGTGAGTTGGTGATCAGCGTGTCAATGCCTTCGGCGCTGGCCACCGCCTGCGCGATGGGTGTTGTGATGAATCCCTTGATCAGCTCGGCGTTGGCACCGGGGTAGGCCGTTGTGATGGTTATCGTGGCCGAGGTGAGCTGCGGAAATTGGCGCAGCTGAAGCTTAAACCCGGCTTGAAGGCCAGCAAGCAAAATCAAAAGGCTGACCACGCTCGCCAGCACGGGGCGCCGGATAAAGAGATCGGTGAAGGCCATTTCTATTCCTTTGGCCGTACCGGCGGCGGTGCGAGGCCCGCCGCATGGTCGACGCGCACCCTTGCACCAGATTGCAGCTTGAGCTGGCCTTCGGTCACGATTGTGTCGGCCGGAGTCACGCCATCAATGATTGCGACGCGATCTTCCCGTGTTTCTCCGGTATGTACGGCGCGGCGCTCGACTTGCAGGGCGGCATTTCCATTCGCTGTTGCCGCTTGCGCCCCGCCTGCTTCAGGTGAGGCAGGTTTCACAACGAAAACACTGTCGCCATAAAGCGAGTAGGTAATTGCTGTCCTTGGAACCGTGACGACCTTGACCGGCGCGCCCGCAACGACGCTCACATTGGCGAACATTCCGGGCCGCAACAGCTTCCTCATATTTTCGAGCTGCCCCCGCACCAGAACATTCCGGCTCTCCTGGGAAACCCGCGCGTCGATTGTTTTGACCACGCCATGGAATTTCTGGCCCGGATAGGCATCAACCTCCACATCAACCCGCTGTCCGGGGCTCAGCACGCCGAGCGATTTTTCAGGGACGGGAAAGTCAACATAGATTGGATCGAGCTGCTGCAAGGAAATGAGGCTTGTCCCTGGTGAGACATATTGGCCAGGATCAAACTTGCGGATGCCCACACGCCCGGCGAATGGGGCGGTCAGTGATTTCTGCGCGATGATCGCGCGAACCCGCTCGACGGCGGCGGCGGCCTGATCGCGTGCAGACTCGGCGGCGTCGAAATTAGCCTTGGCCGTGTTGCCGTTCTGAATCAATTGGCGCTGACGGTCGAGCGCGAGGCTAGCGTTCTTGAGGACTGCAAGATTGTTTTTGAGGTCCGCCTGCTCGACCGAATTGTCGATTTCGAAAAGAGGTGCGCCCTTTTCAACATCCTCTCCAGATTCCACCCGGGCGGCTACTATCACTCCTCCGATTTGGGGTGCGATATCGACTTCTTGGACCGCTCGCAAAGTTCCAATCGCGGGAAGGCGCGGCTCCCACGTTTCGACAAGCGGGGCCGTAACCGCAACCGAGGGCGCAGGGGGAAGCGCCGCAAGAACAAAGCGCTTTATCATCTCCGGCTTGATAACAAATTGAAAATAGCTGAGGCCGCTGGCGAGCGTTACGAGAAACAGCAGGATGGAAATAAAGATAATTCTACGCTTCATGTTAGGCCGGGGATGAAAAAGGACTCGTTAGAGATTGGCTATCTAGATATAGTTAAATGGAACTTACCATCAAAGAATAGAGAATTTTATCGCTTGTAAAATGTATCAAAGTCTTCGAGTACAATGGTTGCTCAGGGACTCGCGGCAAAAAGATGCAAACTCAAATAGCGGAGCCGCCGCTCGCAAAATATCATTTTAGCAGCCGCAATACAATCTGACTAGACTACGGCAAGGGCTGCGCAGCTGTTCTTCAAAATTATGTGCGCTGCCGGGCACTTGCCGCAAAAAAAGAGATAACAATGGAAAGGGAGGCATGGTCTGAAAAATGCGGCGATTGCTGCGCTGGCGTCAGCGTATCGAAGGATTGTGCGAGGATTTTGCGCTTTTTACGGTGAAACTACATTTGCAGGTTTTGGAGATAGCTAGGCGGCTGAGAGTTCGCGCGGGGCAACTGGCGGCTGCCCAGAGCGGTGCATCTTGACACAAGGCAGGTGCGCGCAATTGCTTCGCTGGCGTCAGTCTTCCGTGAGTGTTTCTCGCGCGGCAGAAAAAGAGATAGGATCAGGGTGCGCGTTCCTGCTGCGAAGCCGGGGCGGATGGTGCCGGGGCGCGGCGCGCGGCCAGAAATCGAGACTTAGGCCTTAATTGCCAAGGAAGAATTGCCAAGGAAGCGGTCATGGACAAGCAGAAGATGTGGACGATCTGGTACGTCATCGCGATCATATTCAGCGCGCTTCTCCTGCAGCAGTACTGGGTCACGGCGCAGCAGACCGAGGCTATTCCCTATAGTGAGTTCGAGAAGCTTGTTGCCAACAAGGACATCGCATCTGTCGTCATCAGCCAGGACATGATCGAAGGGACGCTCAAAAACCCGGGGCCGGACGGCAAAACCAAATTCGTCACAGTCCGGGTCGACCCGGCGATTGCGGATAAGCTCACGGCCGATGGCGTCAAAGTTTCCGGCGCTCCGCCAGCGGGCATCATTGGCACGATCCTGTCCTGGGCCATTCCAGCTGTGATTTTCTACTTCATCTGGGTCTTTCTCTTCCGCAAGTATGGCGCGGGGCAGGGCCTCGGCGGCCTCATGACCGTTGGAAAGTCGAAAGCCAAAGTCTATGTCGAAACCGATACGAAGGTTACCTTCAAGGACGTCGCGGGCATTGACGAAGCCAAGTTCGAACTTCAGGAAGTTGTTGCCTTCCTCAAGAATCCGAAGGCCTATGGCAGGCTGGGCGCACGAATGCCCAAGGGCATCCTGCTTGTCGGTCCGCCCGGAACTGGCAAAACCCTTCTTGCCCGCGCCGTCGCCGGTGAGGCGGGCGTCTCCTTCTTCTCGATATCAGGTTCTGAGTTCGTCGAGATGTTCGTTGGAGTTGGCGCCGCTCGCGTCCGCGATCTTTTCGAACAGGCGCGCAAGGCTGCACCCTGTATCATTTTCATCGACGAACTCGACGCTCTCGGCCGCTCGCGCCAGGCGGGCGGCATCGGAGGCCTCGACGAGAAGGAGCAGACGCTCAATCAGCTCCTTGCTGAGCTCGACGGTTTTGATCCTTCAACCGGCGTCATCTTGCTGGCTGCGACTAACCGCCCGGAAATCCTCGATCCGGCCCTTCTGCGCGCTGGCCGCTTCGACCGCCAGGTCCTCGTTGATCGTCCCGACCACAAAGGGCGGCTCGAAATTCTGAAAGTGCATGTCAAGAAAATCGTCCTCGATCCGAAGGCCGATCTCGATCGGATCGCGGCAATGACGACGGGTTTCACCGGCGCCGATATTGCGAATCTCGTCAATGAGGCGGCCGTTGTCGCAACCCGCCGCAACAGCACCAAAGTCACATTCGACGACATGACGGTCGCGATCGAACGCATCATTGCGGGTCTTGAAAAGAAGAGCAGAATCTTGTCGCCGCGGGAGCGCCGCCGCGTGGCCTATCACGAAATGGGCCATGCCCTGGTTGCGGCGAGCCTGCCTGGCGTTGATCCCGTGCTGAAGGTCTCGATCGTGCCGCGCGGCGTTGGTGCTCTCGGCTACACGATCCAGCATCCGACGGAAGACCGCTTTCTCCTGGCGGAAAGCGAGCTGCGCAACCGCATCGCCGTCCTCATGGGGGGGCGCGCCGCCGAGGTCCTCCTCTTCGAAGGCGACGTTTCGACGGGCGCCTCCGACGACCTCCAAAGAGCGACCGAGATCGCCACTGAAATGGTCACGCGCTACGGTATGGCTGAAAGCCTTGGCCAGCGCACCTATAGGGCCGCGCCGCAAGGCTTCCTGACGGGACAGGTTGTCGAAAAGCCGGTGGCTTCGGAAGACACACTGCGCGAGATCGATATCTGCGTCCGCGATATCGTGGCTGCTGCCTTTGACGTCGCATCGGGCATTTTGACGAAGCGGCGTGCCGATCTCGAAGCTGGTACCGAACTTCTGCTCAAGAAGGAAACGATCACAGCGGAGGAATTTCCGCCTATCCGGGGAAAGAAGCCGGAGGGGGAATTCCCCATGGCGCCAGCGGCGTCCGCGTGATTTTTTCGTGGCTGCAAAAGTTGCCCGGCGGAAGTGCCTGCAGCCTTCGGGTTTGATAAATGGCCGTTTTTCATCGAGGGTTAAGGGGCTCTGCCGTGGATCACGCCATGCCCATTTCGCGACATCGGGGCGCTGAGGATGAACCGGTTGAGCGAATCGAAGGAAATCTTGCGGCGGGCGTCCTTTTCCTTTGCGACCACGCGAGCAACGCGCTGCCAAAGGCCTATGGTACGCTTGGGCTTAGCAAGGCGCAGCTCAGCCGTCACATCGCCTATGATATCGGGGCAGCCTGGATCACGCGCGATCTTGCCCGCATTTTTGGGGCCCCCGCGATATTGTCGCGGTTCTCGCGGCTCCTTATTGATCCCAACCGGGGGGCTGACGATCCAACGCTCGTCATGCGGCTTTCAGATGGCGAGATCATCCCCGGAAATGCCAGAATCGGCCCCGAAGAGGTCGAATACCGCCGTGTCCATTACTGGGCCCCTTACCGCGCAGCGATCGCAGCAACGATTGACGCGATGCTAAACAAGGGTATGCCGCCAGCCATTGTTTCGATCCATACATTTACCCCAACATGGAAGAACCGGCCAAGACCGTGGGAGGTCGGAGTCTTGTGGGATAGCGACCCGCGTTTCGCCAAACCCCTCATCGCGGCACTCGCCGCGGACGGACTGCGTGTCGGAGACAACGAACCCTATGATGGCGCGCTCCGGGGCGACACATTAGATGAAGAGGTCACACGGCGTGGCCTTGCCGGCCTCCTCATTGAGACACGTCAGGATCTCGCCGGAACGAGGGAGGAAGCTGCCGCTTTTGCCGAACGTCTGGGACGGATTCTCCGCCCGATTCTCATGTTGCCCGCACTTCACCGCCAGGCGTTTTTCCCAAGCCGGACTGGGCGGCACATTTGAGTGTCAAGCCGCAGGCCTGCTCCCGGGCGGGCAGGATTGCGGGGATTCCAGTTCATACGGCTTGACGTCCATTCTCGAAGCGCCCATTGCGGTTTTCCAGTTCTTGTAAGCGGGAGCCGGCCAGCTCGATGCGTTCTTCGATAGCGTCGAAGTGAAGGGAAAATATGGGTGATGGACGATATAGCCACTACAGGTGTCGCAGCGCAGGAACTCGCGCAATTCGTCGAAAGGGTCGAACGTCTTGAGGAAGAGAAGAAGGCGATTTCGGACGATATTCGCGATGTCTATGCCGAAATGAAAGGGCGTGGTTTTGATGTGCGGGCTGTCCGGCAAATCATCAAAATCAGAAAGCAGGACCACGCCGAGCGCAAAGAAATGGAGGCTATTCTCGAACTTTATATGTCGGCTCTGAATATGACATGATAACGCGGCGTAATTCGCTTGGCGCCGCGGCCTGAAACGGCTCGATCATGCGGATCCTTGAGTGAAACGCAGCGCGGTCAAGGCACACCGGTCTCGGCCGCGCCCGGCGTATGTCACTGGGCCGTGCCGCCGTCCGTTTTTTCGGTTGCGGGGGTCTCGGTTTCAGTCTTTGCCTTGGCCTTCTTGGCCGCATGTTTTTTGTGCTTGTGCTTCTTGTGAGCCGGTGCCGGCGGATTTTCAGGCTGGGCTGACGGTGCGGCCTGTTCCGAACCGGCGGCGGGCGGGCTGGCGGGCATCTGCGCGAGAGCGGGGGTCACGAAAGCGAAGGCCGCCACGGTCGACGCAAGAATGAGCGGTTTAAGCATAAAGATTCCCTTTTTCGAGAAGGCTTCTCACCGAACGCCGGTTCGGCGCGCCTTGTTCGCATTTGTGCTTCGAAACACGGCGATTGTTCGGCACTTCCTGTTTGGCAAGACAATTTTTCCAGCAATAGGCTGATTTATTCGCGTGCCCGGAGAGGACTGAACCCCCGGCCCTTGATGAGGGACATTCGCAGCAATAACGGCGAGCGGATTCTTAAATCATTGCTGCGCGCAAAGCATCTTCATGCCGGTCAGTGTTTCTCTTTTTTAGTGTTTCTCTTTTTTGCTTTGAATGGTGCATTCTGCATAGCGGTCGAGGGCGGCACAGAATTCAGTGGCGCTCTCCTCCCAGGGCCATTCGTCCATGTCGTGTATCGGGCGCCGCCGGCAAGGTTCGGGTTCGGCGGCGGCAATCATCGCCAATACTTCAGCGATTGCTTTAATCTTGCGATTCCGGCGCGATGAATGAATCATTGCCCTGCTCCGGCTGCTTGCAATCTCCTGCCCGTCAGTGAGACGGACGGCCAATGTTTAAACCGGAATTTGTTAAGATTCCGGCTCGAGAAGCGCATTCCACATGAAAAATTGACAACTGTGTGTTTGAGGCAACACTGAAGGTCCTGGCCGAAGCGGGCTTTTCACTCTCGCCAAGGAAGATCACACGGCTCGCCTCTAGGGCGGCGCTTGAACCGTCAAAAGAGGGCGCCGAGGAGCCGCTGCCGCGTCTTTAATATAATCTCTGAGGAGAGCTGCCGGGAGCGCGGCGGGAAGAGCAAAAACGCCGCTAACAGCAAGGGCGTTGGTCGGCATCGAATCGTCTCTCTGGTTTGCACTACAAGCGAGATTGCTTTTCGGCTGCAAAAGTTCCTTAGCGGTTCAAAGGACGTTGCTGACCCTTCGCGAACATCAGGATACGGGTTAAAATCTTCATCCATAATGGCTGGAGCGAAGGGGCGTGCCATGGCGTCAACCCTTGAGATTGCCTGCCAGATCCGGGTTGAGCGTCCTGCAATGTTCAAACTAAATTTACTGTGGAGATTGCCTCGCGCTGGAACCGGAATTGGGGAGGATGTCCCAGCGCGCGTCGGGCGAAGACTCGCGCTGCTAGATAAACCAAATAAGCAATAAGTGAGCGGGATACAGAGGCTTGGCCCTTTTCTTGCGGTTCGGAAAATCGTGACGGGAGAAAGCATATGATGATCGGCCTGGGAATCATTATTGCGATCATCCTGCTGTTGATAATTTATAGGCGAAACTTTTAGAAAAGTGACCGTTTGCTGATTACTTCCAGGCTTGCCCTTCATGCTAGGCCGCAATTATCCCATGGGCCGAAGCTCGCGGCAGCGGGACATGCGCAAAGTCCTCTCTTCAAGCGTAATCCCAGCGAAATGCACGTTTGTGCCTTGAAATCTGGTGCAGCAGCATTTGGTTAATTTGGTTCTGCGGGGTTTTATGAGCCGCAGTCGAGGATGACGTCGAGAAGCTAGGCCTGAACGTGCTCTCAAAACATCCCGGTCTCTTGATCATTTTTGTTGTGGCAGCCATCGTGCTTGATGCCTTGTTAGGGCGCGGCAATGAAGTCAACGATGTTTTCCAGGACTTTTTCGATACGCTGCGGCGGATGGGCTTATGGTGAAGGCTGGGCCACTGCGCAGGCGCGGAATGTGCCCGCTGATGAATTGCGCTGCGGACGCATTGGGAGGAGGAAGCGGCGCCCGCAGGCAGTGTCACAGATGCTTAGTGCCGGGAACTGGGAAAATCTTTAGGCAAAGATTTTTTCGGTGTTGTGCGCAAGCGCACACTGTCTACCCCACACCGTCTACGCTTGGGGTCTTAGGTCTTTAGTTGGGGCCGTTGGGCGAGCGCGGACTGCCGCCGGGCGGCAGTGTGCGGGGCGCCCAAAGTTACAAGAGGCGGCCAGCGTAGCGCAGGCCTGTCCGCATAATTCGAAAGATGTCACGCCGGCGTGACTTATCGCATTGATTGCCTTGGGGCTCTGCCGTCCGCTTCGTGTCCGGGCTGTGAACTTGTCCTTGGCCTACCGCTACTTGGGATGCTACGAGCCTTTAGGCAAGCTGAGGCTAACCCATGCTGGTTAACTTTTGGTTATTAGTTAGTTGAAGCATCGCTCCGTCCGGGCGAATGCCGAGCCGGAAGCATCTTTCCTAGCGGCCGCGGATGATGGCGGCGGCGCGCAGACCCTCAGCAATGGCGCTCTCGACCGCCGGCATGCCTTGTCCATCCGAGTGGGCGAGCAGGACGTTTCCGAACCGTTTGGGCAGGCGGCGCATCCGCGCCACCGTTCCCGGTTGCGCGATCATGTGCTGATGCCCCCAGCGGGTCAGCCGCACCTCTGTCAGCCGTGCTCCCGAGAGTGTATCCGGCAGAAAGCGCTGGAGACCTGCGGCGATTGGGTTCGCCAGCGCCGCGCGATCGCCCTCTAGCAGCAGGGTGCGGCCTTGGGCAGGGTCGCGGAACGGCGCATAGACGGTTAGCACACCATGGGTGGCCGGCCGCGCTCCCGCCGGCAGCACGGCGGCAGCGTCGATGACGTCGGTGAAAACCGGATTGCCGGGTGTCCAGCTGTCGTAGGCCGGGGCCGTGACCTGGCCCTCAAAGCAGCAGTTGGCAACCAGATAGCTGCCCTGGCGCAATCCGGTCATCGCCGCCGCCGCCTCCGGCTTGATGCCGCGCAGGATGCGGCCAGCGAAAAAAAACGGCGCTGCCACCACCACCCAGCGGGCGGCGATGCAGCGGGGCTCGCCCGGCTTGGCGGCGTCGAACCAACCCACGCGGGACAGCCCATCCTCGGCC
>Ga0209061_1001553_pt1 | contig 36966 bp, 31 predicted proteins | sample Coa_R1_10_FD_187157 | JGI IMG/M metagenome (GOLD analysis project Ga0209061, IMG submission 187157) | Surface soil microbial communities from Centralia Pennsylvania, which are recovering from an underground coalmine fire - Coalmine... | ecosystem: Environmental > Terrestrial > Soil >... | reverse complement strand
GAGGAGTTTCTTGCGCTGCTAGAGGGGCGGGCTACGCCCGATGACATTCGCAAGGGCATAGACAACACCCCAACGGCACCGCCCGCCGTTGGCACGCAGACAACCCCCCAGGAAACAGAGCCACCCATCATTCAACCGCGCCTGCGCCCAGAACCGGCGTAGCGTATAACGGAAAGCGCCAGCCTGCCCGGCGTCTGCCGGCAGGCTATTTCCTTTGAGATATTCATTCGGCCATAGAAAGGATAAAAAGGAATGACAGCAACAGTGGTGCGATGGCAGCGGGCTGCCTTGCTTTTGGCCGGCTCCGCATTCCTCTTGGCCGGTTTAGGCTTGCTATTTTTCATCCCTTCTGACCTTACCACACGCATGGTGGGCGCGTTTTTGAACTTTTTGGGGCTTGGCTTCCTTTTAAAGAACGAACCACTGGCTCTGTGGCTATCGGGCCTTTGGTTTAAACCGGCTGCCGCCTCATCGCGAACTTATACCCTACCTCATGTTCACCCTCGCCTTTATGCGCGTGCTGTAGTGGCCGCTTTAGTCGCCTTGCCCGTTCTCTATTTTTTGAGCACGGCCTGGTTTTGTGCTGAGCAGACTTGGCTACTTTGGCAGTTACATCAACACGGCAAACTCGTTCAAGCGCAGATCATCAATAACGAGCCAGGCTCTGCTTGGAAGGCAAGCAACGGTAGATTACTTTACGCCTATCGGGTTGGCAATGTGGCCTACACGGGGCAAATCGCCGTTCGCCCCGATACCTACATGCGTTTTCGCTTGGGAACGCGCCTGCTCGTAACCTATCTCCCGTCGCTGCCTTCGTATAGCCGTGTGGGCAAATTTGGGCAGAGCGCCGCTTTCACCGCTATTCTCTCCTATTGGCTGTTCGAGCTTTTGGGGCTGGTCTATTTGAGTGTTCCCGCACTGCTGTGGTGGCAAAAGGTGCGTAGAGAGCAGTATTTGGCGAGCTATGGAGTGCCTAAGGAGGGGATTATTACACATAGCCGTCGCTACCGGCGTTGGGGCAAAGTAGTCTATAAGGTTACCTATCGCTATCGTGCCGACAAGGAGTATGAGGGCACGGCCCTCGTAAAGCCGCCACAACGAGCGGACAGCTCTATCGAGCCACTGCTGGTGGATTTTCCTATCTACATCATTTACGATCGGCGCTATCCATGGGATAGTCGCCCCATTCTAAACCTCAACCTTGTGACAACGGAGCCTTCCGGCAAGCGGTCTTCGTCGGCGCAGAATCCCTCCTCTATCCACAGTTCGTGAGGTGTTCATGGGCAGACGCTTCGAGGGGAAAACGGTTCTTGTGACGGGCGGCTCTCGCGGCATTGGTGCGGCCATTGCGCGCCGCTTTGCCGGTGAGGGCGCCTATGTCGTTATAGGCTATGAGCGCAACAAGGAAGCCGCCGAGCGTGTTGTACAGCAGATCGCCGAAGCCGGTGGCGCTGCAGTGGCGTTTCAGGCGGATATGGGGCAGTGCGAGCAGGTGGTGCACTTGGTGCGGACGGCGTTTAGTTGGCACAAGCGGCTAGATGTGTTGGTGAATAACGCGGCCATTTTGGAAATCCGCCCTTTGTTAGAGACCGATCGCCATCACGCCGAGCGGCTGTTTGCGGTAAACGTGCTGGGGCCTTTGGCAGCCATGCGGGAGGCCGCCAAGCTTTTTGGGGAAGAGGGCTGCAGCATCATCAACATCTCCTCTGGGGCGGCTGCGGCCACACCGCCCGGGCTGGGGGTTTACAGTGCGAGCAAGGCGGCTTTGGAGGTGCTTACCCGCACATTTGCCGTGGAGCTAGGACCGCGTGGGGTGCGCGTAAACGCCATTGCGCCCGGCTTTACCGAGACAGACATGCTGCAACAGCGTTTAGATGCGAACGACCGTGCCCACATCATCGCCCAAACACCTCTACGTCGGTTAGGCACGCCGGAGGACATCGCCGATGCCGTGCTCTTTTTGGCCTCTCACGAGGCCCGATGGATTACGGGCGCGGTGATTCCGGTTAGCGGCGGTTTTCGCTAGATTAGTGCAACAGGCTTGAGGCGTTGGAGCCGGTGGTGATCGAGAAGTCTTTGGTTAACCCATAACGATTGCACACATCGGCAAGCGCCTGATCGGCCGCTACTGCGGAGGCATCCGCATCGGCGGAGGCCGTTCCGAGCATCTGAGAAAGCGTGTTTAAGGCCTCTTGAGGATTGGACTGTGCGTCGGCAAGCGAATCGTTGACTTTGACGAATTCGGCCTCGATCTTGGCTAAATGCTCGTAGTATTTTTGCTGAAGCGTGACGCATTCAGGCGGCGGCTGCACACTGAGGAAGTACTGGATAAGCTGATCCCACTCCGTTTTGAGGCGTGCGCTATCTTGACTTATATGTGGCAAGAACTGCTGCGCTTCGGCGCTGCTCGATGCGGCCTTGATCTCGTCGGGCGTGAGGTTGCCATAGGTTCCTAGAGCAGCTCCCATCTCTTTCCCGATGAGGTCTTGCTTCATCAGCTCTACTTTACGCAGAAAAGCGAGGTAGTTCGAGATCGGCCCAACATTCACTTGCGGCGCGGGCTGTGCTGGAGCCTGAACCATGCGACTGGGCGTTGCGACGGCCGGCGCTTGCACCAGCGGTGCCGTCGTGGCGGCCGCGGGTGCCTGCACAAGAGGAGCCGGTTGTGGAGCATGAGCCGGATGTTGCAGCAGGCGCGAGCTAAAGCCCCATGCCAAAACCCCTATGAGCGCAAGACCTATAAGACCAAAAACAGCCCATTTGGCCGACGAGTTTCCGTTGCGCCTCGCTACAGCTTGTTGAAAAGCCGCATTCGGTGGGGCGTACGAGGGGCTTGAGGGTTGTACGGGCGTGCCGCAGCGCAAACAGAAGCGCGAGTTTGCGGGAATTTCCGCCGAGCAGCGTGGACACTTCATAACAATTAAGCCTCCTTACTCTCCCTATACGATTTTTGAGGAATGTAAAGCTCCCTATTCCTATTTTTGGCTTTTCCCAAAGGCGTCTACAAACATTATAGAAACAGCTTATTGTAGCACATACGTTTACAAGCAGCGACCTACCGCCATGGCCACGCGCTCCAACTCCTTCATGAGGGCGCTAAACTGTTCGGGGGTGAGGGACTGGGCCCCATCCGAGAGGGCAGCTTTCGGATCGGGGTGTACTTCGATCAGCAGGCCATCGGCGCCGGCGGCGATGGCCGCCCGAGCCATGGCCGGCACATAGCGGGCGGCCCCCGTCCCATGTGAGGGGTCTACGATGACCGGAAGGTGCGACAGATGTTTGATAACGGGCACGGCATTGAGGTCGAGGGTATAGCGCGTATAGGTTCTGTCGAGGGGGTGAATGCCGCGTTCGCAAAGGATCACATCTTTTGTGCCATGATGCAGCAGATACTCGGCCGCAAGAAGAAACTCATCAATGGTGGCAGCGATGCCGCGCTTCAGTAGGGTGGGGCGCCCGGAACGTCCAACGGCAACCAGCAGGGCGTAGTTTTGCATGTTGCGCGCGCCGATCTGCAGAATATCCACATGCTCGGCCACCTTCTCCACATCTTCAGGCGACATCACTTCGGAAACGGTGAGGATGCCTAGTTGGTCGCTTACCTCCTTAAGCAGTTTCAGCCCTTCGAGACCAAGACCTTGGAAAGAGTAGGGTGAGGTGCGCGGTTTATAGGCGCCGCCTCGCAAAATCTTGGCACCGGCCGCTTTCACCGCCTGGGCTGTGGTGAATATCTGCTCCCTACTCTCAACCGAGCAGGGGCCGGCCATGATCACACAGGGCGCATTTCCTCCAATTTTAACCTCTCCGATCTGGACAACGGTGTCGGTGCGCCAGAACTCGCGGGAGGCCAGTTTGTAAGGGCGGCTGATCTGAACCACATGATCCACTCCCGGAAGCGCCTGGAGGGCTAGGGTAAGCGGCTCTCGGAGTTCTGGAGGAATAGCGCTCGCGATGCCAATGGCTACATGTTCATCACCGGGCAGGTGAAGAGGCTTCAAATTGTGTTGTTTAATCAATTGAATAACGTCATCTATCTGTTGTTGTGTAGCGTCAACGCTCATCAAAACCATCATATTTCAGGCATCTCCTACTTGCCATCGAGATTAGACGAACGGGTTTTAGGCACAATGTCTTCTATCCATATATTTTAGCGCAAACGCCCCCTTGTTAGTCGGGAGGCGCTTTATAAAAAATTTTGTGCTAAGAGCAGATAGTGCAATAAATAGCGAATTTTGCCAATTATTCAAATGAATTCCCCTGTTAGGTATAATAAGCCTGCAGATGTTACCGTTTGCTAAGGAGGAGCTGTATGCCATTACGTATGGGCACCCCGTTGCCCGAACTCACCGGTGCCACCGAATGGATCAATGGAGAGGTGACGCGAGAGCAGTTGCTAGGAAGTCCTGTTCTCGTGCATTTCTTTGCTAAAAGCTGCCCCATTTGCCACGATAACATGCCCACGGTGGCCGAATGGCGCGATCGGTATGCCTCTTTGGGCTTGAAGGTGGTGGCCGTGCACATGCCTCGCGAGCAGTCCGACACGGACTTAGATGCGGTACGTGCGGATATCGAGGCCTTGGGCATAAAGGAGCCTTGTGCCATAGACAATCTACACGTTATCGGCGACCGTTTCGAGAACCAGCTCTGGCCGGCCTACTATGTATTTGACGCAGAGGGCGTAATGCGGGGGCGGGCCGGGGGGTATGCGGGTTTACGCATGATCGAACCCATTCTCAAGCGCGTATTAGGTGTGGAAGAGGTGACTGTTTAATGCATCGGGGGCTGTGGCAAAGCCACAGCCCCCTCATTTTTTCTCTAAGCAAGGCTGTCGTCTCATCGAGGCTTAAGCGCTGGGTGCTGGTTCAGGCTCTTGAGCGGGATTGTTGGTGGTAACGGGATACACGCTTACACGACGCCGTTTTCTGTCGCCTTCAAACTTAACGATGCCGTCGGTAAGCGCAAAAAGAGTGTAGTCGCTGCCCATACCAACGTTATTTCCTGGATGAAGCTTTGTGCCGCGCTGGCGCACGAGCACGTAGCCGGCGCGTACGAACTCGCCTCCAAACTCTTTCACGCCCAGCCGCTTCGAATGGCTATCGCGGCCGTTTCGCGAGCTTCCCACACCTTTTTTATGAGCCATGGTCGTCTGTCTCCTTCATCATGCGGGTTCATTCCGCGCGAATCGCATCTATCCTCAAAATGGTCTGTGGTTGCCGGTGGCCGTAGCGGCGCCGTTCGTTCTTCTTTGGCTTGTAGGTAAGCCCCTTAATCTTCTTTCCCTTGGTTTGTTCGAGAATGGTGACGGTGACGGTAGCTCCTTCCACAAAGGGGGTTCCCACCTTTAGGGCATTATCGGTTTGAACGAGCAACACTTCCGAAAGCTCCACGGTGGTTTGCGGTTCGCCGGGAAGTTTTTCCACCACAAGCCTATCGCCTTCCGTTACACGATACTGTTTTCCACCGGTTTTTATAATGGCATACATGGGTATCCGAATCTCCAAATTGAGCTTGTTATCGGGCATGAGAAGAGGCGGAAGCAGAGCGCCTCCGCCCCAAACTAGCCGTTAGTGTACACCAAAGAAGGCGACACTGTCAAGTCAGATGACGATCACTGGGCCGGCCCTAGACCATCAATAAGCCCCCAAATGATTTGAGAATCGCGTAGCCATTTGGCATGCCCGTCGGCGAAGCCAACGATATCGCCCTGTGCATGGCGAGCCTGATTATCGTATTGCGGCTGAGCCGTGTAGATGCCGTTATCGTTTAGGTAGGCCCCGCAGGGATTGGTGGTACAGTTAGGATAGGCCACCCGTGAAAGGATGTAATTGGCCGACTGCGGGTTGTTGGTGCGATCGGGAACGAAGTTACCCGTAAGCGCAATCACACAATCGCCGATAAGCAGCGTCTGAGCTACTTGTTGAATGGCCGCTTGCGAACACCCGCTGGAGTTGGGTGCACCACAGAGAGTTCCGGTTGAGATAGGCTCGCTCATACCGTAGCTCACCTGCGCGTTAACCAAGCCAGAATTGATCCCCACGGTGGTCAGATCAGTCGCCTTCGTCCAACCCCAAAGCTGGTTTTGGGTGATCGTGCTGTGGTCAGAAGCATCGGGGCAGGTGTAGATATTGGCATTTTTGTCGTAGGGGTAAATGGCGTTGAACCAAATCGACTCGAAATGTTGACAGGCTACATTGCCGAGAGGGCCATTACAGGCCACCGAATCGGCATAGCTCCAGAACGGGAAGTCCTCGTCGTAGTCCTGAGTGTACATCAGCATCGCGGTGGTGAGCTGTTTGATGTTGGAGGTGCAGCTCGCTTGGCGTGCCTTCTCGCGGGCCTGTGCAAACACGGGGAACAGAATGGCTGCCAGTATCGCTATTATAGCGATAACGACTAGCAGCTCAATTAATGTAAAAGCGGTTTTTCTTTTCATAGGTTTGTTTCTCCTCCTAGCAACTGGAAGCGTTTTATGCGGTCGTTACTCTCTCCCAACACAGACGCTTCTTAAATGTATGGAACAGGTTTTATTGATTGTTCTACGAGAATTTGGCGCCTCTTCTCGCACACCATAACTATTTAACAGGTTTGACCAGACAAAATGTTCCCAATTCCCAAAAATTTACTGTCTCTTAAAAGCGCCAAAAAGTTCCCTGAGCTGTGGCCAGTGGGAGCGCATTTCCCGGATCAAGGACAATTCGTTGTGGCTTAGATGTCGTTCTTAGGGTGAAAAATGTGCTTTTCTGGACTATTTCTATTTCCTTTTTGTATGTATCATGATCCCATGTTGTCACTTGAATAAGCAGATGGAGATGATAGATCGGAGCCTTTTGGACAATGTAACCCGTTATCTGATAGCCATCTGCGGTTTGTAAAAGCTGTACCTCCTTCAGTTGTAATGCCGGCAGGCCGGCTCGGTAAAGCCATTCCTGGAAGAACCTCGCATAGTTCCTTCTTGTTATACGGTTCACTACGCGCTGAAAATCACTCCACTCTGCCGGTTTACCGGCCGTGCGCTCCGCCAAAAACGCGCGAAGGCAGGCGAGCATGCTGGGTAGCCCTAGCTCGTCCTCAAGCATCCGCAACACCAGGCTCCCTTTTGTGTAGCCAATGTCGCATTGCACCGGGTCGGTGGTGTCGAAGACGGAGGCCACAGGAGCCATCTGGAACCGATCTCCCCACGAGGGGTGGAGGGAATCGTCATCTTGCGATGGAATCGTTCTAGGAAGGCCGATTCGCTGGAAAAGGTTGGCGGAGTAGTCGGCAAATGCCTCATCCCACATGGAGTGCAGATAGGTGCAGGGTTGAAGGCCACCCCACCAGGTGTGTGCCAGCTCGTGCGGCAGCAGATCGAGAATCGTGCCGTGCTCAAACGTGGCGAACGAATAGGCCTCTAAGGCTCCATCGAAGGGACCGTCGGTCTCAACCACCGTATATTGGTGGTACGGAAACGGGGCAAAGCGCTCGCTATAGAAAGAAAGCGCCTGCTCCAAAAGGTTCAATGCGCGTTGCGCGAGGGGGGCATCGGCGTCAAGCAGATAGATGGCCAGCCGAATGCCCTGCACCGTCCGCGTGTAGACATAATAGCGCCCCATATCCACCGTAAAATAACAGACCGGAATGGGGTTGTAAAAGGTGAGCGTTATGGATCCGTCGGGGTGATGAACGGTAGACTGCAGATCGCCCGTGGAGATGGGCGTCCAAGTAGGTGGGGCGGTGACCTGAATGGTAGAGGTAGCAGGCAGGCGGGCGATTTGAGGGTACCAATAGGAGTCGATCACGACCTCGTTGGGCAGCACGTAGTCGCCGTCTTGATGGTCGGGTGCTCCGGAATAGGCGATGTCTAGAGTGAATGGAGGGAAATGAGGGGGAATGAACGCGACGACGCTTCCGGCCCGATGGAAGGGCACGGGCCTACCTTCGATGGAGAATCGAGTGATCGTGTAGTCGGGAGAGAGGCGAAACAGGCAGTAGGGGCGTGGCTTAGGCGAGATAGCTTCCACACGTGCTTCATCGCTACAGAGCACGCTGTGTGTTTCGGGCTGCAAGCGAACGGTGAGCCGATGGTCGCAAATCTGGTAGCCGCCCGAATCGTCCTCTTTCACTTCCTGCCCGATCTTCCAACCCTGAGGCGTTTCGATCAGCGAATGCACATGGTCGCCGTCGCTTTGGCAGGTATGCCAACAGGAGAAGACAATAAAGAGCGGCATGGGCTGCCGGTTTGGTAGAGACAGGAGTTGAACATTCCATGTTTTTGTAGGGCCGCGGTTGAGCCAAGAAAGAATTTGGGCTGGCGGGCCCTCGGTATAGGGCTGTAGGCTAGCTATTCGGCGATTCTGAACAGCGTTTTGCACAGCCTGTATCCAAGCTGCCGAGGGCCATTTTGGCCGAGGAGGCCCGGCACAAGCCTGAAGGGCGAGCTGAAGGCAGAGAGCAAGAATCAGGAGGGGAGCAAGAGGCCGCACACGGCGGGTTCTCTCTCCGTATCGAGTGATGAGATGCCGAGTCGGTTGCATAAAATCCTATCTAAAAGGGTATGCTGTGCATAGTGTACCTTTTAGACTGCAGAGAGGGCCTAAAGTTTCGATGCCGAGGTTAATTCAATGCCCACGCTACTGCGTGTCGTTCGATTGAAGAGAGGGGGAAGCGAATGAGACTGGAGAGTTGGCCTCGTTGCCCGGAGGCTGCCTCGCTATGCGAAGGGCTTCTGGAGCGCTTTTTGCATGAGAACCCGATGGTGCAAGAGATGGCCCATCGTTTCCATGCTTACGCGGGAGTTCGCTTGGCGAACCTCATAGACCACTGGGTGGTGCCGCGCTCGATCCTCAGTGTGGAGGAGTTAGAGCGTGTGGGCATGATAGAGACCGATGTGGAGGGGGAGCCTGTGTGGCACCATCCACAGGCGCGTTTGCCTCGCTTTCGGGTTGGCGCCCGATGGCGCTTGGCCATTGCCGTAGAGGCTTTGGAGCCTTTCTTACAACAAAACCGTTGGGAGCCGGATCGCGTAGAGGGGGATTACGACTCGGCTTATCAGGAGGCGGTAGGTGCGTTGCCACAGGGCGAATTGGCGGCGGTGGTGCGTAAAGGCTATCGCGGATTTCGCCCGGGACGGCTCACGGAGGAGATGCGTGTGGCTTTAGAGGAGGCTCGTCGGCGTCTGCGGGAGCGGCCTCGTGATGACGAGGCGCTTTTGCAGGCTCAGCGGTTGGCCGAAGAGCTGGTGGATGTGTTGGGGGCGGGACGCGCGACCGACGAGTTTTTTGCTGCAGAGCGTGAATACTACATGACACGCAACCGGGCGGCGCGTTGGCAGTATGCGCGCCAGCAGGAGCTAGGGATGGGTTGGGCCAATCACGACCACCATACCTACCGTTCGGCCAGGGAGAGTTTCGCCGATCTGATGGAGCTGTGGCGCACGTTCGGTTTTCAGTTTCGGGAACGATTCTACGCGGGGGCCGAGGCCGGTTGGGGCGCGCAGGTTCTAGAGCATCCCGAAAGCCGTGTGGTTATTTTTTCGGATGTTGATCTCTCGCCTGAAGAGCTTTTTGTGGATTTTGCCGAGCAACCGCTCGAGCCACGCGAGAGCCTCGGTACGATTGGGTTATGGTGCGCACTGCACGGCGACAGCATTGGCGAGGCGGGGATGCATCACCTTGAAGCGGAATACGATTGGGAGCAGGTGCGTGCTTTGCTGCTGGAAAACGGCTTTGGGGTGATGAAGCCCTTTACCGACCTCCCCATGTTGAAACAGGCCTTTACCGAACCGGAGATATGGCCGGTGCGAGAGGAGCGCTGCAAACGTTTACTGCAGAGGGGACAGATTACCGAAGAGCAGGCCGAGCGCTTCCGCAGGCAGGGGGCGGCGGGCAGCCATCTAGAGATACTTCAGCGCTGGGAGGGCTATAAGGGGTTCAACCAGGCCGGTGTGAGCGCCATTATTCGCGAGACGGATGCCCGTAAGCTCGCACAGTGAGGGATGGCAACTATGTATGACGGAAGAACCAACTATATTGGGGGGCAATGGTGTGCCGCAAGCAATGGCGCCACCTTCCCCTCCCTCAACCCTGCCGACACCGAGCAGATGATCGGCATCTTTGCCCGCTCGGGGGCGGAGGATGTGCATCGTGCCGTGGAAGCCGCCGAACAGGCCTATCCGCAATGGTGCCGGGTGCCAAAGCCGGAGCGTGCCGCTTTGTTATTGCGCATGGGGCGACTGTTGGAGCAGAACAAGGAGGCGTTAGCGCGCCTCATGGTGTTGGAGATGGGCAAGGTATTGGAGGAGGCCCGAGGCGATGTGCAGGAGGCCATTGATATGGCCTACTATATGGCCGGCTTTGGGCGTATGCCCGACGGCTATGTGGTGCCGAGCGAGCGAACCGACATCTATTGCGCCGCGCGACGGGTACCGGTAGGCGTGGTGGGCGTGATCACCCCTTGGAACTTTCCCATCGCCATTCCCTCTTGGAAGATTTTCCCGGCTCTTCTTGCGGGGAACACGGTGGTGTTTAAGCCGTCTGAAGAGACCCCGGGGCTTGCCTGCCGCTTTGTGGAGTTGCTGGTTGAAGCTGGCTTGCCGGATGGGGTGCTCAATTTGGTGACGGGCTACGGTTCGGAGGCCGGTACGGCTCTGGTGGAGGCCAGAGGGGTACGGGTTATCTCGTTTACCGGCTCGACAGCGGTGGGAAAACAGATCGCCTCGCGCTGTGGCGAGCAGATGAAGCGGGTAAGCTGCGAGCTAGGCGGCAAGAACGCGATTCTCGTTTTGGAGGATGCCGATCTGGAGTTGGCGTGTAAGGGAGCCGTGTGGGGCGCCTTTGCCACCTCTGGCCAGCGGTGTACTGCGGCGAGTCGCATCCTGGTTCAGAAAAGCGTCAAGCCGCGCTTTTTGCAGGCCTTTGTGGAGCGGGTTGCACAGTTGCGCGTTGGTTCTGGACTCGATCCGAACGTAGAGGTGGGGCCGGTCATCAACCGGCGCCAGCTAGAGCGCATCCATGAGTATGTGCAAATAGGAAAGGCGGAGGGGGCCGAGGTGGTTATGGGCGGAACCGTATTGACGGAGGGGGCCTATGCGAAGGGGTGCTACTATGCCCCCACCGTTCTCAATAAGGTGACCCCACAGATGCGCATCGCCCAAGAGGAGATTTTCGGGCCGGTGACCGCCATCATGGAGGTTAGCGATCTCGCCGAGGCACTTGCCGTCGCCAACGCCACGGCCTACGGGTTATCGCTTTCGATCTATACCGGCGATGTGCGCAAGGCGTTTCGAGCTATCGAGCAACTAGAGGCCGGTTTGGTCTACGTGAATCTGCCCACAAGTGGGGCGGAGATTCAGTTGCCATTCGGTGGTGTAAAACAGACGGGAAACGGCTCGCGCGAAGCCGGCTGGGTGGCCATGGACTACTGTACGGAGTGGAAGTCGGTGTATATCAACTACAGCGAGGCCGGCGAGCTGGTGCGCGCCCAAATTGACACGCCGGTCTTATCAGACGGCGACAGTCTTAGCAGATGAGGGGAAGGGCGTCGGCCTTGAGGGGGAAGGGTGGGGGCTGCAGAATGGCGACGCCAAAGCCCCCCGCTCATCCCCCCGCACGCGGGGGGAAGCTAGCCCTCCCTCCCCTGTAGGGGGAGGGTTGGGGAGGGGCTTGAAGAGCCGGTGATACGACTGTCATTTCGAGCCGAAGGCGAGAAATCTTAAGTTTCACTTCCCACCAGTGCTGGGGAAGGGGTAAAGCTGTAGGAACTGCCGGCTTCACGGTTCTAGAGGCAGTTAGCAGAACAAGTCTAGTTTGCGCGCCCTCTATCCCGGCCTTTCCCCCTATTAGGGAGAAAGGGGGCTAGTGTGGCTAGTTTTTCAAAGGAAAGATTATCAAAGGAAACCGCAGGTAAGCTTACTGGTCTCCCCTCTCCCTGATAGGGGGAGGGGCGGGGGGTGGGGGCTTGAAGAACCTATGATACAACCGTTGTACCGATCCGAAAGCGAGATAAACACCTGTCATTTCGAGCCGAAGGCGAGAAATCTTAAGTTTCACTTCCCACCAGTTCTGAGGGCGAGGGGTGAGGCTGCAAAAACTGCCAATTTCCCGGCTCTAGAGCCAGTTAGCGAAGTGAGCTTATCTTGTTCGCCACCTATCCCATCCTTTCGTCTTGCAGACAGCAACGCAGCGGCCAGAGAGATAGGCTTTGAAGGAAACGGTTCTGGCCGCTGAGGCGTTTGTTGTGTCTCACTTATTGAAGAAAGGGAGTGGTTATGGTTAGTTTCCAAGGGAAGCTAATCAAAGGAAACCGCCTGTAGGGGCACGGTGACCGTGCCCCTTTTGCTAGTCTCCCCTCTCCCTAATAGGGGGAGGGGCGGGGGGGTGGGGGCCTTGAGGGGAATAAGGAGGCGACGAAAACGATAATGGCCGCCCCTCGCTTTGGAGAGGCGGCCGGCTTTGTAGCATAAGGAGGAAGGTTAAACGTTCAGCAGCTCTTTGCCCGGTTTCCAATCGGAGGGGCAGAGACCACCGGTTTGCAGGGCTTGAAGCACACGAAGGGTCTCATCCGTGCTGCGCCCGATGTTGAGGTTGTTGATAACGGCATATTGCAGAACGCCGTCGGGGTCAATGATAAAAAGCCCTCTCAGTGCCACCCCCTCCTCTTCCACGAGCACGCCGTAGTCTCGTGAAACCTCTTTGGTGATGTCGGAGGCGAGTGGAAAGTTGATCTTGCCGATGCCGTGTTGTTCTCGTGGGGTGTTCATCCAGGCGAGGTGCGAGTAGACCGAGTCGGTGGAGACACCGAGAATATCGGCATCAAGCTCGGCGAACTCGTCGTAGCGGTCGGAGAGCGCGGTGATCTCGGTGGGGCAAACAAAGGTGAAGTCGAGGGGGTAGAAGAAGAGGATCAGCCACTTGCCTCGATAGTCTTTAAGGCTCACTTTGGTTCCCACGGTTTTGGGCGTATCGGTTGCTCTGGCGATGGGCATGGTGAAATCGGGAGCGGGTTTTCCTACTTTTGCATTGGCCATAGTACGTTTCTCCTCCGGTATCTTTCTGTTTGTAGTGGCAGATTGGGCTACAGTTAGCATACCTTAGTAATGGATGGTTTTGTCAACTTTCATTTGCGGGAAATCCCTAAAAATCGTATGGGGATTTCCCTAATGAAAAAAGGGGCGTTTGACCGATGTCAAATATTGTTAGGTTAGCAGATAATAGAGACATGAAGCAACGAGCAACCAGCGACGAAGACGGTAGGAGCCTTTAGGCAGGCATGGCACCAGTGACCATTTTACTAGCAGATACCGACCCGGTCGTGCGCAAGTGTCTGCGCTATGCCGTCGAAGCAAGCGGTCAAGAGATTAAAGTGATGTGGGAGGCTCAAGACGGTTTTGAAGCCCTCCATAAGATACAGCAGTTCCAGCCCGATTTGGCGGTGGTGGATTACATGCTACCGCGCATGAACGGGTTGGAACTGGCGCGATGTTTGCGAAATCACGGGTTACAGACCCGCATTTTGGTGATGGGAACTTTCGAGGCGCAGCAACAGGCTGTCCTCGATGCCGGGGCCGACGGTTTCGTTACCAAGAGTAGCGGCTGTGAGGCCATTAAGGCGGCTGTTCATCGTCTGGTTATGCTGCCCGTGCCTTCATCGGAGGTGGTCAGATGAACAGCGGCCATCGCGTCCTCTCTCCTATTTTGGAGAGGGCGGAGCTGGCGGAGAGCCAGAACAAGCCAATAGAACACCCAACAGGTGAGAAAGCGGAGGCAAAAGGAGTGACAATGACAACAGCACCCACAAGCCCAAGTGCCCGACGTGAATTCGAGCGTCTCTATCAGCGCAGCCATCGCCGCGCCTACAACCTGGCCTATCGGTTAACGGGAAATTCGGCCGATGCCGAGGATGTAACACAGGACGCTTATGTGCGCGCATGGAACAACTTTGACAACTACGACTCAAGCCGTTCTTTCGAGAGTTGGCTCTTTCGCATCATTACCAACCGAGCCATTGACTTGCGCCGTCGCCAGAAGCGCGTTCCGATCTACTCCCTCGATGCGCCCGTTACGTCGGATGAGGATGGGCAGACGATGGTTCACGAATTTCCGGCACCGAACTCAAACCCAGAAGAGTTAGTGGTAGGCCCGATCATGGAGGAGCGCTTGCAGCAGGCGCTTGCCGCCCTCCCCGAGGACTATCGCACGGCCATCCTGCTGTGCGATGTGGAGGAGAAATCATATCAAGAGATAGCGGAGATCATGGGATGCGCCATCGGCACGGTGCGTTCGCGCATCCATCGTGCCCGTGTGATGATGCGCCGATTCCTTGAAGAGGGCAGCGTGCCGCGTACGCGCCGTTCGCGGTTAAGCCGTGCGCAAGCATCAAGGCCAACGCCCTCCCCTGCTGCAAAGTAGCGGAAAAAATAGAGAGTGTTGTGGGGCGGGCTTTCAGCCCGCCCCACAAACTAGGAACAACGTTCCTATAAACCTCTACGCATAGTGCGGGCGAACGACATAGGGAAGGGGATCTGGTACGCCCGCCATCGCAAAACCCCGCAGCCGCAGCGCGCAGCTGTCGCAGGTTCCACAAGCAAGCTCTTCGTTGCGATAACAGCTCCACGTTAGGTGAAAGGGAGCGCCTAGTTCAAGCCCTCTCTGTACGATCTGGGCCTTTGTGAGGCCGATGATCGGAGTTTCGATGCGAATGTCCCCACACGCGGTGCCAAGCCGTATGAGTTCATTGAAGGCGGCATAGTACTCGGGCCGGCAGTCCGGGTAACCACTGCTATCCTCGTACACTGCGCCGATATAGATGCGCTTCGCCCCGCAAACCTCCGCCCACGAAACGGCGATGCTGAGAAAATGGGCGTTGCGAAAAGGCACATAAGAGGTTGGAATGTGGGGATTGGCTAAGTCGGCTTCGGAGACGGGAATAGAGGGGTCGGTAAGGCTGCTGCCGCCGATTTTACTTAGATGGGCAATAGAACACACAAGGCGCTGTTCAGCAGGCACCTTATAAAAGTCGGCGATATCGTGAAAGGCCTTAAGCTCCCTCTGCTCGGTGCGCTGGCCGTAGTTCACATGGAGAAAATGAAGTTCCCCCGCATCGTGCTCCTGCTGCGCGATGGCGGCGGTGACGCACGAGTCCATTCCTCCCGAAACAAGGACAATGGCTTTCATCTTGCCGGCCTCCTTTTGTTCACCACAAGATACCCAAGTTCTCTCCAAAAAGCAGGAACCCAGCGTGGTAGAGAACGTCTCTACCCTATTGATTCGTTACAGCCTATGGTGCCGGCTCTTTCAATAGGTTTTCGACGAAGGTAACCACATCGGATGGCGGTGCCTTCCCCTCCTTCCTCTGTAAAAGGGCGCCGTAGCGAACACCGTTGGCGATGCAGCCGCCGGTTGAGAGGAAAAAACGGTTATGCACCACGCCGGCAGCGTAGTCAAGGCGATTCTTCTGCCCCTGCGCATCGCAAGAGAAAACGGCCTTTTCGAGGGGCAGCCATCGCCCATCTTGCTCGTAAATCCAGGCGTTCCCAAACTCGGCAAGTCGCTGTTGCTGGCCATTATCTCCTACGAAATCCTCATCGAAAGAGTATAACCCGGTGAGATAGCCGCTTGCCGGATCCGGCTTCTGATTGGGTGCCTCAAAGGCCGCGATCAGCTGCCATTGCCGCTTTTCGGGAAAATAGAAGTAGGCGGAATAGAGGGTGTAGGTTGCTTGAGGACGGGCTACAACGAGAAAACGGTAGGTTTGGTTTGCCCGCCAAGGATAGACCAGATGGCTATGAAGGCCGGTGCCCTCGTTCCCAAAATCGCCCACGTAGACCTGGGGGCCTTTGGCGAATAAACGGACGCGGTTGGCGGAGGGCACCTCAGAGCGAACATTCGTAGACGGCCCGCTGTCCCAAACGGAGAAGATGATGCGGCGCTCGGTGGGGCTGTTCACCTGAATACCAAAATATCCGCGCGAGAAGCCGCAGGCCATGTAATAAGACCAAAGCGGCGTTCGCCGTACGGTTACCTCATTATAGAAGGCGACAATCCGATCCCATAAATCGAATGCCTTGGGAGCGCGCGATATTTGCCGGTGGGAAGGCAGCACGTAAAAGAGATGAACCGATGCGGCATTACGGCGGGCGGTTAGGTTCGCATGGGCACCGGCCAAAGGAGGGCCGCTGAGCTGTAGGCCGGAAATCTCGCCATAGGCGTCGCCGGAGCGGCTTTTGCCTATAAGCGCAAAGCGATAATAGCCTGCGTGAGGAACCGCGATGTCGCCTAAGGAGGCCGTGGCCTGCTCTCCGGCAGACAGGGTGATTGCCGGTAGCTTCCACGGTTTTGTGGCCGGATTGACTCCCCGAACCTCCAGTTCTATCGTAGAGCGGGCTTGGGCAGGCAGGGTGTAGTGCAGTTCACAATGAAGCGGCCCCGCACCACCAAGATAGACGTACCAGACGATTTGGCAGCGGGGATCAGCCCAATGAATTAGGGAGCCGCTTGGTGAGAACTCAAGAGCGAGGGGGACCGGCTCGCCGTAGGCGGTATCGGCCGGGAGCAACAGCGGGTGAGGGGCCGTCTGAGCCGAGCAGGCGGCCGTCCAAAAAGCCATCCCTATAAAGCCCAGCCATGCCAAAAGCCGTGTTTTTAGTCGGAAACGCATGTCCCTATTGTACCTTGTCTTAGTCGTGTGGCGGGGAGAATGCGATAAACCTTTGAGAAAGTCGCCCTCTCTACGGTAAGATAGAAGGGCATCCTATTCGCCAATAAAGGGAGGGAAAATGCGATCTTACAAGGTGGCGCTGCTGCCAGGCGACGGCATTGGGCCGGAGGTTGTTGGAGTTGCAGCCGAAATTTTAACTTACCTTGCCGAGCGGTTCGGCTTTACGTTGCAAATGGAGGAGGCCCTCATCGGTGGTGCTGCCTACGATAGGTACGGTCACCCCCTGCCGGAGCACACCCTCGCGCTTTGTAAAGAGAGCGACGCCGTGCTATTGGGCGCCGTGGGAGGCCCCAAATGGGATACGGTTCAGCCCGCCTCTCTCCGGCCGGAGGTGGGGGCTTTACTGCCCTTGCGTAAAGAGTTGGGTCTCTATGCAAACCTGAGGCCGGCGAAGCTATCGTCGGCGCTTGCCTCGGCCTCTTCTCTAAGGGCCGATCTGGTTCAGGACGGGTTGGATATTCTGGTGGTGCGCGAGCTTACCGGGGGCATCTACTTTGGGCAACCGAAGGGGCGCGATGCCGACGGTTCAAGGGCGGTGGATACCTGCGTCTATACTCGGCCCGAGATAGAACGCATTTTGCGTGTGGGCTTTGAGACGGCGCGTGGGCGCAAACGCAAGCTCTGCTCGGTGGACAAAGCGAACGTGCTGGAGACCTCACGCCTATGGCGTGAGGTGGCGGAACAGATGGCAGCGCAGTATCCCGACGTGGAGTTAACCCACATGCTGGTAGATAACTGCGCCATGCAGTTGGTGAGAGACCCGCGCCAGTTCGACGTGATCGTCACCGAAAACATGTTCGGCGACATTCTTAGCGACGAAGCGGCCATGATTACCGGCAGCCTAGGGATGCTGCCATCCGCCAGCCTCGGCGATCGGCAGACTCAAGGAGGAACCTTTGGTCTCTACGAGCCGGTGCACGGCTCGGCGCCCACCATCGCCGGGCAAAACATTGCAAACCCGCTTGCCACGCTGCTGTCGGCGGCCATGCTGCTGCGCTATTCTCTGGGAGAAACCAAGGCGGCCGAGGCGCTGGAAAGAGCCGTGGAAAAGGCGTTGCAAGACGGTCTACGTACTGCCGATATCGCCGCCCCCGGTCAGCCGACCATCGGCACCAAAGAGATGGGGCAAGCGGTACGCGAGCGCATCGAAAGTTGAAGGAAGAGAGCCATGAAGAAAGTGGAATGCGTCATTCGTCCTATGAAGATCGAGGAGGTTAAGGAGGCGTTGGCCTCCATCGGCATTGTGGGCATGACGGTGAGCGACGTGCGTGGCTACGGACGCCAAAGAGGGCGAACAGAAAAGTATCGTGGCAACACCTACGTGGTAAGCCTTTTACCTAAGGTGAAGATCGAGGTGGTGGTGCCCGACGATAGAGTGGAAGAGGTGATCGAAACAGCGCTGCGCGCCGCCCAAACCGGCGAGATAGGCGATGGCAAAATCTTTGTGACCCATGTGGAGGAGGCCATTCGCATCCGTACAGGCGAGCGAGGGGAAGCCGCATTGTGAGGTATACTTTCACAAGCTCATCGAAGCCGAGTAAGAGGGGGATTGTCGGCGCTTCGGGGCTGATAGGGATTGAAACGAAACAGGATTGAGACCCATGGTGCATTTGGAGCAGCAGAAACGACGTATCGAAATCTACGATACCACCCTGCGAGATGGCTCGCAAGGGGAGGGTATCAGCTTTAGCGTTGAGGACAAGGTTCGTATTGCGCGCCGCCTTGATGAGTTTGGGATGGATTTCATCGAGGGGGGATGGCCCGGCTCTAACCCGAAAGATGTGGCCTTTTTCGAGCAGATGCGGGAGGTGCGGTTGCGCCATGCGCAGCTAACCGCCTTTGGCTCTACACGTCGTGCCGGGGTGCGACCGGAGGAGGACCCCCAGATTCGCTCGTTGATCGAGTCGGGTGCCTCGGCCATCACCATTGTGGGAAAGTCGTGGGATGCCCACGTCATCCATGCCCTGCGGGTAAGCCTTGAAGAGAACCTGGCGATGATCGCGGAGAGTGTGGCCTATCTCAAGAGGCATGTGCCGATGGTGCTCTACGATGCCGAGCACTTCTTCGATGGGTACCGCGCGAACTCTGCCTATGCCTTGCGATGTCTGCAGGCAGCATTCGAGGCGGGGGCCGACCGCATTGTGCTGTGCGATACGAACGGTGGCTCTCTGCCGCAGAGCATCGCGGCCATTGTGCGCGAGGTGCGTCAGGCCCTGCCGGAGGCACAACTCGGCATCCATACGCACAACGATTCGGCCTGCGCGGTGGCAGGCGCTCTGGCCGCCGTGGAAGAGGGAGCGATGCAGGTGCAGGGCACCATCAACGGGTATGGAGAGCGCTGTGGCAACTGCGACCTGGTGCCGGTGATCGCCGCCCTTCGCTTCAAAATGGGCTACGACTGCCTCTTGCCCGATTCGCCGCGGCACCTTACGGCGCTTTCGCAGTATGTAGATGAGATAGCCAATATCGCCCCGGATACGCGCCGACCCTATGTGGGGCGAAGCGCCTTCGCTCATAAGGGAGGGCTGCACGCCGACGCGGTGCTGAAAGGGGCAAGCTATGAACATATTCATCCAGAGGCGGTGGGCAACACGCGCCGCCTGCTCGTTTCCGAACTCGCCGGCAGCAGCAGCATCGCCGGCAAGGCCGCCGAGTTCGGCATTCGCCTCGATAAAAAGTCGCCCGAAGCCCGCCACCTCATGCATGTGGTGGCCGAACACGAGCATGCCGGCTATAGCTACGAGGGCGCCGAAGCCTCTTTTGAACTATTGTTACTGCGAACCCTCGGCCTGTATAAGCCGCCGTTTACGCTGAAGGGTTTTCGGTGCATTACCGAAAAGCGTGGCACCGACAAGCAGCCGATTACCGAGGCGACCGTGAAGGTAGAGGTCAACGGTCAAGAACGCCTGACGGTGGCGGAGGGCGACGGGCCGGTGCATGCTCTCGATGGGGCCTTGCGACAGGCGCTTTTGGAGTTTTATCCGGCGTTGGAGCGAATAAAACTGACCGATTTCAAAGTGCGCGTGATCAACGGACGCGCCGGTACGGCGGCCAAAGTGCGCGTGATTATCGACTCCACCGATGGCGAACAGACATGGTCTACCGTGGGTGTGTCGGAAAACGTGATCGAAGCGAGTTGGTTGGCTTTGGTAGATAGCGTGGTGTATGGGCTGATCCGCAGTGAGCGGCTTTATGAAGCCCTTTCCCAACCGCCTGTTCTCACCGATAGCACCGCCTCGGTGTCGGAGAGCGCAACCTCATGAGCATCCGAAAGGCGATGCGCTAGGGAACAGGCAATGGTAGAGCGCTATACCGTTGCCATCCGCGAGCTTCCCGATACCGAGCGACCGCGTGAGCGCCTAAAACTCTATGGGCCGCAGGCTCTCTCCGACAAAGAGCTTTTGGCCATTCAACTGCGCATCGGCACACGCGAGCTTTCCGCCCTCGGCTTGGCCGAACATCTCCTGAAAGAGTTTCGCGGGCTTGGAGGCATCGCGAGGGCGCACCTGGAGGATTTGAAGCGCGTTAAGGGCGTCGGAGAGGTAAAGGCCATCGAGATCGCCGCCGCCGTGGAGCTAGGCCGGCGAATTATGGTGTTGGAAGAGACCCCGCGACCAAAAATAACCTCCCCGCGCGATGTCGCCAACCTCTTAATGCCGGAACTGCGTTACGAGACCAAAGAGCACTTCAAGAGCCTTCTCCTCGATACAAAGAACCAAGTTATTAAGATTGCTTCTGTGTCCATAGGCACTCTCGATAGCAGTTTGGCGCATCCACGTGAAGTGTTTAGGGAAGCCATTATTCATAGTGCCGCCGCCATTATTGTGGTTCACAACCACCCAAGCGGCGACCCCACACCCAGCATCGAGGATAGAAAAGTGACCGAACGGCTGGTACAGGCCGGCAAAATTGTTGGAATCGAGCTACTCGACCACATCGTTATTGGCGCGCAACAGTACGTCTCCTTCAAAGAACGGGGCTGGATGAGTTGACCCTGCTCCGTCACCGGAGAGTCCGTTGGAATCGAAAAGTGGTTGGGCTGTAGAAACAAAGCCGTCTAGAACCGAAAATGGAAAGGGGTGGTTCCGGTTTCGGGCCGGAATGCGAGGGGCACCCATTTTCATTCTTTGGGGGGCGGCTTTTGCACGGGATTCAACGAATAGCCCAATGGTGTGTTCGGGTTGTCATTGTTAGCCGAGCTGTTTGCCTACTCGGCCAAGCCGGCGCTGCGCCTGCCAACCCTCCCCTGAAACTGAGCGCCAAAGCAGCCGTCGTTATAGACGCCGACTCGGGGCGGTTGCTGTTGGCCGTTCACCCCGATGAACCGCTTCCGCCGGCCAGCACCACCAAAATTGTGTCCGGCATGTTGTTCGCCCAGGCAGTTCCTCCCGATCGGCTCATCCCCATCTCCTCTAACGCAGCCAGCCTCCCCGGCGATCGGTTAGGCTTAAGAGCCGGCGAGAAGGTTCCGGCGCGCGATCTCCTTTACGCGATGCTGCTGGTTAGCGCCAACGATGCGGCAGAGGCCGCTGCCGAAGGCGAGAACGGCATCCTTGAGGGAAAGCAGGGTGTCTTTGAGGCGAAAAACGCCCCTGTAGCCCCCTTTGTCGGCCTGATGAATGCGCTGGCACAAAAGGTGGGCGCGTACCACTCTCACTTTATGAACCCAACGGGCTTGCCGGCACCTGGGCAGGTGAGCACGGCGCGCGATTTGGCACTTTTGGCGCGTGCGGCCTTGTCTGTTCCGGCATTTGCGCAGGCCGTGCGCACCAAAACCTATGTCCTTCGCTTGCCGGGAGAGAGCAGGCCACGGGTGTTGGTGAATACAAACCGACTGCTGTGGACGCTGCCCGGGGCCTACGGGGTGAAGACCGGCTATACCAAGGAGGCCGGCTTTTGCTATGTGGGGGCAGCCGCACAACAGGGGCATCGGATCATCGTGGTGCTTCTGCACAGCAACAGTTGGCAAACAGAGGCGCTTGCCCTGTTTCGTTACGGGTTTGAACGGCTTAGTGGCGTCCGTCCATGGAGGCCATCGGCGAACAACGAAAGGCCGGAAGGTTATGGCGGTGGAGACATGCCGGCTTCTGGGCAGGCTGTGCACCAAAACGGGAGGGCTGTACCACACAGCGAAGCCGGGAGGGACGGACGGGCTTTCCCCACGGCATCGCCAAAAGGCAGGAGGTCTGGCGCCCATCCAGAGAGGCGGGGGGGCGTGGAAAACCCAGAAACGGGCGGTAGGGAAGAGCCGACGACCGGTAATCCAGGAAAGCCGGTATCCCCCATAAGGCGTGTTCCTGTTACGGGCGAGGCGGTTTCGCGGGCGGCTTCAACCGATAGGGGCGCTTTCAAACAGGTTATGGCTTATCGCCTCTTGCGCGTGTTGGGAGCGCTGCTGTTGGCTGCCGCGATGGTGGTCTGTTGGCGTAGGCGCCGACAATGGAGAGGAGGAGTACCTATGTGGCTCGTCGGTCTATCAAGAAGACGTAAAGCGACTCGGCGGGAACCGGCAGCACCTCTGTTGCCTGCTGTGTCCGTTTCAGAGGGGGAGGCCCCACAGTTTCAATGGGAGGGGTTGCAGCTGGCTCGTCGAACGGTTTGGGAGTGGCTCGAGTTGCTTTTGGAGCGGCCGATTCGCGTGTTGGAGCCGCCCATTCGGTGGCATCTGCGCAGCCTTCTCCAAGCAGACCCTAGTTTAGAACGTGGGCGTTTTCGCAAGATTTTGGAAAGCCATGAAAGCGTTCGGGTGCGATTGGCCATGGCGGAGGCGTTGGAAGCGCTTGCTCCGCGTGCGGTGGAGAAGTGCGCCCGTCAGTTACTGGAGGGAGAAGGCATATCGAGCGATATTCGCGCAGAAGCGGCCGAGCGGCTCGGCGCGGTGGGGGGCGAGCGATACGAACATTTTTGGCTGGAGCGTCTGTTGAAAGAGCCTTCTTCTTGGGCGGCGCTCGCGCTTTTGCGCCTAGTTTGGTTGGATAACTCCACCGTTCAGGCGCTTATGCAGGCTTTGGAGATGCCCTTGCCGGAAGGGGCTAGCGCCGAGCTAATAGCGCGTCGCCAGTTGCGCGACGGCTACATCGCCTGTGTGCTGTTTGGTCATGCGTTGATGGAAGAGGAGGAGTTTTTAGAGCGTTTTCGATGGCTTCCGGAGGAGGTGCAGAGCGAACTGTTGGTAGCGCTCGGCCAGAAGGGAAGAGAGGCCGACCGAGCCTATTTGCTGCTCAAGCGTTTTCTCGCATCGCCCTCCTACGGTTTGCTACGCGCTTTATGCGACATGCCACCGGATGCGGTGGAGGATGCTCTAAACGCCTTGGATTCATCGCTGCACGGGGCGGAAGCCACGCGCGCCGAGGTGGTTCGTTGGTTGCTTGGAAAAGGGACAACGGCAACCCTGGAGGAGATGCGTCGGCTAGCGGAGGCCGGAGACGACGCGGCAGCCCATGCGCTGCAGCTTCAGCGCGTTGTTCAATGGAACCCTTCGCTCTGTGCACCAGACGCCCTTCTGGCTGCGGCGCAGATCGTCTCGTGCCGTCTTGGCTACCTCTATTACGATCCTGACTATGTGACGCAGGTGCTGCGCAATGCGTTGAATGAGGAGAACGTGTTGCCTGCAGGAGCACCGGAGGAGTTAAAGGCGTTGGCAATGGCCTATAGAAACCAGGAGGTGCACGATGCCGTTTTTGCCACGATGCAGAGCGAGGAAAATCTGTTGCAGCTGCTTATGACGCTCTCGCGTTATGTGGCCGAAGAGGCGCGCTATGCCCAAGAGGTCGCCTTTTGGTGTACAAAGCTACCTGCGGAAGCACGCTATGCCCTGCTATGGTCACTCGAACGAGCGACCGACCCGGCGACGTTTGCGGCGATAGAAGATGCGTTGAGCGATGCCAACCCCTTTGTACGCTCCACAGCCCGTCGGCTGAGACGGCTTGGGGGCGAACCGTTAAAAGCGGACGAGCTGAAACAGGCTGTCGAAGAGACTGCAGGAACTGAGGAAGGGTTTGAGCAGGCTGCCTAAGTAAGTTGACAATGCAGCGGCCAGAGAGATAGGCCATTAAGGAAATGAGACAGGCCGCTGAGGCAGTCATCCCTTCTCCCCAATGGGGAGAGGGTTAGGGTGAGGGACTGTAGGGGCAACCCTTGAGGGAGGGCGTCAGTCTTGAAGAGCCGATGAGATAGACGCCTGTCATTTCGAGCCGAAGGCGCGATGAACACCTGTCATTTCGAGCCGAAGGCGAGAAATCTTGCATTTCCCTTCCCACCGGCTTTGAGGAGGTTGGGGTGAGGCTATAGAGACTGCCGATCTTGCGGTTCTAGAGTCAGTTGTGGAGTAAGTCGGCTTTGCTCGCCCCCTATCCCGTCCTTTCGTCCTCGCGGACAGCAACGCAGCGGCCAGAGAAAGAGACGATTAAGAGAATGATTCTGGCCGCTGAGTTGCCCACCGCGAGGTGCCCCTCTCCCAAATTGGGGGAGGAGGTGGGGTGGGAGCTTGAAGAACCGGTGAAATAGACACCTGTCATTTCGAGCCGCAGGCACGATGAACACCTGTCATTTCGAGCCGAAGGCGAGAAATCTTGCATTTCCCTTCCCACCCGTTCTGAGGGCAAGAGCGCAGGCCTTGAGGGGTAGGGCGCCCTGTCCCAGAAAATCTTGCGATTTTCTGGGACACCTAGGCTGTTTTCGGGTACAACAAATGCAGCTTGAGGGTTGCAAGCAATAGCACAGGCAGGAGTTGGGTTTGTGTGATATAACGCTCTCGATTGTGATCGTTAGTTGGAACACGCGCGATCTCCTTTTACAGGCGCTCGATTCGATCTACACGGCGCCGCCGCCTTTTCCCTTTGAAGTGATCGTGGTAGACAACGCCAGTGCGGACGGCACCGTTGCAGCCGTTCAACAGGCGTTTCCTCAGGTTATTCTTTTGGCGAATGCGGTGAACGTCGGCTATGCCAAAGGCAACAATCAGGGAATAGAACGGACACGTGGAGCGTACATTCTTTTGTTGAACCCCGATGTGGTGCTGCCCGGAGGCGGGCTGGAGAAAGCGGTTCGGTTTATGGAGCAACATCCCGATGCCGGCGCCTTAGGGGTGCGGCAAGTCCATCCCGACGGCACGCTGCAGCGCTCGGTACGCGGGTTTCCTACGCCTTTGGGGGTTTTATGGGAGTTGGTTGGGTTGAGCCGGCTATTTCCGAAAAATCGTTTTTTTGGCGCCTATCGAATGACCTGGTTCACCTATGATAGGGTGGCTGAGGTCGATCAGCCCATGGGGACCTTTTTAATGTTACGGCGTCGGGCGGTAGAGCAGGTGGGGCTTTTGGACGAGAGCTTTCCTATCTTCTTCAACGAGGTAGATTGGTGCTTACGCTGCAAACGCGAGGGATGGAAAATCTACTTCACGCCGGAGGTCGAGATCGTGCACTACGGGGGGGCCAGCACCAGCCAGGTTGCCCCCGCCATGGCGTGGGAATCGCGACGGGGGCTGTTGCGGTTCTACGCACGACACTATGGGAGCTGGGTCTATGCCCCGATGCGCCTCCTTATTGCCCTTTTGTCGTGGCCTTACGCCTGGTGGCAGGCAAACCGGCGTCGGCAGCGTTTTAGGTCGGAAAGCCCAATAGGAAGGACTTAGCGGCGTGACTTCGGGCAAAGTTTCATGCGATCTTAGCGTGATCATCCTTAACTGGAACACCTGTGAGCTGTTGCAGGCCTGTTTGCAATCGCTCTTTGAGGCATCTGAGACCATATCCTTTGAGGTGATCGTGGTAGATAACGCCAGTGAGGATGAGAGCCGGCAGATGGTAACCCATCACTTCCCTCAGGTTCGCCTTCTTGTCAATCCGCGCAACCTGGGCTTTGGTGCCGGCAACAACGCCGCTTTGCCGCACGCACGCGGAAGATATCTGCTTTTCCTCAACTCGGATACCTTAGTGACCAAAGGCAGCCTAAGCGCTCTTGTACGTTTTGCCGACGAGCACCCCGACGTCGGCATTGTGGGGCCTAAGCTGCTCAACGCAGACGGCACATTGCAGTACTCCTGCCGCCGCTATCCGAATTTGGGGGCCGGTCTGTTTCGAAACACTCTATTAGGACGCCTGTTTCCGAACAATCGCTATGCTACCGACTATCTCATGAAGGACTGGGACCATGCCACTGTACGCGATGTGGACTGGGTTTCGGGGGCGGCGCTCTTCATTCGGCGCGAGTTGATTGAGCAGATAGGCGGGTTCGACGAGGATTTTTACATGTATTGCGAGGACGTAGACCTCTGTTGGCGAGCGACCCACGCACCTTTGCCCGACCCATTACGCAGCGTTTTGGGCAAGGGAGCCCAGGCGAACTGGCGCGTGGTCTATTTTCCGGAGGCGGTGATCTATCATTATATAGGAAAAAGCAGCGACAAGGTGCCCACTCGCATGACCTATGAGTTTCATCGAAGCCAGTACCTCTTCTACAAAAAACACTATCGAGCTTCTACCCCCATTTGGCTTCGGCCTCTCATTCCCCTAGGCATCATGCTGAGGGCGGTGGGCACCATGTTGAAATTTCGTAGAGACTACTGGATACGCAAACTGCGCGGGCAGGAAAAGGGGCGTAGGCGCAAGGGAAGTTCACGCTAATGGAAGCCGATATCAAAGAGGCACGTGCCATCGAGAGGAAGCGATTCGACCGACTAGATTGGGTTGCCGTGGTTTTACTGAGCCTTATGGCCGTTCTCGCGCCTTTGCTGGCCGCGAGTTTTGTGGTGCTGCCCTCCATGGGTCTCTTTCCACCTGCCAGTTTGCTCGACTGGCTGCAGGCCATTGGGGTGCCGCTGATGATGTTGTTGGTGGGCCTGGCGGCCTGCATCGCTGTTGTGCGCGAGTGGATCGGTCCGTTGTCCGTGGGCGGTGCTCCGGCGTTAACCGTGTTAGGCCTTTGCGTGTTGGGTTGGGCGGCGCTCTCTTTAGGGCGGGCGCGCGCGCTCTACTTGGGGGTAGACACGCTGGCACTTCTGGCATCGGTGTTGGCTTCTGCCACGTTGGCCTCGCGTTTAAGCCGAAACCGAGACGCCTTTGCCACCATGCTCATCGCCCTCATGTTGGGCGGTCTTTTTGTTTCTGCGCTTGGGGTCAACGAGTATCTTATGGCGTGGAAGCAGGGCGCTTTTTCCCATCGCGTGTTTGGCACCTTTCTCAACCCCGACTTTCTGGCCGGCTATCTCCTAATCACTTTGCCCGTGACCCTCGCCATTTGGGTAACATCGCGGGAGCGGTTGCTTAGGCTATCTGCCGGGTTTGCGCTCTGCTTACAGGGCGGATGCATTACGCTCAGCGCCTCGCGAGCCGGCTTGGGGGCCCTCTGCGTGGGGATACTCGCCTGGCTGTTTTTAGGCATTTGGTCGGGCGCGTTTCGGGGCGAATGGCGGCCTACAGCTTTCGGCTTAGGGCTGCTGTTGCTGAGCTTCGTGGTCGCCTCCACGCCGCTGCGTTTTCGCGCGGCGCCGGTGGCGAACGCGCCGGTTAAGATCACCAAAGAGCAGGTGCCGGTCACGTCTAAGGAGGGAGGGGTGGTTTCGGAAAGCCATTCCCTGCTCTTTCGGCGTTACACCTGGCATGGCACGCTGCGCATGGCCGAAGCCAACCCGATCTTTGGGGTGGGCATAGGCAATTTCACCTACGCCTATCCCCGTTATGCTTTGGTGGCCTTTACGGCGCACGCGCATAACAGTCTGTTGCAGTGGGCTTCGGAAACCGGCTTTGTGGGGCTTTGTTTCTTGCTAATGCTTATGGCCGCTGCAAGCGCCTTCGCCGCCAACGCACTGCGTCTGCGCCGGGCCGCGCTGGCGGCCCCTGCCGGTGACATTTTGGAGCCGTTTCATAAGCTATTTGAGGAGCCGGCCGTTCTGTTGTGCGGCCTGTTGGCGGCGCTTTTTGCTTCGGGCATCAAGACGCTTGTCGATTCGGATTGGTATGTGGTGGCTACGGCGTTGGCGGTGGGGCTTTGTTTTGGGCTTGCGGTGGGTCTTGCCAGAAACATTGCGCCTCTGGCCACCCAACTTCCTACTACGGTAAGGCGTCCCATGTTGGCAATGGCCGGGCTTGTGTCGCTTGGGCTTGTACTACGGGCCGGGCAGCTTGGTTTGGCGGCCGGCCTGCGGGCGCAGGCGGCAGAGGCGCTCTTTCATCAACAGCCGGAGGTTGCCGTAGAGCGGCTAAAGGCCGCCGTGCAGGCCGACCCTCTGGACCCCGAGCTAGATTTGGAGTTGGGCGAGTTATATGAGTTGGAGGGTCTTTTCCCTCAGGAGCGGGCGGCCATCGAGCGGGCGATTAAGGTGGCCCCTATTCCCAAAGCCTACTATCGGCTCGGCCAATTCTATGAAAAACAGGGGCAAGAGGCGCGGGCGGTGGAGGCCTATCATCAGGCCTATGCGCTCGACCCCAACAACCTGCAGGTGCTGCACCATTTAGGCGATGCCCTCTTGGCCGTTGGGAAAACGCAGGATGCAGAGAACATCTACCGCATTATGACGGAGTTAGAGCATGCGCCCTACGGCACCGTGCGGGCGATGGGCGACGAGCTGGTGGAGACGGAGTTTGTTTACGGCCAGGTAGGGCTTGCGGAGATAGAGATGCGCCAGGGGCAAGACGCGGAGGCGATAAAGCATTTGGCAGACGCCGATGCGCTGATGCGGCTCTACTGGTCACGTCGCAACACGTTAAGCTATGCGATCATGCCTCAGGAGAAGCGGGAAGCGCTCTATCGGCTCTATCTACGTATGCTCAGCGATTGGCAACAGGCTTTGCGACAGACGCATGCTTCGGCGTCGGTTCTGGATGCGGTAGCTCAGGAAGAGGCAAAGGTACGGCAAGACCACGCTAAAGACCAAGCCACCCAAGCGGGAACGGCTTTGTAGCCGAAGCGACTGTTCTGGTTTGTACTCCGGCTTTTGGGGAAGTACAAAAAAATTTTCTCCCTCGTTTTCCGCTTTTGAAGACCACCTAGGTATTTTCATTATTGGATGTGCGACCTACAGCAAGCTAAAAATCTGTGGAGGATGATTAACAATGCCCTACTACGCCCATAGCGACAACAAGCTAGGACTTCGTCAGACGATGAAAGAGCATCTCACCAACGTCGCCACAATGGCAAGCCGTTTTGCAGAGTCCTTTGGTGGTGCTGAAGAAGCCTATCTCGCTGGAATTTTACATGATCTTGGCAAGTATAGCGAACGCTTCGCTCGCCGTTTAGAAGGGAAAGAGAAGGGGCTTGACCATTGGACGACCGGTGCTTGGGTGGCACTTACCAAAGGAAAAAGCGTAGGGGCGGCTCTTGCGATACAAGGCCATCACATTGGTTTGCAGAGAGGCGATATCGACTCTTTGAGAGAACTCGATCCACTAGCTTCAATACAGCGCTCTATCGAATTATCTGAAACAGATGTGGAAGCCCTCATAGCACGGTTACAGGCCGACGGTTTTACGGTTCAGTCGCCCAAAAACTATCTCGTTAAGCCAAAACTAGCCACAACCGCTTCCGTTATGCTCGATGTACGAATGCTTTTTTCCGCCCTTGTAGATGCTGATTTTCTTGATACGGCACAACACTTTGGCGAAGAGCGTGAAACCCCCAAAAGTTTAGAGCCTGCACGCGCTTTAGCAGCCCTCGAGCGCTATCTCGACGAAGAGGTACGTCAAAACAGGCGCGCCAAAGCCGAGGTCATTGCAGTGCGAGAGGAGTTGTTGCACAACTGTCGAGAGGCTGCGACTAGTTCTCCGGGTCTCTTTACCCTTACGGCTCCAACCGGTTCAGGAAAGACATTGGGCATGTTACTGTTTGGCCTGACCCATGCCCAACAGCACGATTTTAAGCGTCTGATTCTTGTTTTTCCCTATCTTACTATCATCGAGCAGGTTGTCTCCCTATGTCGTGCTATCTTCGAGCCTGTTTTCGGTAGCGGGTATGTGTTGGAGCACCACAGCTCTGCTCGATGGCAGCGACTTAGCTCGGAGAGTTCTCTTGCCGAAGAAGAGCGTCGGATCGAGCGCCAACTATCGGAGAACTGGCAGGCCCCTCTCATCATTACCACGAATGTGCAGTTCCTCGAATCGCTCTTTAGCAACTCTCCAGGGGATTGTCGTAAGCTGCACTCTATCGGCGAGAGCATCGTGTTCTTTGATGAGGTGCAGACACTTCCAACATCTATTGTGTTACCAACATTGAGAACGCTCTCGCGTCTAGCGTCGCCGCCTTATCGAGTCAGTATCGTGTTTTCCACGGCCACACAGCCGGCATTTTCTCTGCTTCACAGGGAGGTGCAGGAAGAGGGCAACAGCGGATGGAAGCCCCGTGAAATCGCTCCACCTCATCTTTTCAAGAAGATGCAACGAGTTACCGTAGACTGGCGGTTGTGGGATGACCCTCTGACGATAGAGGAGCTTTGCCGGAAAGTCGCGCAGGAGCCGATGGAGCAACTGCTGTGCGTGGTGAATATGCGCAAAGATGCACGTGCTATTGCGCTTACGTTGCGTGATATGGGGTTGGAAGGCCTTTACCACCTTTCCACATGCATGTGTCCTTTGCATCGGCAAGAAATTCTAAAAGAGGTAAAAGCTCGTCTGCTGGAGAATAAAGCGTGCAGATTGATCAGCACTCAATGCGTTGAGGCCGGGGTAGATGTGGACTTTCCCTTAGGTTACCGCATGTTAGGACCGTTATCGGCTATTGCGCAGGTAGCCGGACGAGTTAATAGAAACGGCCTTTTAGAGGGCAAAGGAATCCTGCGAGTGTTTAGGCTTTTAGAGGAACGATATCCCGATAAAGCCTACGAACAGGCCACCCGAGTTACCGAGAAGATTCTAAGAGAGCTTGGAACGGATCGGTTAGATATCGAAGGCCCAGAGTTATATCAGCGCTACTATAGCGAGCTATATAACGTGGCCGGAATTGGTCAGCTAAATCGTGAATTGCTAGAGGCCATAGCGAATCAGAACTATCGGGAGGTAGCACGAATCTATCGAATTATTGATGAGGACTTCATCCATGTTGTGGTGCCATATCAAGGGGCTTTGGAACTGTTTGAGCAGTTGGCCGATGAGGTGCGTTCAAAGGGAGTGAGTAAGTCGTGGGTGCGACGTGCCCAACCACTGACGATCAGTTTATATCTTCCACGAACTCTGTCGCGCAGTTTAGAGCCGGTACCGGGTTGGGGGAGCTTTGCCAACCGTTGGTTTCTATGCTACCGTAGCGAGGACTACGACAGCCTGGTCGGTTTTTATCCTAAGGATGACGCCGAAATGGATGTGCTTATCGCTTAAATTATCTGACGAGGAGGAAAAGTTGCTATGAGGAGATCGAATCGGCAGGTTTTAGAGGTGTGGGGTGACTTGGCCTGCTTTTCTCAGCCGCCCCTTTCTGTGGAGCGGTTCACCTATCCTGTCATCACGCCGTCGGCAGCGAGGGGCATTTTCGATGCTATCTACGTAAAGCCCTCAAAATTTCGATGGCAGATTCTCGAGATCGAGCTGTTTGAGAGGCCGCGCTACATCGCTTTACGTCGAAACGAGATGAAGCAAAAAGCACCGGGAACCGACACGCTTTGGCGCTGGATGGAGGGACGGGAGGAGCCAGAGCCTCTCTATGCGGACACCGATGACGAGGCCAAAGGGCGCACTCAGCGGCAAACCATCGCCCTCAAAAACGTGCGCTATCGCCTGCATGCCGAGATACGCCCCTGGCCGGGCTATGAGGACGAACTGGCAGCATTTGAGGCGCAGTTTCGACGCAGAGCGGAACAAGGACAATGTGCTTGGCAGCCTTATTTGGGCATGCGCGAGTTCGCGGCCTACTTTCGATTGGTGGACGAAGCCGACCGAGCCACACCCATCCCTTTCGATATGGAGGTTGGATGGATGCTATACGATGTATTCGACCTTTCACGGCCAGGAACAAGCGAAGACAAGCCCTTCATCACGCTGTTTCATGCGCGAATCGAAGGAGGACGCTTGCAGGTGCCGCCGTTTGAAAGTCCAGAGGTAAAAAAACCCATTCCAGGAGGCTAAGAATGATCGATCAACTCGTACGCTATGCCACCCAAAAGGGGCTTCACTCCGAACCCGGTTTCGCCACTCAAACGATTCGATGGTGTCTTAGCTTTAGTGCCGATGGTCGTTATCTAGGGGTAGTGCCGCTCGGAGATAAAGTTGGGCGCAAGTTCGATGTTTGCCCCAATTTGTCTCAACCGGAGCTGGTGCGCTTAAACCCAGGAAGCCAGTTTCTTTATGAGTCGGCAGATTGTGTGGTGCTCTACAAGGTGAAGCCGGAGGATTTGCAAAAGAAACAGGAGAAACACAACTTCTTTATAGGGCTTCTGGAGCAGGCTTCCGCAGCAGTACCCGAGCTGAAAGCCGTTGCGCAGAGCTTGCGTGACCCACAGATATGCAACAGAATCTGTGAAGACCTGGAGCGCAATAAAGTAAAACCTACCGATAAATTGACACTGCAGGTTGGCAGCAACCTGCTTCTGGAGGATAGTCGCTGGCATGATTGGTGGCGTCGGTTTCGCAGCAGTATTGGCGGTAATGTAGGAGCTTCGCAAGCAACCGGCGGGGCGAGAATGGTCTGTTTCGCAACAGGAGACTCAGTAGTTCCTGAACCAACTCATCCCAAAATACGCGGGTTGGCGGATGTTGGCGGACAAAGCTCCGGTTCCTCTCTTGTTGGCTTCGATAAAGATGCTTTTGAGTCGTATGGTCTGAAACAGTCGGCCAATGCGGCCGTTTCGGCAGAGAGCGCTGCTGCCTATCGCGCTGCTTTGGAAGACCTTCTACAAAACAACGCCAATCGCCTCGCCGGTACCAAGGTGGCATATTGGTACAGTCACGCAGTTCCTAGCGAAAACGACCCCCTGGCCTATTTGTTAGTTGAGCAAATGGAGGAGGGGCAAGAGGCACAAGCACGAAGCGCTCTGCAGCGTGCCCGCAATCTTTTAAACTACCTGCACACTGGTCGTACGGAGGCCATCGAGCTAGGGCATAGCTATTTCTACATTCTCACTTTATCCGGTGCGGCTGGTCGTGTTATGGTACGCGACTGGGCCATGGGCCAGTTTGAGGATTTAGCCACTCACGTGGCTGAGTGGTTCGAACACCTGCGGATCGTCCGCTATGATGGAGGAGGTGATGCTCTTAACCCCGGTTTAGAACGTTTAGTTACCAGTTTGCTTCCACTCCGATCATCTCAACAACAATATGAGGATTGGATTAAGCCCCTCTCTGGGGTGCGAACGAGTCTGCTTCATGCGGCTATTGAAGGCACACCCCTGCCTTTTGAAGTGCTTGGACGCATACTCTATCATCACAATCAGTTTGTTCTTTCGGGGGAGTGGGAGAAGGCGGTAGAGACACGAAACCGAAACCTGTTGAACCTTCTACAGGCTCGCATGGCTTTGCTGAAAGCCTATAATATTCGCAACAAAGGAGACAAAAACATGAAATCTAATCTTAACAAGCAACACCCAAGTCCTGCCTACCACTGCGGTCGCCTTATGGCTGTTTATGCGCGTCTGCAGGAGGCGGCACTGGGCAATGTGGGGGCAGGCGTAGTTCAACGTTTCTATGCGGCTGCCTGCGCTACTCCGGCGCTCGTGTTGGCAAGGCTAGACCGCACTGCGCGATTTCACCTTAACAGCATAGAGAGCAAGGGGCTGCAGAACTGGTATCTCGATCAGCTCACCGAAATCTACAACGCTATCCCAGAGCGGCTTCCGAGAACGCTGAGCCTTGAAGACCAGAGCCTTTTCGCTCTTGGTTACTACCATCAGCTTGCCGAGATGCGTTCACCTGCGAAATCCGAATCATCGTCAGACCAGTCCAATCAAAAAACCATAGAGGAGGAATAGAATGTCTAACCCCATCTCCAATCGTTACGAGTTTCTCTACTTTTTCGATTGCCAAGATGGCAACCCGAACGGCGATCCAGATGCCGGCAATGCCCCACGCGTAGACCCAGAAGACATGCATGGCATCGTATCGGATGTGGCCTTGAAACGGCGTGTGCGCAACTATGTGCTTGCCAAGCACGAGAACAGAATGCCTTACGCCATCTTCATCGAGCATGCTACAAATCTCAACCGGCATATTACGCGTGCCCATGAGGAGACAGGAGGCTTGAAACTAAAAACCTCGAAGGAGGATAAGGCATCCAAAGAAAAAGTGCTGGAAGCCCGCGAGTGGATGTGCGCAAATTTCTACGATGTGCGCACCTTCGGAGCGGTAATGAGTACAGGGCCTAATGCGGGGCAGGTCCGTGGGCCGGTGCAGATAAGCTTCGCCCGTTCCATAGACCCCATCTATCCTTTAGAGATATCTATCACGCGGATGGCCATTGCCGCAGATGTGCAAGGGGCCAAGAGCAGTGAGGACTATCTCAAGTGGGAGCAGGAGCAACCGGAAGACCAACTGCGAACCATGGGGCGCAAGTCGCTGATCTCCTATGGTCTCTACCTCGCGCGCGGCTTTGTGAGCGCTCACTTAGCTCAAAAGGACGATACGTTCCGCGGTACCGGCTTCTCCGAGGCGGATTTGGAACTGCTCTGGGAAGCCCTCGGTAACATGTACGACCATGACCGTTCTTCAAGTAAGGGGATGATGTCGGCGCGCAAGCTTATTGTGTTCAAGCATGTAGGCACCGATACGATACCTGAACAACGCAAACGGCAGGCGATCTTGGGTTGCGCTCCGGCCTATAGGCTGCTTGACGTGGGCGGTAGCGAAGACAACGGGGAGATCGTACGCATCTGGCGGAAAGACGCTCAGAAGCCAGCGCGTAGCTTCCACGACTACTGTTTGGAGATATATGCCGATCGGGTACCGCCGGGTGTCGAGCTTATCGAAAAGCTCTAGTGGTAACTGTGCGCCGAGTCGTCGCCTCCCCTCTCCCAAATTGGGAGAGGGGAGAAGTATGTTGGCCTTTTTCAACGAATGTCAGATTTGTTAGAAGCTATCTAATGGTATTATTACGCATCGGCCTGTAGGAGAAAGGAGGCATCGTAAGGAATGCAAGAGGAGGAACCGATCTTGATATCTGCTCTTGCCCAATACGGCTATTGCACACGCCGATGCGGTCTCATGCATGTCGAGCAGCTTTACGAGGAAAATCCTTATACCCTCATGGGGGCACGTGGGCACACGCAGGTAGACGTGGAGGATGTAGTTTCCGTAAGGGGTGCCCGCATTGAACGGGCTTTGCCTTTGTGGTCGGATCGCTTAGGCTTAGTCGGCAGAGCCGATGTGGTCGAGTTTTGGCCGGACGGCACCATCTATCCCGTTGAGTACAAACACGGCCCGCGGCGCCATAACCTGTTTGACGCGCTGCAAGTATGCGCTCAAGGCATGTGTTTAGAGGAGATGTTTGGTTGTTCAGTAGAGAAAGGGGCTATTTATCATATCTCATCACGTAGACGTCGAGAGGTGCTCTTCACGGAGGAGTTGCGAACGAAAGTTTTAGAGGCTATCGCGGATATCCGTGATATGATACGTGAGGGCCGGGTGCCACCTCCAGTAAACGACAAGCGTTGCCCCAACTGCTCTTTACACGACATCTGCATGCCGGAGGTGTTGGCAACTGGGCGGTTTGCTTGGCATGCAAAAGCTCTTTATCGGTTAGAGGAGATGGAGGAAGAAGAGGATGAGTCGTGAACTGCTAAACACTCTGTTTGTTATGACACCAGGCGCCTATGCTCGGCTAGACGGCGATACCGTGCGTGTGGAGTTAGAGGGTGAGAAGCTCATTCAAGTCCCTCTCATACATATCGGCCAGTTGGTCTTTTTCGGGGCTACGTCCTTAACACCTCAACTGCTCATGCGTTGCGCAGAGGAGGGGAAGGATGTCGTCTTTTTAGACTACGCCGGCAACTTTAAGGCGCGCGTGATTGGGCCTGAGTCGGGCAACGTATTGCTGCGTGCAGCTCAGTATAAGGCTCACTGTGATAGCCAGATGACTCTGAACATCGCGCGTCCTATCGTTGCGGGAAAGATAAAAAACTGCAGGAACAACCTCTTGCGTGGCTTACGCGACAGCGGCATATCTGCGCAGGGAAAGATGGCTCTCGATGAGGCTGTTGGCGTTCTAGGAGAGTTGCTTGGTCGGACAGCTGAAGTAACAGAGATCAACGCTTTGCGGGGGATTGAGGGTCAGGCGGCGGCCATCTATTTTGAGGTTTTTGATCATCTCATTAAGCAAGAGAATCGGGCCTTTCGATTTCAAAATAGGAGCCGTCGTCCCCCGCGCGATCGTATAAACGCTCTGATCTCTTTTGTATATACGCTTCTCCTTGCGGAGTGTGAAAGCGCGTTGGCAAGTGTCGGGTTAGATACTCAGTTTGGTTTTCTGCATGTTTTGCGTCCTGGTCGTCCGGCATTAGCGCTCGATCTCGTTGAGGAGTTTCGGCCCAGTGTGGGTGATCGTTTCGTATTGGCACTTATCAATCGTGGGCAGATAGAGGAGCGTCACTTTGAGGAACGTGCTGGAGGCAGCGTTTTGCTTAATGAGGATGGTCGTAAGGTAGTATTAGGCGCTTACCAGAAAAGGAAGCAAGAAGAAGTTCATCATTCCCTATTAAAGACGAAGGTACCATTGGGCCTTGTTCCTCAGTTACAGGCACGTTTGCTTTCGCGTTATATACGCGGAGATACAGACTACTACATCCCGTATACGGTTAAATGATAATGTCTGTGGGGGGGTGGTAGTTGTTAGGCAGATAAGGGGGTATACTTGCTAATGAATATAGCTTAGGTGTGTAACGTTGGACATTGTGGTAACCTATGATGTCAACACGGAGACGGAGGCCGGCCGGCGTCGTTTAAGGATGGTGGCTAAGGCCTGTGAGGCGTTCGGGCAGCGAGTACAGAACTCGGTTTTTGAGTGTAGCCTATCCGAGACCAATTTAGAGCGTTTGCGAACACGTCTGCTAAAAATTATAGACTTAGAGTGTGACAGTCTACGCATATACCGTTTAAAGGGTCGTCGAGAGGACGTAGTAGAGGTTTACGGGCGGGATTTATATCGTCCCCCGTCTGATCCGCTTATTATTTAGGATAACCTAAGTTTGCGCGGATCGGGAGTGATCGTAGGTTCGAGAGAGAGGTTCGCGCAGGATTTTGAGAGTATGTGTTATAATATAAGAGGGAACTTCTCGAGGGTAGAGGCACATAGGGCCTTTATTTTGAGAGTAAGTTGACCGTGTCACCGGCTCTTCGGAGCTGGTGGGGATTGAAACATTAGGACATATCTATTATA
>Ga0209061_1001551_pt1 | contig 37035 bp, 30 predicted proteins | sample Coa_R1_10_FD_187157 | JGI IMG/M metagenome (GOLD analysis project Ga0209061, IMG submission 187157) | Surface soil microbial communities from Centralia Pennsylvania, which are recovering from an underground coalmine fire - Coalmine... | ecosystem: Environmental > Terrestrial > Soil >... | reverse complement strand
TCAGTTCGGATTGCAGTCTGCAACTCGACTGCATGAAGCCGGAATCGCTAGTAATGGCGCATCAGAACGGCGCCGTGAATACGTTCCCGGGCCTTGTACACACCGCCCGTCACATCACGAAAGTGGGTTGTACTAGAAGTCGCTGTGCCGACCGCAAGGGGGCAAGCGCCCAAGGTATGACTCATGATTGGGGTGAAGTCGTAACAAGGTAGCCGTAGGAGAACCTGCGGCTGGATCACCTCCTTTCTAAAGGAAAAGGGCGCACGATCTGTCTCGGTAGCAGATACGGCGTTCCAATCGCCCTCTCACGGGGGCGGCTCGGTTCTTTCAGTCGCAGCGAGCAATCGCTGCGGTAACCGACGGGTTCTGGCCTGTGTTATCCTGAAAATGTCATAAGAGCAACGAGAGCCGACTAGGCAGGGAAGCCTGCTTCGGCGCGGCAAGCAAACGCAAAGGCCCGGTTAGTCCATTCTAACCGGGCCTTTTTATTTTTTAGCGTGCAGCGATGGCGACGTTGCGCGGCGCGCAGCTAGATCTTGCTAGTCCCCGGGCACTCCCCTCGACTAAGGTCGGGGGCCGACACGGACAAGACCGCAGTGACAGGGCGCTACGGTCGCGCGCTTGCGCAGAGCAAAAAAAAAGTTGTGCTTCGACGCACATCCGATCCCCCGTGCGAGCGATTCTCGAGATGCGAAAACCATCCACGCTCACAAACGAGCGATGGGGTCGCTTTAAATCAATCGGGACACGGACCACTTTCCGGCCGCGACATATCGACGGGCCGGGAATCTATCCGATTGGCGCTTTGAGGCAGAATGGTGTAGGCTTCGAGCAAGTTTTCTGAGGAAGGTTCGGAGTTCGCGGGCGGCAGTCCGGGCGGCCGGGAACGGCGGCGGGAACGAACTCCCGGATCTGAATTTGAAGGAGAAGGACGGCCATGAGATGGTTCCTTGGCCGGAAAGGTCGTGCGGCGGTTTTGTGCTGCTGTGCGATTGTGGTTTGCGCCGAGCTTCCCAAAAGCGATCCGCTCGCCGCCGAATTGAAAGCCCCTTCGAAAGCAAAACCGCAAGAAAACCGCACACAAGCTGAAAGCTTCATCGTAATTCCGGGTCCACTGCGTTCGTTTCTCCGAATGGCGGGAATCAGCGCGGAGGCGCCGCGGGATGAAGTGTTGCCGGATTTCGGCCACTTCGTTGAAACATACGGCTACGGCGGATCGAAAGCACGATCACCGCAGCGCACGGAAGCGATGATTCTCTTCGACCATTATTTCGCGCAGGCCGAGGAGCTGGCGAAGATCGCGGGGCCGAGCGACCGGATCCATTTTTCCACATGCGAAGAAGCGAAGCCTCTTTTGAGGATATTGGGGTACCGGTTGCGCGGCCGATGCGGCGGCAGCCAAGAGATCGAGGTGGACGACCCGGCAAAAGCCTTTGTCACGGTGGATTCGGGTTTTCCGCTGGCCGACCTGCAAGAGGATTTGCTTGATCGCAAACCGTTCACAATGCACTACCGGTCGACGCGGTTGCCGCTGATTTTTAGCGCGCGTGATTGGACCGAGGAACGAGACGCTGACGGCACGCAAGTGGTCACTCATCTTGCCAGCGATCCCACACTCGCCCGGCTCTATTGGGCGCTTTCACGAATGGACGGACCCACACGTGAGATCCTCCGAAGGTCGCTGGGAGTGAAACGAATGCTGGAGTTTGCGTCGGTGCTCGATTTTTACGGTTCGACGCTCGCGGTACGCGACGGGCGCGTGGCCGTTCCGGGAGGAAGAGAAGCAGAGCGCGGGTGGTCGCGGCTGGCGGGCGCCGATCCGGGACGGCCGGAGGCGTTCATCGTTCACCTCCTGCGCAAAGATCGCGGGTCGCTGGCCGAATATTACGACGCCATCGCGCGAGCACCACTGCCGCAGGCGAGGTATTTCGCGAGAGGCGATCACTTGCGGCTTTTTTACGCCGCGTTTCAAGATCATGACAATTCGGACGATGCGGTGCGCTCAACCTTCCGGCCGGGCGCAGAACTGCTGCTGCTGACGGCGAGGCTTCCCATCGAAGCCGATGGAGAGCCTTTGATCCCGGGCGGCCTCAATGTTTGGAAAGAGGCTTTTCGGCGGCGACCGGAGTCAAAGATCGAACGAGAATGGGCCAGCAGGGCGCTGGGATGGACCCGGCCGGAGCAGCTTGTGGAGGGGCTTTTCGCGCTGGCGCGTTCTTACTCGGATGACGGGCCGCTGCAGATGTATTTGACGCTGAGCGAAATCGATCGCCACCACACGCCGGGGGAGCGGATGAGCGCGGGCACGGCCCGGCTGATGATGACCCATTTCACCGAATTGCGTGATCAGTACGAGATTTTCTCCGAGTTCCCGGAACTGAATCAGGCCTCCATTTCGGAATTTATCCGAATGACGCAGGAAATAGACGGTATTCGCAATCCGCTCGTTCGGGCGGACGCGATGGGTTTGTTCGAGGCCAACATCGGTCTATGGCAGATATTCGCGCGGCAAGGCCAGATCAGAGACGATCTGAACCAGAGCTGGCAGCGAACGATCGCGCCTTTTGGCCAAGCGCGGACCGAAGCGCAGCTCTTCGATGCCGGCCGCGAATCGCTGGCACAACTGATGCAGGCGGTCACCGGCGAGCCGAAAATCGATCAGCAAGGACTGGTGAATCTGCTGGCCGGTCCGCAGCAGGATAGCGCCGAGGGCCAGGCGGTACATGACAGAATCGCGGGCGAAATTCGGCAGGTGATGGCGGATCAAAGACTCGTTTCGCTCAACACGCTGCTCGAATTGGGCGATGACTTCCACCGAATGGGCAAGGCAGCGAAGGGTGTGGACGTGCAACGGGCGCTTCTGCTTGCGGAGCAATTGAAGGAGGCGCGCGGACCAAGACCGATGTTCACGGAAGCGGAACGCGACGAGTGGGTGCCCGGAGAACGTCCGAACGCCCATATTCAGGAGGAGATGAAGACGGACCCGCAGAAGCTACTCAGCCGCGCGGAACAGGACGGCGGGGCAGAGTGCGCGGCGCTCACGCCGTATCTTCGGGACACGCTGGTGGGGCTCAACTATGCGTACTACCAGCCTCCGGGATCGCAGGTTTTGCACAATAGCCCGCTGTTGGTGCGTTCGCACGATTTTCTGGCCTCGGAATCGATCCCATCCGATGAGGCCTGGCTGGTACCTAGATTTTTCGGCGCCGGGCTGGCAGCTGCAGGCGGCGTTCACCTGTCCGGTTCGCTTGCGGGATTACCGTATGTGCTGGCAGAGATCCAGGAGGATTTGATCGTTCCGAAACGGGTGCAAGAGCTGATTTGGAAAGGAGTGGCCGCTGATATGTTGATGTCCGCCACCGTTCCGAGGTGGTGGTCCACGCCGGCACAGGATCTGCACGCCGCCGCGCTGTACCAAAAAGCAGGGGAAGAAATCGTTGCCGCAGGAGCGAAGGATGCCGCGCTGAGAACCATCGCCCTTCGGATTCTTTCGGATCAACTGCTTCCGGCAACAATCGACTCCATTGAATGTGAACTTCGCGCGGGCGACGCCAGAGCGGCGTTAGACAGGATCTCGCCGGAGGCGGCGTTCCATTTGACCGCTGAATTTCAGAGGCTGTTCCCCGGGCGCATGGCCAAGCTGGGACCGGCAGGAAGCGAGCTTGCAAGTATGATCCGGCAAAATCCCAACGAGGGGAACGCGGAGCGCCTTAGCAAGGAATTTGGCGTGCCGCACCCAAATCTGACGGGGAGTTACCGCGACGATCTGCTCGACGTGAAGCTGTTTCCGTCTGCCATGGGGTACGCAAGCGACTTGCTTGCCGAATCCTGGGAATCGACGAACCTGTACTGGGCGAGACTAGCGGACGAAATGGGCGATTCTCCGGTGATGCTGAACGAATTGGCCCCACGACTGGCAAGCCAAATGGTTCGCAATATCGCCAGCACCGATTTCGACGATTGGCCGGCGCTCAATCGGGCGCTGCGCGAGACCGGGCGCGAGTTCCTGGCGAGCGAAGGCTTTCGAACACAGGCAAACGCTGCGTGGCAGCAATCCGATTTGATTCATTAAGAATCGGGTGATTGGCGGCGACGAGGAAGCAGTGAAATACAGGACGAATCCCGGGGCGGTTCAGAGGGGAGTGGATTTTACGAGAGCGAAGACCTTCGTGCGCCTTTTGTCCTTCGGCGCGATCGGGCTCGGTTCGCTGGCATGGGGAAGCGGGAAACCGAACAGGCAAGGCCCGCCGACCGTGCGCGTGAAGGTTCAGATGGTGCAACTGAACGTAGCGGTGACGAACAAAAGAGGCCGCTATGTGACGGGATTGCAACCAGATGATTTCGTGGTAACGGAGGACGGCATCCGGCAGAAAATTGCCATGTTCGCCGAGGGCGATGACAGCCCCAGAACGGTGAGTGAGATTAAGGAAGAGAGAACGAAACAAACTGAAACAGGCCCGGAAGACGCGGTGGATTCGGGGCCTTTGAGCCATTTGCCGAATACAGGCGCTTTCGCCAAGAGCAGCGCCAGCGAAGCGCCAAGCGAGCGACCGCTTTCCGCCGCGAACATTTTTGTGCTTTTCGATACCAGCAACTACATGTATCGCGGGTTCGTTTACGCGCAGGATGCCATCGCTGATTTTGTCCAATCGCTGCAGCGGCCAGATCGGATCGCTCTCTATTCCTACAGCCGTGACCTGTACCGCGCCTCGCTGTTGACGCCAAACCGAATGCAGGTGCTGCGCGGGTTGCGTTCGACAGTGGCAGGGGCGGACGCCGCACTCTACGACGCGATGCTGCTGACGCTGCGCGATGCCGCTCGCGCGAGCGGGCGAAGAGTGATCGTCGTGTTTTCGAACGGACCGGATAACGCAAGCGTCACGGCTCCGGAGGATGTGGAGGCACTCGCCCAGTCGGAGGGAGTGTCCATCTACATGATCAGCACTCGGCAGGCCGAGCAGGATTCGCTTTCAACAAAGATTTTCGAGCGGGTTAGTTCGGACACCGGAGGCAAGGCCTATTTTGCGCGAAATTGGACGGAGGAACGGAGCGCGTTTGCGGCGATTCGAAATGATCTCGCCCATCTTTACAGCCTTTACTATTACCCGCAGCCGAATCCGAACCGCGGCTGGAGGGCGATTACGGTAAAGCTGGCCTCACCCGCCATGCGGAAGTATCGGATCCGGGCACGGAGAGGATATTGGCCTCTCTCCACGCCGGCAACCGCTGGAGATCCTCTCCGCTGATACTTCATTCGAAATGAATCCCGGAAATTTATGGATTTTCCGGCTGGGAATTGAGGAAGCGGCAGACGTTTTTGACGGCATTGCTGAGGAGCACGGTTTCGGTGGCGAAAATGGTGTCGCCGCCGTGCTTGATGACCATCAGCCGATAATTTCCGCCCCAGCCGGCGTAGAGCATGTAGTCGGAGTGTCGCGGATTGGTGGTGAGCGTGACGTTCGGGCACTTCTGGCTGAGGTGCTTGATGATCTCGACGGGATCGACGGTCGATTGGCGAGCCATGACGAGCTTCAGCGGGCGCGGCTCGGGCTTCGGTTTCGCGGAAACCACTCCGGCCCATAGCAATACTGTTAACGCGAACACGAGAGATTTCATTTTAGACTCCTTGCGGCGCGGCTCGCGCCTTGGGAGCTTCAGCGAAAACCCGGTTCCAAACCGTGATGCTGACGCCTCGATTTGCCGCGCAAGCCTCGGCGTAACTGCACGCCGAATACAACGCCCGGCGCGAACCGCGTCCGCGCGGCCACCCACACTTCCAGATGCCGTTCATTAGAACACGGGGCGCGACGGAAAGTTGCACCAGCGCGGCGGCTGGCCGTTGGTACAGGTTTCTGATGCGCGACGCAGCGGGGCGAATAGGTTGCGGCGCGAAGACCGTGGGTTTAAGCTCGAAGTACAGCCCACAAGCAGCAACAGGAGGAGAGATCGTGAGATCGAAAGCATGGATGTGCGCGCTGGCGACAGCGGCTTTGCTGGCCGGGACGGGAGCCCGAGCGACGGCGCAAGGCCACGGCCACGATGACGACGAACAAGGGGATTGGCACGGGAGCCACGGCAACCACGGTAATCACGGGGACCGCGGGTGGCACGGGCACGATTGGGGCCGCGACGACGGCCACGGCCGCTATTATCGCGGCGATGATGAGGATGCCATTCGCCATTGGTATCGCGAGCGCTACGATGCCGATCGTTTGCCGCCTGGATTGGCCAGACGCGACGACTTGCCTCCCGGGCTGGAAAGGCAGCTCGTGATTCGCGGAACTTTGCCTCCAGGGCTCCGGCGACGCATCGAGCCGTGCCCGCCGGATCTGGTGCGGATACTGCCTCCGCCGCCTCCGCATTGCGAGCATGTCTTCATCGGCGGACATCTGGTGCTGCTGAACCGGGAGAATTTCCAGATCGTCGATATCTTCCACTTCGAGCTGTAAGAGTTAGCCGGTCCAGCCCGGTCCCGCCCGGCGTGATGCGAGCCGCACGAGGATTCGCAGCGCGCCGGGCTTTTTTTGCTCGCGCAGCGATCCGGAAACGCAGGCCGCGCGAAGACCAAGTGCAATAATGCTGATCATCGCGGTTGCGTTTGCGGAAGCCGCGATCGCGCCGATGCGTTTCAACTTCCCACTGCGATAATACGGTTGCTCACCATTCCAATAGTCACAGGCGCTGTCATGGGGGTCGGGGACGCGGTATTCGGAGTGCGCGGCGCAGCCGACGATGGCAATTGGGCCGGCAAGAAGCGACGCGAGCACGAGATGAGGAATGGCACCTTCGCAGAAACGGAGTTCCCCCGTTGGGCAAGGGCTTGTTTGCAGAATGCGCGTGGGTCTCTCCGACCTCCGGCCGATACCCGAGGGCAAAGCATTGCTTCGCCGGAAGGCGAATTGTTTGAGATGAAAAGCGCAACGGCAAGAAGAGTCAGCCGAGCCATGGCGCTTGTGTTTGTCGTGCGGCGAACTGCGGCTGGAGCGGGGAAGATCAGCCGCGACTGCGCGATTTGGCCGCTTCGTAGAGCGGGGAAAGCTCGCGGAGGCGCCGAACGGTCTCGACCACGCGTGCCGCGACATAATCCACGTCTTCGGCGGTGTTGAAGCGGCCGAGGCCGAAGCGGATGGAGCTGTGCGCCAGCTCTTCGGGCACGCCGAGAGCGCTGAGTACATGGCTGGGCTCGAGCGTGGCGGAAGTGCACGCGGAGCCGCTGGAAACGGCGACATCGTTGATGCCCATCAGCAGCGCGTCGCCTTCGACGCCGGCAAAGCTCAAGTTCAAATTTCCCGGGAGCCGATGGTCCATGGAACCGTTGATGGTTGCACCATCAAGACGGCTGAGGATCGAGTCTTTGAGCTTGTCGCGCAGCGCAGCGAGACGTGCGGCTTCTTCGGCCATTTCTTTGGCGGCAATTTCGCAGGCTTTCCCAAGTCCGACGATGCCGGGCACATTGAGCGTACCGGAGCGGAGGCCGCGTTCATGGCCGCCGCCGTCGATCATCGGCGCGAGTTGTACGCGGGGATTCTTGCGGCGGACGTAGAGCGCGCCAGCGCCCTTCGGGCCATAGAGCTTGTGCGCGGAAATGGAGAGCAAATCGATGCCGTCGCGCTCGACATCGACGGGAATTTTACCGATCGCCTGAACGGCATCGGTGTGGAAAAGCACGCCCGCCTGCTTGGCGATTTTTCCGATTTCGGCGATGGGCTGCACGACGCCGATTTCATTGTTGGCGTACATGATGGAGATGAGGATGGTTTTCGGAGTGATGGCGCGGCGAAGATCGTCGAGATTGATGAGGCCGTCTTTCGCGACGGATAGATAGGTGATTTCGCAACCATTCGATTCGAGGCGCTTGCAGACATCGAGCACGGCCTTGTGCTCGGTGACCTGCGTGATGATGTGGTTGCCCTTGGCGCGATGCAGTTCCGCGACACCCTTGAGCGCGAGGTTATCGGATTCCGTGGCGCCGCTGGTGAAGATGATTTCTTTTGGCGAGGCGTTGATGAGCCGCGCGACCTGGCCGCGCGCGTTTTCGACGGCTTCCTCGGCTTTCCAGCCAAATTCGTGGTTGCGGCTGGCGGCGTTGCCGTATTTCTCCGTGAAATACGGCAGCATGGCTTCGAGCACGCGCGGATCGACTTGCGTGGTCGCGTGGTTGTCCATGTAGACGGGAAGCTTCGGCGCCATAGGGGACATTTTATTCCGAGGGGCTGGATGCGTCCAGCCAGTGAGTTGCTGCGGCGTGGCTTTTACCGGCCCCCGTGACTATACTCGCAGCCATGTCCTTCTGGGATGGTATCCTTTCCGCAGCAACAGGCACGGCGCTGACGAGCGTACTGCTTGGCGCGCTGTATGCAGCACTTCAGTGGTTTCTGCGAGCCACCGACATTAAGATCGGCTACAACTGGAAGTGGCAGGGCGCGGACTTCTATCCGAGCCTTGACGTTAGAAACCGCTCCTCATCACGGACCTACCTGCTGGCGAACATTAAGTACACGCGAAAGTCGGGCCGGGAGGTGGTCTGGTTTGATAACAAATCCATTTGGGGCAAGGAGCTAAAGCCGGGAAGTATAAACTATTTTGACGATGTCGCACCCGTGCCCGGCGTGACGTCAGCGGCGTTATGCGGGGATGTCGAAGTTACCATTCGTCTCCAGAACGGAAGGGAATTCTGGCTTAAAGGGCAGGGTCCGGGGCAACTCCGGAGGGGACGTCTGCAAAAGGCGGCATTTTGGCTGCGTGACAAGATTGAGCGGTCCGCCATACCGGTCGAACGATAGGTGCAACGCTCTCGCAGCGCGGCTGGAGCCTGGCGGGAGCCTCCCTATCAGCGGCTGCGGATTTTGCTGAGCAGGCGGAGCATTTCGACGTACATCCAGACGAGCGTGACCATGATGCCGAAGGCACCGTACCATTCCATGTATTTGGCTGCGCCGGCGTGCACGCCGGTCTCGACGAAATCGAAATCGAGGATCAAATTGAGCGCGGCGACGATCACGATTAACACGCCGATGCCGATGCCCACCGGGCCATTGCTATAGAGCAGCGAGATGTGATGGCCGAAGAAGCCCATCACGAGATCGATCATATAGAAGAGGAAGATGCCGCCGGTGGCAGCGATCACGCCGATGGTGAATTTGGGCGTGGCGCGCACCATGCCGGAGGTGTAGAGCAGCAGCATGACAACCGTGACGGCAGCAGTAAGCCCGAGCGCTTCGATGGCGATCCCCGGATAGGCGGTGTTCAGCACTGCGGAAATTCCGCCCAGCGCGAGCCCTTCGCAGAGCGCGTAAATCGTAGCCGTGACCGGCGACCATTCTTTTTTGAAGATGGTCACCAGCGCGAACACGAGACCGCCGATAAGGCCGCCCCACATCCAGGCGGCGACGGATTCGGGCTGCACGCGAACGAGATGCCAGGTATAGGCGGCGGTGGCCGAAGCGCAGAAGAGAAGGAAGCCGGTTTTGTTCACGGTTCCCTGGAGCGTCATGGCCTCGCCAGCAACGGCGACATGACCCTCGAAGGTCTTCGCGTTTAGCGCGGGATTGGAGGTTTTAAGAAGACCGGGCATTCTCGACTCCTTCCGTGTCTTGTCACGCGACAAGCACTTAGCAACCAAACCTGTGCGGTACATTTCTTTTATACCATACCGATCAGCCAATCGCCCGAGTTCACCGCGATAAAGTTCGTTAGGCGAAGTCCGCCGCTGGACGGGGGCCGAGAGTAAGCTACTTCTCAATTGCGGCTATTGCGGCGCAGGCGGCCTGGAGTAGAATGCGGCGCAAATGCTGGATGCGGCGAAGAATCGGCTGCTGACCGAGGTGGGCGCGGGAACGCCGATGGGCAATCTGCTGCGGCGCTACTGGATGCCGATCGCGGGCGCGAGCGAGTTCGAAAGCGAATCGACCAAGCCCATTCGCCTGATGGGCGAAGACCTCACGCTGTACAAGGATTTCAGCGGCACATATGGATTGGTGGACCGGCACTGCCCGCATCGCTCGGCGGACATGTCGTACGGGATCGTGGAGGATTGCGGCATTCGCTGCAGCTATCACGGTTGGCGCTTCGATCAGGAGGGGCGCTGCGTCGAACAGCCCTACGAAGATTTGGCGCAGCCCGTAGCGCGCTTCCGCGACAAGGTACGCATCAAAGCCTATCCCGTGCGGAAACATGCGGGGCTCGTGTGGGCGTATCTGGGGCCGCAGCCCGCGCCGCTGGTGCCCAACTGGGAGCCGTTCACGTGGAAGAACGGATTTGTGCAGATCGTGTTCGCGGACGTGCCCTGCAACTGGCTGCAGTGCCAGGAAAATTCCGTCGATCCGCTGCATTTCGAATGGCAGCACATGAATTGGAGCGCGCGCCTGGCGGACAAGGCTGGAAAATATTCGCCGCGACATTTGAAGCTGGCGTTTGATGAATTCGAGTACGACATCGTTTACCGGCGGATTCGCGAGGGGATGAGCGAGGATGATCCGCTGTGGAAAATCGGCCGCGTGTGCTTGTGGCCCAACATGCTTTTCACCGGCGATCATTTTGAGTGGCGCGTGCCGATCGATGATGAGAACACGCTGAGCGTCACATGGTGCTTCAGCCGGGTGCCGCGCGAGCAGGAGCCGTACGTGCAGGAAAAAATTCCGGCGTGGCACGGCCCGGTGCGAGACGCGGAAACCGGCCGCTGGATTTCGACGCACGTGATGAATCAAGATTTCATCGCGTGGATCGGACAGGGCACGATCACGGATCGCACGCGCGAGCATTTGGGCTCAAGCGACGCTGGAATTATCATGATGCGCAACCGATTCTTGAGGGACCTGGATGCAATCGCGCGCGGAGAAGATCCAAAGGCGACGATTCGCGATCCGGAAGTGAATCGCTGCGTGCGGTTGCCGATCGCCGACCGCAAAGACCTGATCGAGGGATTCACGCGGGAAGAACTGGCGAAGCATCCGCTGGCCGCGCGGCAGATGGAAGATTATGTGTTTCAGTCCGGCCAGCCGGTGGAAGTGCGCAAGGCGTACGCCGCCGCGATGGGCCTTCCGAAATGATCGTTCACGGGCCTTGCGCCTGCTCCGAGAAATTTTTCCAGTGACGCATCATGCCTGACGCTCTGCCTTACAGGCGCATTGCCACGGAAGAAGCGTATGCGCCTCCGGAGCTGATCGGGCGATGGAAGGCGCTGATCGAGAAGGGCGCGAATCTCGACGCGGGATTCGTGGGGCAATGGGGTTATTTTCTTGGTGAGAGTCCGAGGGCGAAGGGCATCGTTTCGCGGCTGCAGGATTTGGGCGAGCAGCGCATCCGCGACATGGACGCGACCGGCATCGCGCGGCAAATTCTTTCGCTGACCAATCCCGGCGTGCAAATCTTCGACGGGGACACCGCGACGGGGCTCGCCGCTTCCTTTAACGATCAGCTGGCCGAAGCGATTCGCAAGCGTCCCGACCGATTTTCAGGCTTGGCCGCGATTGCGCCGCAGAATCCGGCGGCCGCGGCAAAAGAGCTTGAGCGCAGCGTTCGCAAGCTCGGCTTAAAGGGCGCGATCATCAATTCGCACACGCAGGGGCAGTACCTCGACGATCCAAAATTTTGGGACATTTTTGCGGCGGCGGAATCGCTGGATGTGCCGATCTATCTGCACCCGAACACGCCGTCCCCGCGAATGTACGCGCCCTTCGCGGAGTGGGGACTGGAAGGCGCGATCTATGGATTCGCGATAGAGACGAGCCTGCACCTGCTGCGGATCATCTTCGCGGGCGTGTTCGACCGGTTTCCGAAGCTGCGGCTGGTGGTCGGACACTTGGGCGAAGGACTTCCCTACTGGTTTTTCCGAATCGACTTCTTTCACGCGGCCAATGTAGCGACGGGCCGCTATCCGAACGTAAAGAAGCTTCAGAAGAAACCGAGCGAGTATTTCAAGGACAGCATTTGGGTAACGACGAGCGGAATGGCCTGGGAGTCGCCGATCCTGTATTGCCAGAAAGAGCTTGGAGCAAATCGAGTGCTCTACGCGATGGATTATCCCTACCAGTTCGTGCCTGCCGAAGTGCGGGTGACAGATGAATTGCCCATCAACGACGCCGACAAGAAGAAACTTTACCAATCCAACGCCGAAGCTGTGTTCAAGCTGTAGAGAGAGCAACTTTCAGGGCATTCGCTCGTATGCAGCTGAGTGTGTGCCGCGCTGCGCCGGAGAGCGAAGGAGATTTTTCCGCGCCCTCTCTCGTCAGCCGCGGCGGGGCGCCCACTTTTTCAGGAACTGAATGATCTCGGCGGGAGAGAGCCGCGAGCTATCGTCGAACTCGCCGTTTTTCTGGCTGTAAACGACTTTGCCGTTCGAATCGAGCACGGCCAGGCTCGGCACGCGTAAGGCTTGGCGTAGCGGCACGCCGTATTGATCGGCGAGATCGAGATTTTTATCGCCGTCGCCGATATTGACGTGAACCACGTGATAGTTAGCGTTGACAAGCGGCGCGATCTGCGGAGAATGAAACGCCTGGTTCAGCACGTGGCAGTCGTAGCACCAGTTTCCGCCGAAGACGAGAATTACGCGTTTGTGATCCTTTTTCGCGGCCCGTAACGCCGCGGCAATTTCCGCGCGAGCGTCCTGCGGCGGCGGATAGAGATTCACGTCGGGCTTTGCGGACTGCGGAAGCTGATAGTTGGGATCGGGCGCGGGATCGGTCCGCTGCGTTTCCAGGATGCGCCAGCCGCTCGATTGGTGTTCCCACAATTGCGCGGCTTCCACCACGGTCGGCTGAAGGCCGGATTTGGTCCTCAGCTTCATTTCGATGCGCAGCGTCAGGATGGCTACGTCGGGCCGCGGCCGTTCGATCTGTAAAATCTTCGGATTGAGATCGGTCAGACCATCCGATTCAAGCAACTGCCAAAAGCGCGGCTCTTCGCTTGGGTCGTGCGCCGTCCCCTGCGGGATTTCTGCGACGGCGGGGGGCAGCCCCGAATAGAGCGACACGAGTTCGGAATTGTTTCGATTGACGATGGCAGACTTCCACTGCTTCAAAGGAGCAAAATCGGAAGAGTTCGTTTGGCCGGCCTGTCGGGCAGCAGTACGGGGCTCGGCGGAATATGTGGGCGCGATGACAAAGGCCAAGGCGAAGGTAAAGGAGATACGGCTGAGGATGGACAAGCGTTTCACGAGCAGCACGTGGTTCTCTCCCGTTAAACCGGAGGCCGGGCCTCGGCCAATTCTATCGCACGCGGCCGGCTTTCGGCGGCCGAAGGCGCAGACCGCGTTGGACTAATACAAATCCGCTGATACAATGCACCGGACATGGCAGATTGGCGTCAAATCCAAGCGAGAATTCGCAAGGCAAAGAACGGGCGCGATCCTTCGGCGAAACTCTCGGAACTGTATCAGCGCACCCGCGACGCGATGGTTGCGTGGGAACTCGGCGCAATCGAAGAAAAAGCCGCGCGTCAGGACGAGGCCGCAAAGTGGTACACGATCGCCGCGCAACGATTCCGGCGCGCCGATTGGAGGAAAAAAGCCGAAGAGGCATTGACGCGGCTGGGCGCGCCACTCCCTTCTGAACATTCTGAGTTGCCGCGGGAAATTCCGGCGCCGCACCCGCACGCAATTTCTTCCTCGGAGCACGAGCCTTTGCCACCCTCCGCCGAAGTTGCTCCTCATGTTCCCGAAGAGGAGCCCGATTACGAGTCGCAGACAAAGTTTTTCGGATCGGTGGAGCTCGACCAGCGCCGCGAAGAGCGCTATTCGGCGGAGCCTGGCAATCTCCCGCCGAGCGACGTACGGCTTTTCGAACCGCCAGCGGAACCAAAGCCAACACCGAGTGGCAGCGGGGAAGGCGGCCGGCGCAGGCGGCGCGGTCGCCGCGGAGGTCGCGGCCGGCGCAGAAGAGGTGGAAGCGCACAGGGGCTTAGTTCGCAAGCGTTCGCGCCGACCACCGAACAGCGCGAATCGCGTCCCGCAGCGGCGAGTGTCACGGATGCGGATCGTCGCCCTTACGAAGCGTCCGCACCACAACCGCTTCCGCGCGAAGAAGCATCCGGTCCTTCCGGAGCGCGGCCCGTCTCGGAGGAGGTGGGCGCTCCGCAGCTTCCATCCGAACGCATGGCGCATGGACGCGCGGGCGACCCCGGTCTCGCCTCGCGCATGAATCATCTTGAATCACTTTTGCGGCGGCTCCTCGGCAGTGCATTGCATCGCGTCAGCGAAGCGGATGAGGCTCCAGCAGGCCCCGGCGTGTTTTTGCTGTCGGATTCCGACCAAACGACCTCCTATTACGTCGAGGCGTGCCAAACGCTGCGAGTTGGCGTCGCGAATCTGGTGCGCAGCCGCGGCGGCAAAGGACGCCCCGGCGCGCGAGGATTTGCGGAGGTCGATTTGAAAGCAAAATTGGCCGAGCATCTCGGAATCAGCGAATCGAAGGTGTCGGACTACTTGAAGAACCACTGTGTGGTGCGCTGGATACAACTGGACGACGAAGCACCACTGCTGGCACATTTCGCGATCGCTGTCCTGAAAACGCCGCTCAACCTGGGATAGCGCGTTTTAGGCGGCCTGGAACCTGCCGCCATGGAAGGACGCTTTCTGAACAGTATCTGGCGTAATTTCAGGTCCATAGCTAGTACCACCGGCTTCCAATTCGCTGCATATTTTCGCCATTCAACCCTGAATTTTGGCCTTTGGGCTCACCCCGGTGGACCAAACCGGAGAATCCGAGCAAACTTCCGCCTGGTAACCGTTTAGGGGGCTAACCGGTCACCAGGTCGCGGATTCCCGCTAGGTTTGCGCGGCAGCGTTTCCAATATTCAATTTCATTCGCAATTTTCGCAAGACGAAAGAGAAAGGTGGAGGCTGATGCCTAGCAACATTTCAAATCGCGTTTGGAAATCGTTCGACTGGCTGCTTTGTAAAGGCGCCAGCGTAACCTTTGACACCCTGCGGTTCTTTGACAGCATGAGAGCGCCAAACCCATCGTTCACGCCGAAATGGTCCGATAAGCCGCTTCTCAAGTCGTGGGAAAAGTCAAAGCCAACGCTCGGTTGGCCGCGCACGACGGATTCACTGTGCCCCGATTGCGTTAAAGAGGCGCGCGAAGCCATTTTGAACGGCAAGAAAGATTGGACCGACCTCGTTCATGAGAAAGTGGGCGAGATCAAGGCGCAGATCATCGAGCGCGACGGGCAGGTCTGGATGGTGAAGGAGTGCCCGCAGCACGGCAAGTATGAAGATTTGATGGCCGTGGATTCGAAGTTCCTGGCCTGGATCGAGAGCCAGTTCCCCGGCCGCGATATTCCCGCACACAACGACGAAAAGCTGCATCGCCACGGATCAAGCACGGTGCGCCACGGCCGCGGCGCAGTCCTCACCGTGGACCTTACCAACCGCTGCAATATGATGTGCGACCCGTGCTTCATGGATGCGAACCAGGTCGGTTACGTCCACGAACTCAGCTGGGACGAAATCACGGAAATTCTGGACAACGCGTTGCTGATCAAGCCGCGGCGGCAGATGTCCGTGCAGTTCTCCGGCGGCGAGCCGACAATGCACCCGAAATTCATCGATGCGGTCGCCTATGCGCGAAAGATCGGCTACAACAGCGTACAGGCGGCGACCAACGGCATCGAGTTCGCCAAGAGCAAGGAATTTTGCAAGCGGGCGTTTGAAGCCGGCTTGCGCTATGCGTACCTGCAGTTCGATGGCATTGGCAACGACGCGAACAGCCATCGGCAGGTCGGCAACTTGTTCGATGTGAAGCTGCGCGCCATTGAAAACATGCACGAGGCGGGAATCGAGATCGTGCTGGTCACCACGATCGTGAACAACGTGAACAACGATCAGGTCGGGCCGATCGTCAAGTTCGCGATGGAAAACCCGAAAAAGATCGCATTCGTCTCCTTCCAGCCGGTCTCATTCACTGGCCGAGATGAAGACATTACGCCCGAGCGCCGCATGCGCCAGCGTTACACGCTCTCGCATTTGGCCAGGGACGTCAGCCAGCAGGTCGGCAAGATCGAGCCTACGCGGGATTGGTTCCCGCTTTCCTTCATCAGCACGTTTGCCGGATTCTCGGACCTATCGCATGGCCCGGATTCGCAGTGGGGGTCGCTATCCTGCGGCTGCCATCCCAATTGTGGCGTCGGGACCGCCGTGATGATCAACAAGAACACCAAGGAATGGGCGCCGGTGCCGCGCTTCCTGGATGCGCAGCAGCTTACCAAAGACGTCACGGCGATTACCGATGCGGCCCGCGGCCGGAACTTTTCCAACTTCATGATGGCTTTGGCGCTGCTGCGGAACTACAAGCCGTTTCAGGCTCCACCGAGCCTCAAGTTGAAAGATTTGTGGATCAAATTCGATAAGACCTGGGCGCTCTCGAAGGACTCGCACAAGAAATATGGCCGCACGAGTCCTGACCGGACCTACGAGGACGCCATAAAGCGCCGCCAAGAGGATCCGTGGAATTTCCTCTTCATCGCCGGCATGTGGTTCCAGGATCTTTTCAACTACGATTTCCGCCGCACCGAGATGTGCATCATCCCGTATGCCACGCAGCAGGGCGAAATTTCCTTCTGCGCGTACAATACGGGAATCGGCTGGCGGAAGATCATCGAGAACATGTACAAGAACGCGACCGTCGCCGAATGGTACAAGAAGCACGGCAAGCATCAGATTTACGCGAAAGGCAAGAAGGTCGATCTGGAGAGCTACGAGCACTCGTTGCAGATCGACGCGGAAGACGCGGCTCGCGTGCGCCATCTGGAGCACGACATTCCGCTCACGGCTGCCGAAGAAGACCGCATGCGCCGTAAGAAGGCCTTCGAGGAAGCGGCCAAGGTGCGGGCGATTTACGAGGAACTCGTTCTCAAGAAGCCCAAGGAGCCGGTCGTGCAGATCGAGTCGATTGACTCGGTGTTGAGCGCAGTCCCGGGCGCGCCGGTGCAGCGAGTGCAGATCGAGAGTGCGAAACGGAACGGCGAGGGCAATGGCCACAAGGAAGCCGCTGGCGCTCCCAGCGCTTCCGAAGCCGCGCCCGTCGCTGGCGACTAAAACAGGGAAAAGGGCGCATCACGCTGCGCCTCTACATGGCTATCGCGGTTTGACGGTTACAGACAGCCCCGGTTTGCACCGGGGCTGTTTTTTTTGGTACCGATTGCAGGCCGCCGAATCACAGCGAATTCGCGGTATAATCATCTGAAACGTTGGAGTTCAGACCATGCCCATCTTTGAATATATTTGCGACGATTGCGGCGAGCACTACGAAAAGCTCGTCATGAGCAAAAGCACGAAAATTGCATGCCCGAAGTGCGCGAGCGCGAAGCACACGATTCAGCTTTCGGTGTTTGCCGCACCGGTGAATGGCACGAAGGCCTCGAACGGCGCCTCACCGTCCTCCGGCGGTGGATGCTGCGGCGGCGCTTGCGGCTGCCAGAATTAGCGCGGTTTGTAGAGCGTCGTGGCCTACCAGTTCCGACATTTCAAGAGAACTTGATTGGGGCTTTAGCCCAGAGTCCTGCTTCTCTCTGCACTGGAATTTCAGCCGGTAAAGTAGTAAGAAGTGGCGCATGCCAAATTGCCGAAGTGCCTGGTTGGCCGCCGCAGCAATAGGTTTTCTTTTCGTTTGCGCGAGTTTCCCGCGCGGCCGTGCACAGAGCATTTTCCCGGATCAAACCGCCTACACCACCGATGTTTGCGACCGCGCGTGCCTCTACGGCTTTGTTGACCAATACCTGCATGCGCTGGTCGATAAAAGCCCGTCCGAGTTACCGTGGGCCAAGATGGTCCGCTTCACCGAGAATAATGTTTCCCTGCAAGTAGGCGATGGTCTATGGGGTACGATCAGCGGGCTGGGGCCTGAAGATTTGCGCGCCGCCGATCCCGAACATGGCCAAGTCGCCTACTTCGGGGTGGTCTATGAAAACGGCAGCCCAGGCTATTTTGCACTGCGCATGAAGATCGTCGACCGGAAAATTTCCGAGGTCGAAACTTTGGTGGATCGGCCGGGAAACGGCCCCGGACCTTTCGGTGATCCCGCGAAGATGACCGAGCTGCCGTTCATGAAGGAATTTCTTCCGCTGCCGCAGCGCACTCCGCGAGCGCGAATGATCGCCCTCGCCGACGGCTACATGAACACGCTACAGCTCAACGACGGCCACATCTATACGGTCTTCGATCCCGCTTGCAGCCGCCGGGAAAATGGCGTGTGGACCGCGAACGATCCGCACCCCGACACGAAATTCGATTCTCTGCTCGCCGTCGCCGGACGTCTTTCCTGCGAGCAGGGATTCAAGCTCGGCAACTATCGCTGGGACGATCGCCTGCGCGCACGGCGCTTTCCGCTGGTGGACGAGCAAAAAGGCCTGATACTTGCCGCCGGCTTTATCGATCATTCCGGGCGCTTGCGGAAGTACACGACCACCGATGGTGTGGTGCACGATTCGCCGATGAAATCGCCGCATTCGTTCTGTTTGTTCGAGATGTTCAAGATTATCGACGGCAAAATTCGTCACGCCGAAGCCATTTTCATTACGGTGCCATACAACATGCCCTCGCCGTGGTTTCACGGCTCCGGCGACTGACCCGACGTCTGTCGCGCCGCCTCACCGGCGCCCACGGGTGGGAAAGGGGACGCCCTCATGGTTGACTTCTCAAACCAACCCACGATGAAAGGATTCTTCGCGCCCACGCGCTTCGAGGCCGACGTATACGACTGCGAAGTGATCGGCAAAATCCCCGCGGATTTGGACGGCGCATTCGTGCGGCTCGGCGGGGACTGGCTGTATCCACCGAAGTACGCGGATGATTCGCCATTCAGCGTCGATGGCTACATCAGTATGTTCCGTTTCAAGAACGGCATCGTCGATTACAAAGGGCGCTGGGTGAAAACGCCCCGATACAAGGCTGACCTGGCCGCGCACAAGCAGCTCTTCGGAAAGTACCGCAATCCGTTCACGGACGACCCCAGCGTAAGAGGGCTCGACCGCACGGTGCAAAATACGACACCCCTCGCATTTGCGGGGAAGCTTTTCACCCTTAAAGAAGACAGCCTGCCCTACGAAATCGATTGCAACACGCTCGAAACGATCGGCCCGTACAATTTCCAAGGCAAATACCGCAGCCTCACGTTTACCGCGCACCCAAAAATCGATCCGGATACCGGCGAGATGATCTGCTACGGCTACGAAGCCGAGGGGCTCGAAACCAACTCCGTCTTTCTCTACACCATCGACAAACACGGCAACGTCACGCGCGAAATCCGGTTCAAAGTGCCGTACATCAGCATGGTTCACGACATCGGCCTGACGAAGAAACATGTGATTATTCCGGTCTTCGGCTTCGTTACCAGCATGGAGCGGCTAAAAGAAGGCAAAGTTCACTGGGGCTGGGACAGCTCGAAACCGGCCTACGTCGGTATTATCCCGCGCGACGGCGAAGCCAAAGATATGCGCTGGTTCAAGGGACCTGAGCGCGCCACCGTTCACACGCTGAATGCACGCACCGAGGGCGACAAAGTGATTCTCGAGGCGCCGATCTTCGATTCCAATCCGTTCCCATTTTTCCCGGCGGTCGATGGCTCGCCTTGGGATCCGACAAAAGCCCGCGCCTATATCCGCCGCAACACGTTTAACCTAAATTCCAAGGACGATGGCTTTACGGAAGAGAAGCTATTCGAGATGAACGTCAGCGATCTCGGCCGCGTGGACGACCGCTATCTCACTCATCCTTACCGCTACGCGTACACCGCCTATGCCGACCGCGAGCGGAAATTCGATCAATCGCGCGCCGGAAATTTACAGGGCCGCGTGAACAATTGCTATGGCCGCTTTGATCTGGCCACCGGCAAAATGAATTCCTATTTCGCCGGCGAAACCCACAGCTTGCAGGAAGTTTGCTTTGTGCCGCGCCCCAAAAGCACCGCCGAAGGCGACGGCTACATCATGGGCGTAGCCTCGAATTTCGCGGAAATGCGCTCCGAGCTGGTCATCGCCGACGCACAGAACCTCGAGGCCGGCGATATCGCCCGCGTGATTCTGCCGTTCCGCTCCACCGCGCAGGTTCACGGCCGATGGTTCAACGCCGACCAACTCCCCTTCGCATGAGCACGCCTATGAATCAAGAATCATCCGCAGAATTGGCGCTGGCGCTCAGTCGCCGTACTCTTTTGAAACACTTCGCCCGGGCGGGAGCGGCGTTTGTCATGCTTCCCCGCGCGCTTCGCGACGTGCTCGCGGCCGGTCCTTCTGCCGCGCAAGTGCGCCCGCCAGTCATTTCGTTCTACATGGACCGTCCGTATCTCGACCACACCGGCATGGCCATTCCGTATTTCTGGCCGCGCGGTACGCATTCCGGCGCACCATTAGCGCGCCTCAGCGAGGAGGCGTTTCGCCGAGCGCAGCTTTACGTATAGCGAGTGGTCTGGGTTTGTGGCGTGCTGTTATAATTTTCCTCATGGCCATGAGCCGAGCGCAGGCGCGCAGTGAACACGCTGCAAAAATGGGACCCGGCCACGACCAGTTTACCGAGACAATTTACGGCGTGATCTGCGCCGCGTGCCACAATTACATCCTCATCGATAAAACCAACGATCCGCCCAGTTGCCGCGAGCACGAGGCTTGCCGCCAAGCCTACGCGCAAGCCTAGCGGCACACCCGCGTCGAGCAGCGAAACGTACCCGCGTTACCTGCATCCGCGAAAATGGGCTTAAAATAGGTCAACGCATGCGGAGCGGCGTCCATCGCGGTGAGCGGAGCCGGTCGAACCGCTCGGCGCTGGGTGGCGAGCGCCATGCGGCAAGGGTTCGCCCGGCTGCATCTGCTCCGATAGGTCGAAATGGCTATCAACGAAGGTGCCGAATGCAATCCTTGGAACCCGCCACACGAGCAAAAATCATACAGTTAGATTTTCGCTTGAGGCGCGGGGGCAGGCTCGCGTCCGCTGCTTATGCGGCCATTCTTTGTTCTTTCTGCGCTTTCGGGACGAAGGCGCAGGATAAAAATCCCGCGGCGCCCGCAAACGCGTCAGTGCCAGTGGTGATTTGCGAAGGAACGCAGGCGCTCACGAAATCTACCGCGCAAAATCAGGCGCGATCGGCGTTATCTCAGGATCCGGCGCAGAACCAGCCGCAAACATCCGCGCCACAGGCTCCATCGCAATCGCCTACGATTACGTTGCACAACCGCCCGCCCGCTGCCGCTTCTTCGGCCGCTCCGAAACAGCCCAAAACGCCGCCGCAAACGATCGCACTCACCGTCCCGAAGGGCACACCGATTCAGGTGGTCCTCGATAAAGAGATTCGCATCCGCAAGGTCGGCCAGCCGATCCAAGGGCGCGTCGCCGAAGCGATCTATTCCTTCGACAAGCTCGTGATTCCCGCGAATACGAAGGTGCTCGGCAAGATCACGCGCATCGAAAGTATTTCGCGCGGTCATCGCGCCGAAGCTGCGCTCAACGCGGATTTCACCCCCGCGCACAAGATCGACCTCGAATTCAGCCAGCTCGTATTGCCGGATGGCCGGCGCATTTCGATACAAACCAAAGTCACGCCGGGTTCCGGGCAGGTGATTCAATTCGTTTCCGCCACCGGCGATCAGGGCAGGGGCATCGGCGGCGTGATTTCGAAGAAAAAGAAAGAGGCCGAACGTCAAGCGCGCCAACAATGGGACGCCGCGATGCGGCAAGTGAAGGCGCCGGGGAAAATTCACCGCATCGAACACTACGCGCTTGCGGAGCTGCCCATTCACCCGCATTACATCCCCGCAGGGACCGTGTATTTCGCCTCGCTGAAGCGGTCGCTGGATTTCGGCAGTGAGCCGCTCACGCCCGCCCTCGCTCAATCGATTGCGCATCCCACATTGCCCAATGGCAGCGTGGTTGAAGCGCGCTTGCTCACACCTCTCAGTTCCGCTACGGCGCATTGGGGCGATCCGGTCACAGCAATCGTCACCAAGCCGCTATTTGACGGTCCGCGTCTAATCGTTCCCGAGGGTAGCCTCCTGAAAGGTGCCGTGCTGCAAGTCCGTCCCGCGCGGCGTATGGAACACAACGGCCAGCTCCGGCCGGTTTTCCACGAGCTCACGCTGCCGGACGGAATTCAGAAGAAAGTGGAGGCGAGCCTGGCGGGCGTCGAAGCCGGCAAAGCGCAAGGACTGAAGCTCGATGCCGAGGGCGGCGCGCAGGCAACCGCACCCAAAGGGCGCTATCTGGATACGGCTATTGCCGTCACGCTCGCAGCAGCGTCACAAGGCGACGATCTGCTCAACCAGGGTGAAGGTGGTGCGGGCGGCTTTCGCCTTGTAGGCTTCGCCATCGGGCTCGCGGCGCGCTCGCAGCCGCTGGGCGCGGCGATGGGTGCGTATGGCGCAAGCCGCTCAATCTATACGCACTTTTTCGCGCCCGGACGCAATGTCGTCCTGCCCAAGTACACGGCCATGGACATCACCATCGGCACGCGCCAGCCCTCGGCGTCATCCCCTGCCCTAACTCCATCATCGTCCGCCGACCCGCCCTCGTCACACTAGCCTTGTTGCGAGGCAGGGCGCCGCGTGCCGCACGCCGGCCCGGGTCGCCCAAACTTCGCCTCGATTTTCTCCGGTTAATTAAAAAACCCGGAACCTTTCGGTTCCGGGTTACTTCACACCCGCGTACGCGATTCCTAGGCGGCTCTCTTCAGTACTGGCTTGATCTCGATTCGGCGTGGAAGCGCTGCGGCCGCGAGCGGTGCCGTCAATTCCAGCACGCCGTTGTTGAATTCCGCGGTCAGCTTCTCTACGTCCACGCCTTCGGGAAGAGTCAGCACCCGTTGAAACGCGCCATAGGTGAATTCGCGTTGATGGTAGGTAACCTCTTTCTTCTCCTCAGCGTGCTTCCGCTCTCCGGAAATGGTCAGCACGTTGCCCTGCACCTCGATCTTCACGTCCTTCGGATCGATTCCGGGCACAGCGACGCGAAGATAGAACTTCTTTGCTTCCGTATCGGTCCATGCCTCGATCGGCGGGACAAACGTCTCCTCGATCGTGCCTGTGAGGGCTGGCGTTGCTCTGACTATTCGGTTGAACATTTCGTCGAAATCGCGGCGAAAATCGAAGAGGTCGCGATAAAAACTTCTCGGTTCCATCAGGCCTAGCATATTCACCTCCTCTGGAGCCGCGCCGCCGGCCTCCGTGCCAGCGCAATCTTTACATCTGTATTTTGTTTATACTGGTGGACACACCACTGCGGTGAGCAGTATCACGGACGTGTATGCTGCCCATCACCACTCAACATTTAGTCGGAAGAGGCACAGAAACAGCGGCTTACACGGCGAGCGGCCAGGAGCGCCCCGCTCGGAGTTCGCGCGGCGAGATTCCGTATTCGCGTTTGAAGCAGCGGCTGAAATGATTGGAGCTGTTGAATCCCCAGGAGTACGCGATCTCGGTGACGGAGCGATGGGCTAACTTGGGATCAAGAAGGTCCGCGCGGCAGCGATCCAAGCGCAATTGAAGAATGTAGTCGGAGATGGAACGTTTCTCGGATCGAAACACCATGTGCAGGTAGCGCTTGCTGCAGCGGGCGTGCGCGGCGAGACTGTCGATCGAAAGGTCGGGATCATTGAGATGCCCGGAGATATACAACTTCACGCGTTCCCGCAGCGCCTCGCCCGATTTCGCGGCGACGCCATCCAAGTCTTCATCAGCGACGGAATCGAGCAAAGCCAGCCGGGCCATCTGGGCCACAATGGTGGCGAGGTCGAAACTCGACCGGTGCTGAAGTTTCGGCATCTCGTCCACCGTGCTCCCAACCAAACTCCAGATCAGCTTTCCGAGTCCGCGATCAGCAGGAAAACGGCGCAGCACGAATCCGCGCAGGTCGAGATCTCGCGGGACAACCTTGGAGCGGGGTACCAACAGCATCGAGAATTCTCCGCCGGCGGAAAGCACCACACTGTACGGCCGTCCCGCGTCATAGACCGTCCACTCCCCGGCGCGTAACGCTGTGCTGTGGCCATCCTGACTGATGACGCTGCAGCCATGCGTCTGGATGACCGCTTTCAAGAATGGGCGTTCGTCCCGAGCGGCAACGGCACCCGTTCGGGACACGCGATGGGCGGAGCTGGCGGAGAGCCGACAGAAAACCAAGTCGCCGATAAACGTGTAGGAGAATTTCGCATCGAAGGGCTCGGCACTCAGCTCCTCTAGCGCGAGCGCGCCAAACAAAGACGTGGCGCCAGCCTCCCAGAACTCGTGGCGTTCTGAGGCCTTGACGCCGACAGTGGTAATGCTCTGTAGTGAAGGACAGGGCTCGTTGAGAGCGAGATGCACCGCGGTCATGGACTCTCCCTGGCCTGCATCCTATCCAATCGCAGCCGAGCCTGTCTAGCGATATTCACTCCATGGAGAGGTTCGAGGGCACCGCCGAAACCCTAGCAGCTAAAAAGATACCGCAAGAGCGCAAGAGTGCTCTTCGCGAGATCAATCCGATCGATCGCCGATCTCCTTGCGGACGATGTGCGCACCCTGCACCATGGCACGCAGCTTGGCGAACGCCGTATCGCGGGGCACATGGAACAAACCGCAGTCGGGCAGGATTACCACTCGATCGGCCGGCACGAATTCGAGCACTTTCCGAATCCGCTGCGCCACGATATCAGGCGTTTCGGCCAGATGTGTTTTAACGTCGATCACGCCGGCGCCTAATTCGAAGGGAACGTTAAATTCACGGAAAAGCTCGAGATCTTCGCCGCCGCGGCGCGCGAACTCGAGGCTTAACTGCTGAATCTTGGCGTCTAAGATTCGTGGAAAAAGATAGCGGTAGCTCCCCTCCCAGGAGGGCTTGCCATAACGGTTCCCATAGCAGATGTGCACGGCGATTTTGGCGTCCACGCCATCAACAAGGATGTTCAGCACTCCAACACCCCAATCCAGATCCTCCGGGAATCCGGAGTAGTACGGCTCATCGATCTGAATCATCCGCGCGCCGGCTTTCACCAGCTCCTTCAGCTCCATGTTCATTACGCGAGCGATGTCGGTGGCCAGCGCGGCTTCGTTCGGATAGTACTTATTGCGAATGCGCTTTGTCAGCGAATGCGGCCCGGTGATACAGATTTTCGGAACGCGCTCGGTATATTCGAGCAGGAACTTGAAATCTTGGACCAATCCGAGGGACGCCATAGGGATTTTCCCCACTACTTCGCTATCGTAAAAATCGTAGTAGAACTTTTTCGACGAGCGGTCGATCTGCACGCCGGGAAGGCGTTCGAGGAAGTAATCGATCATATTGTCCCGGCGCAACTCGCCGTCGGTGACGATATCCAGCCCGGCGATTTCCTGGTCCTTGATTGCGGCTTTCACGACGGTGTCGTGAATGTCGTCGAGATCATTGCGGCTGATGCGTCGCGCGAAATAATCGGTTTTCAGCCGTTCGAGCCATCCCGGCATCGAGTAGCTGCCGACCATGGTCGTAGGAAGCAGAGGAAGCTTCATCGAGTTACTCCCGTTGGGTCGTATAGAGAATCGAAGTTTTTGAGTCGGGACGATACTTGAACGGCACGAAGTGAATGTTGTAACCCGATCGCTCGGCTACCTCACGCAGCAGCGCGCCGTTCACCCAGTTTACGATCGAGCCATCCAGTTTTCCCGGACCGTAAAAGCCCATCGTGTATTCGTGCAGATCAGTCACGAAAATATCCTGCACCTGCAAGTAGCCTCTTGGATGAAGCAACGGCAGCGTGTTGCGAAAACTTTCGAGCGCCCCGGTGCTCAGATGGAAGCGCAATTCGGCGGGGGCATCTTGGAGAATATCCTCCAATTGCGTGGCGCTGAGCCCGGCGGGATACGGTACATCCGGCATTTCCAGTGTATCGACGAGCCGCTCTTCCGTTCGCAGAGCCTTCCAGACTTCCATCCAGAAAAGCATGCCTTTGCCGCGGTCGGGCAAGCATTCCGGACCCACGTCGAGCAAACGATGAATCGTTCTGGCAAGGTCCGCAGGCTGAACGCCGCAGAGCGTCGCGATTCGCGCCGCGTCGCCGCCAGTCAGGTACGCGCGCGCCCAAACCCAATAAATGCGATTGCCCCGCCAGACGACTTCTTCGTCCGGCAAGTTATCGTAGGTATTGGTCGAATGAACGTACAGAATTTTGTGGCGCAGGAACGAGAGCGTTTTGATCGGGTCGAGCGCATCGAGAGCGATCGAGCTGCACAGTTCCAGATGTTCCTTTACCGTCGAGCGGGAACGCTCCAGCGTGGAAAGCGAATAGTCGCCGAGCAAGAAACGCAGGCGCGGATAGAAATTCGTGCCGCGTTCGCGGTCCAGTTGCGCGAAGCGGTCGAGCCACATGCGCGCGCGGGTGCCCATGCCCACGCCGATTTCCAGCAGGAAAACTTCCGGCGGAAGCTGGTTGCGCGCCTCCAAATCCTTTAGCAGCGTCCAGAATTCGGCCACGGAGTCGGCAATCGCTTCCGGATTATGGCCATCCGATTTTCCACCGGGCAGCGCCTGTTCGTAAGGCTTGCCGCTGGCAGCTTCCCATTCTCTTAGCCGCTGCCAATAGAGACGATTGAACTGCCACGCGATGCTCTCGCGGAAGGAGTGGAATTCCTCCAGGTATATACGGCCCGCGGAGTCTCTTTCGGCCGCCTTCGCCGAGCAGATCGCCTTGCGCAACGTCCCCAAAAACGCGCCGGGCTCCACTCGCCGCGAATCGACGCGAATCTCGCTTGGGAAACGTCCGCCGCGGTTCTCCGCAGGCAGCGTCACCGTGACCGGCTCGCGAAAATTCTCCTTGTACTGCAGCCAATCGAGATAAATCTGCAGCCGCGCAAACTGCGCGGGTTCGATATCCTTCTCGGCAAGAAGCGCGAGGACCGCGTTCACGACATCGGCCGCGGTCGGCGCGGCGGACTCCCGCCGCGTGTGGTTAAGATGCAAAATCATCGTTCGAGCTTGGCCGCGGCAGCCTCCCCCGAGGCGTGCCCAAATATCACACTGGGGGCCGCGATTCAAGCCTCCGATGATATGTAACTTCGACCCGCTAGAACAAGCGTGATCGCGCTAGCCCCAGACGAGGCGGGCTGTCTCGACCACCAGCTTCAGCTTGGCCCACTGCTCTTCTTCCGTCAACAGATTGCCTTCCGCAGTTGAGGCAAAGCCGCACTGCGGGCTTAATGTGAGATTTTCGAGCGGAAAGTATTTCGCGGCTTCGTCGATTCGCGCGGCGATTTCCTCGATTGTTTCAAGCTGTGGCCGCTTCGTGCTGATCAGCCCAAGCACGACGATCTTGTCCCGAGGCACAAAGCGCAGCGGCTCGAACGTGCCGGAGCGATGGTCGTCATATTCCAAAAGGAAGCGATCGACTTTCAGCGTGCCGAAAAGTTTCTCCGCGATCGCATCGTATCCACCTGAGGCGTACCAATGGCTCCGGTTATTTCCGCGGCACAAATGGATGGCGAGAATCACGCCAGGCTTGCGAGCGGCTTCGAGGCAGGCGTTGTCCGCGCGAATCGCTTCGTCGAGGGCTTCTTCAGGATCCTGGCCCATTTCCGCGCGGATCCATTCACGCCGGTTCGGGTCCACGTAATAGCTGTAGCGGGGCGCGTCAATCTGGATATAACTCACCCCCGATGACCCGATCAACGCGAAATCCGTCTTCATGATTTCGACAATGTGCCAGAGCAGATCGGAGTGGTCTTTATAGATCTTGTCAGTCACGCCCTTCTTGAAAGAAATAGCGGGAAATTGCGTGGCGCTGAGGAGCAATATCTTGATATCACCTGGGCTGTGCTGCCGCAGGAACGGCAATTCCCCGGCAGTCTGGGAACGCACGCGGCGAAGGCGCTGATTCACAATTCCGGTGACATGCGCGACCGGCGTAGATTGCGCATGGAGGGTAGCCCCCCAATTGCGCTGCACGGACGCGCCCATATCGAAGCCTTCGACGGCATCGGTGAACGTACTCATGAAGTTGCGACGGCGCAGTTCACCGTCGGTGAAGATCTCGAGTCCTAACTCCTTCTGTTTTGCCAGCAGGCGCACGATGTGCTGGTCTTCGAGTGCGCGCAGTTTTGCCGGATCGGCGCCATACTGGCGGGCAGCCAGCAGATCCGGCGGACGCAGGAAGCTCCCAATCTGGTCCGCTCGGTACTTGACGGCTGTGTAGGTTTCGGTCGGCATAATGTTCTCCATAACCAACTGCGACTTTGGACGTGTAGTTCTGTTGACCGATGTGCCTATGGTTGCGTACACTGTTGTATGAGTCAAATGAAAGGTTCTTGTGCGAGAAATGAAATAGATTCATAGAGCGAACAGACGGGAGAGCATGCTGGAAATACGCCATTTACGGACACTGACGGCCATCGCGGAGGCAGGAACCATCTCTCGCGCCGCGGATCGCGTTCATCTGACGCAATCGGCACTCTCCCATCAACTCAAAGTCCTCGAGTCGCATTACGGCGTGGCCATGGTCACGAGGGACGGTCAGTCGGTAAAGCTGACGGAGCCGGCACAACGGCTGGTGCAACTGGCTCAGACGGTTTTCGGCGAAATACAGGCGGCCGAGCGCGACGTGGCCAAGATCGCGGCCAAACCCGGTGGCACGCTGCGCATTGCGCTGGAATGCCACACGTGTTTCGAATGGCTGATGCCGGTAATGAACGCCTTTCGGGCCACGTGGCCGCAGGTAGAGCTGGATTTGGTGTCGGGTTTCCATCCCAATCCTCTGGCGCTGCTTACCGAAGACAAGGCCGACATGGTCATCGGCACGGAGCGTAAACTGCGGCGTAATCTCGTCTTTCACCCGCTGTTTCGCTTCGAGATTATGGCGGTGCTGCCAACAGACCACCCGTTGCGCGCGAAGCCGTACCTCAACGCCATCGACTTTGCGGGCGAAACGTTGATCACCTATCCCGTGCCGGAGGACCGGATTGATTTGATTCGGTACGTGCTCAAGCCAGCGGGCATCAGGCCCGAGCGGCGCACTACCGAGCTGACCATCGCCATCCTGCAGTTGGTGGCGAGCCGCCGCGGCATCGCTGCGCTACCGAGCTGGGGGATCAGCAAAAATCTGCGTTACGGCTATGTGATCGCGCGACGGGTCGGTAAGAAGGGGCTATGGAACGATCTGTACGGCGTGACCACTCGGAAGGTGGCGCGACAACCCTTCATTCGTGATTTCCTGGACATCGCGCGGCGCGAGTGCTTCGCGAAACTGGACGGCTTGTTGCCTGTTCCGTAACACACATCGAGGCAACACAGGCACGACAGGCCGCGAACGTCTCACAAAAGAAGGGCGAATCGAGATTTTCGATCCGCCCTTTCGTGATTCGAAAACCGATTAACGACCCAGCTTACCGAGCGGCTGCGGTGCGCCAGCCCACCGCGTACTCCTTTCGCGCAACCTCGGAGTACGGCACGGGACTGACGCGCGCGCGGATTTCGATCTGCTTGTGGCGTTCCACGGTGGTCTTCTTCGAACCGCCGCCTTCCTCCCCCCAGGTGATCACCACGTCGTTGCCGATTTCCATATCGGGATCGACGATGCCGAGCGAAAGCATGGAGCGCTCGTTGTAGCTGTAACCGCTGAACATCGACAGGCCGACGTTCTTGCCGTGCGCGGTCACCTTGTCATACGACGCCGAAGTATAGTTCGAAAGCGGAAGATCGATGTACTTGTATGGATCGCCCTGTTTGAAGAGTGACGCGAACACTTTCAGCACATCGTCCGGATTCCAGGCGAACGTAACTTTCTTGCGTTGCGGTTCCTTGGACATCCGTTCAAGCGCCTCGCGACCGATGAAGTCGTGGTCGAACTTGACGAACGGACCATAGCCCATTTCGTACGGCGTCACATAATAATCTTCGATATTATCGGAGTAGAAGCTGCCGCCGATCGAGCCGGTGGCTTCGTAGCTATCGGCCGGAAGCCATTGGCGGTACGCCTTCATCTTCTCACCGGTGTAAACGGCGGGAAGCGGCGAAGGAATCCAGCCCGATTCCAGGGTGTTTGTGGCGTAGGCGCGCGAACCGACCTCGCGCAAGCCAAAATCCCTACCTGCTTCCACGATGGCGGCCCTGATCTCTTCGCGCTCTTCATACGGACCCCAGATTTCAAGTCCGGGAGCGCCGGCCATGCCGTGGCGGAGAGCGCGGACTTTGCGCCCGTTGATGTTGATGTAGCCCATGTTGAAGAATTTAATTTCGGGTGCTGGGCCGCCATTCAGCTTGTCGATGATCTGCGGCGCGTTCGGTCCCTGAATCTGGTAGCGATAGCAGGTGCGCACAACGGCCTTGCCGCGTGGATTCGAGGGTGAGCGGTCGTCTTTGGTGATCTCGACGTCGTACCCGCCGGTTGTGGCGTGAAATTCGATCCAGTTGGCCGCAGGGGCGCGCCCGACGAAAACCAAGTGATTCTGCTCCAAGTGGAACAGAATGCCGTCGCCGATTACGTAGCCATCGTAATTGCAGGGAGCAAACTGCTTGGCGCGGTCCACGGGGAACTTCGCGAAGCTGTTGGTGGCGAGGTAGGAGAGCATTTTCAGGGCGTCGGGCCCCTTCACGTAAATATTCGCCATGTGGTGGGACTGGTCGAACAGCACGGCAGTGTCGCGCCAGGCGCGCTGCTCGTCGCGCCAGTTGGAATATTCCGAGGGAACCACCGGATAGACATATGCCCCGATCTGCGAGTTGCGGAGCATGTTCACTGGATTTCCGGCAACCCGTAGTACATCCTCAAGACTCTTGTTGCTCATCTCGATCCTCTCCTAATGAGGGGGAATTTGAACGTGGCGTTTGAGCCCAGCGGCGAAAACGGCACCAAATAAGCTACAGAAATTGGGCCATTTTTGCAAGCAACTGTACTCGTCCTGTCAAACCTCGATAGAAATGTCCCCCTTTTTCTGAGTTCTGTTTTTCGCTCTTGGTTGGTGTCCTTGGCTTTGCCCGTAGCTCCGCCCTGCGGAGCCCGCAGGGCGGAGCGCTTAGGGCGAAGCGGAAGGCAAAGCCAAAGACGGGCGCACGCCTGCCGTCTCCCACGCCGCCGCCTTTTGCCGCACCGCACGGCGGACCGCCTCGCGCCACGGGTGATTTTCCGGTGGGACCGACTTCCGCTTCCGCTGCGCCATAGGAACACACGCGCCTGCGGAGTCCGCAACCGCCGGCTTCGCCGGCGCTGTGATCTCCTTCCAACCTAGCGCCCGCCCCCGATACTCAATCCACAGATTCCCCTGCCGCCCTTCGCACACCAGCACTTTGCTTTGTGTCGCCGGCACCCCACCCCGCCGATCGAGCTGGAAATAGCGATTGGCCCAGCGCACCACTCCGTCTTCCCCCCGCCACCCGCTCCTGCTCCAGCCGGAAAATCCGGTCCAACTCCGCCGCCCGCAGGGCGCGGCGGTGATAGTCCTCCGGCTTGGCCGCTACCCGCGCAAACCGCCGGTTATGTTCGGGCAGATACTCCCGCTGCACATACAGGTCGGCCGCCGGATGGGTGCCGATGCCTCGCCGCCGCAATTTCTTCACCAGCCGGTCCTCAGGCACCCCGTGCATCCGCTCGATGCGCCCCTTCGCTTGCGGCGAACTCGCCGCGATCAGCTCGATACCCAGCTTCGCGCACATGCGCCCGAATTGCGTGATCGGCTCCTCCCCACACAAGCGCTCCTTCGGCGTCGCCGCGCGCTTGTACAGATTTTTCCAGTCCACGTACAACGTCAGCGGCACTCCGTAGCGCTCGATCCACGCGCGCACAGTGCATCGGCCACCGCCCAGATCGTCTCCTGCTCGCCTAACGGGACCCAGGCCGTGTTGGTGGCGTCGTCGGCCATGTCGATCAAGCAGCCCTCTGGCCCGCGCTCCTCCAGCCAGCGGTGAAAGCTGCCATCCATCTTCACCAACTCCCCCAAATGCCCCTTGCGCTGGCGGCGTTGCCGGTGCTTGCGCCACTTCCCTTGGCGGCTCCATAAGCCCTCCTGAAGCATCCTGCGCCGCAGCGTCTCGGTATGGCGCCCCGTCCTCCGATTCCAAATGCTCGGCTGCCAGCGTGGGCCCGAAACGCTCTCCCACGGCCCCGCCATACTTCTCCCGCACCAGCTGCAGCACCTTCCGCCGAAACTTCGCCGCGTACGCCCGATGCCACGGCTGCCCTGCGCTGCGATGCTTCAAACCGGCGGGCCCCTCCTCGCGGTAGCGTTTCCATAACCGCTTGGCTTGCCGATAACTCACGCCCAGCAGCCCGCTCGCATCCACCACCCGCAGCTCCCCGCTCCGCACTCGCGCTCGCACTTGCACTCGCCGCAACTCCCCTGCGCTCATCTCTGTCCGCCCCAATCCGACCTCCTTCTCGAGGTCGTATTAAGGGGACATTATCAGCGAGGCACAACAGCAACTGTACTGCGGCCGACTCCCGCGCAGTACGTCACGCAGTTTGAATACGGCAACGGCATTTACGGCTCGTTAGGCTTTTCGCCCGACCGGCTGCAACTGACCTGATGGAATGGACCCATCCCGGTTCTTGCGGGAAGCGATAAGCTTCTCCGCAGTCCAGGGAGGGACTTCCATGAAAATTGCGACCGTTGGGTTGGACATCGCCAAGCAGAGCTTTCAAGTGCATGCGGCAGACTCAGAAGGGCGCGCTGTTTTAAGGAAGCGTTTACGACGAAATCAGGTGGCGGAGTTCTTCGCGAACCTGTCGCCCTGCGTAGTTGGCTTGGAAGCTTGCGGTGGCTCCCATTATTGGGATCGCGTGCTGAGCCGGTTGGGTCACACGGTGCGGTTGATCGCTCCGCAGTTCGTCAAGCCGTATGTGAAATCCAACAAGAATGATGCCAACGATGCCGAAGCCATCTGCGAAGCGGTGAGTCGTCCGCAGATGCGCTTCGTGCCGGCGAAATCCATCGAACAGCAAGACATTCAATCGCTGCACCGCGTGCGCAGCCGGTTGGTGAGTTTGCGAACGGGGCTCGCCAACCAGATCCGTGGTCTGCTGAACGAATACGGGATCGTTCTACCCCGCTATGTCAGTCAACTGCGGCGTGGCCTGCCACTCGTCCTGGAGGACGCCGGGAATGAACTGACGGCGTTCAGCCGGCGGTTGTTTGCTGGGCTCTACGAAGAACTTGTGCAGCTGGATGAAAAGATCGCAGGCCTGGACGAACAGGTGCGAACTGTCTACCGTGCCAACGAAGCTTGCCAACGCGTGGCTGCCGTGGAAGGCATCGGACCACTCATCGCGACAGCCCTGGTGGCAGCCATAAGCGACGGTAAGAGCTTCAAGAACGGCCGACAGTTTGCCGCCTGGCTGGGATTGGTTCCCAGGCAGCACTCCACAGGAGGAAAGACACGCCTGCTTGGAATCAGTAAGCGAGGAGATTCGTATCTGCGAACTCTGCTGATCCACGGCGCACGCTCGGTGGTCTATCGGGCGAGCCGCAAAAGCGACCCGCGTAGTCTCTGGATTGCAGATAAGCAACGGAGGCTGGGTGCATCGAAAGCCTGCGTAGCACTGGCCAACAAGAACGCCCGCATCGTGTGGTCCCTGATCGCGCGTGGAGAGTGCTACCGACGAGCAGCGTAAGAACAAAGGACTCCTGTAGAAAGGGAAATGATTCCGTCGAGATGCTTGAGCCGCTGAAGATGGCGCAACTGGCGGAGACCAGCTTCTTCAAAACCTGAAGGGGGCAGGGCCGTAACGGGCCGCTGATCTGATGAGGAGAAGAAGCGCAGATTCCATCTGGGCCCGAGGAGCAGCCCGCTCCTCCGTTGTTCAAGGCCGGATATATGCACGCGTCTCTCTCAAAAGCGCCAGCCTTCAAAAGCTCTTGCTAACGGGATGGGTCCATGTATGCCTCGATTATTCAACCACTGAAGTGCCGCCAAACTCCCCGCAGTGGATCATACGACGTTTGAACCTCCTGAACTCATAGCTTCTGTTTCCGGGTTTGTCCCGAATGGCGGCGCGCAGGGAGCCGTAGGCGACCGGAGAGCTGCCATTCGGCGCGCGAACGCGCTCGGCGTTTCGTATCCCAAGCTGCTGTGCGGACGCTCTTCATGGTATTCCGTGCGCCACGCGGCGATCTTCCGCCGCGCCTCGAACAAATTCTGAAACCAGCTCGCATTCAAGCATTCGTCCCGCAACTTCCCGTGAAAACTTTCCACGTGCGCATTTTGCACCGGCTTGCCTGGCTCGATGTGCACCACTTCGATCTTTCGCTCGATGCACCAGGCCAGAAAATGACGGCTGGTTAGTTCTGGCCCGTTGTCACAGCGAATCGCTTGCGGCAGACCGCGCTCGCGCATCACCCGCAGCACACGTTTTTGATTCACTGGCAGACCTTTTTTCCCTTGTAACCACCAAGCCACGCGGCGATAGCCCCAGGCCAGTTTCTCTCCGCATGCCACCACGATCTGCTCATCGTAGGTGCGATCGGCCCGGCTGCCTCGTGGCTTCTTCCTGTAATACAAACTCGAACGGCTGATTGCCAGAGTCCTGGCCACCAGCGTGCCCGTGTAGCCCTACGCCACCAAGTCCCGCGCCTGGGAGTGAACCTCCCCGCAGCTCACTCCCCCACGACGTTTTTTAGGATTTCGATCTCCAGCGACTTCCGCCCCAGTGTCCGTTCCAATTGCCGGATGCGGCGATCCTTCTCCGTTTCGGCCGCGGCAGCGCTTCTCCCCCCAAGCGCTGCCTTCGCTCCTTGTTCCGCTTCATCCTTCCAGCGATAGAACAGATTCGGAGCGATGCCATACCTCCGACATGTCTCGGACACATTTCCGCTCTTGATGCCTTCCTGCACGATCGGCCATTTCTCTTCCGGGGATCGATCTACTCGCGGCTTCCTGCCCATCTTGCCTCCTTGTTGGAGGCCCCCATCACACCTAAGCAGGTTGTCCAGTTTTAGAGGGGAGCAATACAGAAGATCTCCTATCCCTGCTCAAGGACCCGGACTTGGGAACACCACTCGATAAGGTGGGAAAATAGCGCCCAAACAGGCGAAAGCGCCGACCGGAAGGGTTCTAAGATTGTCAACCAGGGCCCACCATTTTCCCTTCGTTCGCGAAGCGCGAGAAGGCTGCCGCGTCGCCACCGGTCCGATGCTAGAAAAGGGAATTCACACGGGAAGCGCTACCGGACCCGAAGAAGTTAAGTCCTAGGACCGCGCACCTTTCGCAAAAACCGGCGAATACGGCGGCACTCATTGAGATCGAGAAGAGAAAGTAGCTGCGGTGTTGCATTCTCGGTCGCGAGGATCAATCAAAGCCCAAAACCTCGAAGGAGGAAACAGCGTAGGATGAATCACCCGCCGCAAGCTAACCTTCAACTACGGCCGGGACACCCTCGCCGAGCTGCCCAGCGGACCTGGCGAAGCGGGTGGCGGCTGGCGCAGTTCTTGGCGATCTGATTTTTCAAGTAGGCGAAAAATCGGGAACAGAATTGCAAGTGCCAACAGGTAGAACAAGATTCCGCCGTCGCGATGCAAGTCGCTGTTCATGAACGCCGGATTCACATAGATCGACAGAAGCGAGAGCGTAACAATGCGGATTCCGTTTTTCAAAATAGACAACGGTAGCGCCATCAAGATAAGTGCTGTGCGCTTCCAGGCGGAATGCAGAAAAGCGTAGCCGGCCACAAGACAGGTAATGACAAGAGCTACGCTCGAGCGAACGCTGCTACATTCTTTGGCGACCTCAATCGTTAAGCCAGGCAACGAAAGCAAAAAACCGTCTCGCATCACCGGAACGCCGAGGAGTTGGAACAAGCAATCGGCGATGGCGGTTGATCCGGACTGCAGATAGCGCACCGATTCATTCAAAATGTAATCGGGAATCGGGACGGCTATCAACAAGCAGCATAACGGGAAGATCGCCGCGCGGAGCGCGGTGGGGCCATAGACGGCGTAAAACGCAGCGATCCAAACCACGACGACGCCGAACGCCGCGGCCGCGAGCGCGTCATAGGAAGTGAAGAATGGAGAACTGTGGCGGCCGATGAAGTAGAGAATTAGCCCGGCGACGATCGCCGTACCCCCAGCCTTTGGATAGAACTCGACTTTTTGAAAGATTTCGTTCTTTCTCAGATATATAAGTCCGGCGGTGATAAACGGAGCCGCCAGGATCTGCGAGCAGAAAACCAAGGTCAGACCCGCGTTCACGAGGCCCTGCAGCGTAGCCCAGAACACCGCTATAGAGACCGCCACCAAGAATGCAAACGCGAGATGGTGCCTTTTGAGCGGTTGCAAATTGGCAGCATTCGCATCCGCAGCGACTTCCTCCGTCGCGGCCTTGCTCTCGCCGCGATTACTTTTCGGACTGACGAGCAGATGAATCCTCCAGCCGAGAATCAGATGCAATCAGCAGACGCGCGGCAAGCATTTCAACTCCATCTCGCGGGCGTATCTCTAATACGGACAATATCCTAACCTTAAGATCGGTTCTGGCAGCCGATGAACACGATCCCACGAGATAAAGTCGGAAGCAAGCCACGTGCCATCAAGCTCAAAGATGCCGGACGTTTTGTGGGATTATTCTACTGTTGGTTTACGGTAAGCCTATTATGTCGTGTAAGCGAAGTGGGATGCAGGGTCTCTCGCGGGCAAAGAATTTTCTCCATAGGGCTAATTACTTCCACATCTAGCGAAGAGCACTCAATTATTCTGTTTACATTCAGTGCTTTAGAAGTCTCGAATCTGGTTGGCCTCTTGCGACAAGTTCTCGCTTCAAGAACAAAGCGGCAGAGGTCTGCCAGCTACACGGCGGCAAGGTTCAGGGTTAATGACTCATCGGGCCGTCAGATCGGTTTCGTTCACAACGAGTTAAGACTTCGATCGAGGAGAACGAGTTGAAGATTTCGGTGATAGGGACGGGTTACGTGGGGCTGGTGACCGGGGCATGCCTGGCGGAAATCGGCCACGAGGTGATGTGCACGGACAGCGACGCGTCGAAGATCCGGACGCTCGAGGCTGGCGGCGTGCCGATCTACGAGCCGGGTCTCGACCAGGTGATTGCCAAGGCGCGTAAAGAGAACCGCCTGCGCTTTTGCGCCAATCCCGCCGATGCCGTTCCGGCCGGGGATGCCATTTTCATCTGCG
>Ga0209061_1001550_pt1 | contig 37049 bp, 39 predicted proteins | sample Coa_R1_10_FD_187157 | JGI IMG/M metagenome (GOLD analysis project Ga0209061, IMG submission 187157) | Surface soil microbial communities from Centralia Pennsylvania, which are recovering from an underground coalmine fire - Coalmine... | ecosystem: Environmental > Terrestrial > Soil >... | reverse complement strand
ATGAAATGGGGCGGCTACCGCAGCCAGCTCGCCAAGAAGAAGGCCATCGTCGTGGTCGCCCACGCCCTAGTCATCATCATCTGGCACATCCTGGCCACCGGAAAGCCCTACCACGAACTCGGCGCCGTAGTTGACGGCGAAGTCGGTGTCGTCCGGGATACCGAACCCTACAACGTGCCCGTCCGGGGCAGCGATGTCTATCGCGTCGTTGAGCGTGCCCGGCTGGTGCCCGACGGCTTCGATGACTACGTCGGCGAGGTCATCCACGCCGACGTCGGCGGCCCAGGGGTGGCTGCCGGACCAGACGGTTCTGTGCACTCCGAAGACTGGCGCGATGTCGCGACGATCGACCCGGTCGATGCCTGTCACCCGGGCAGCCCCGCGGTGGTTGACCAGGTGAGCGATGAGAAGTCCGAGCGGGTCCAGGCCGATGACAACGACGCTCGCCCCTGGCAGCCTTGGGACCCGGGAAAGCGCCGCATGCGCTGTAGCGAGTGGCTGGATGACGATCCGCGATCACGGTGCCGACGATCTCATGGGTCGGCCAGCCCGGCGGCGGTACTGTGCCGTCGGCCAGGAACTTGGGGATGTCGCTGCCGCAAATGCCGACTGTCCTGACTTGGCAGGACTTCGCCGTCGCGGAGGCCGGACGCCTGCGGCGGCGGAGCTATCGCGGGGGACAGGTGCCCAGGGGAGTGCAGCTGCCAGGCCTGCATGCAGGACTACCTACGCGTGCCCGGCTCTGGGTGGCGTCTCAGGAGCGGTGTAAACGGCTCCGGACGCAGGCTCCGATCTGGGCATGATGTTACGCCGCGGCAGGGATATTCTGGGGTGCTGGTTCGGGGTCGGCGTGTCGCGGCAGGCCGAGGATCTCCCGGCGCAGGTCCTGCAGGCGGCGCAGGGCGGCGGGGGTCATGGTGAGCCCGCGCCAGCCCTTGGAGGCCCGGTCGAGCACGGCCAAGACCAGCGACAGGCAGGACTGCTCGCCGGGGAGCCGGCCGATCACCTTGACCCGGCCGATCATCTTGACGCGGCGGCGGGTCTCGCCGAAGGTCCGCTCGATCAGGTTGGAGTGGCGGATCCGCTTCCAGTGCTCGCGGGGGAACCGCAGGCAGGCGACGAGCTGGCCGGGGTTGTTCTCGGCGCAGGCCGCCGCGGCCGGGTACAGCCGCTTGTACTTGGCGATGAACCTGGCGGCCCGGCGGCGGGCCTCGGCCTCGGCCGCGGTGCCGTCGGCCTCGATGTCGTCGAAGACCGCCCGGAAGTCCCGCTTCACGTCTGCCTGGGCGCGACGGGGACCTTGGCGATCACGTTCCGGCACACATGGACCAGGCATCTTTGATGCAAGCTGGCCGGGTAGGCGCGCTCGATCGCCGAGCACAGCCCCGAGCCGCCGTCGGAGATCACCAGCAGCGGGGAGCGCAGGCCGCGGCCGGCCAGGTCCTTCCACGCGTCGGCAGACTCGGCGCCGCCGGGCGCCAGGGCCGGGAACACCGGCTTGCCATCGGTGCCGATGCCCCAGGCGGCCAGCACCGGCTCGGCCTTGGCTCCCTTGTGCATCGTGACGAACGAGGCGTCCAGGGACAGGTAGCCGATCTTCGCCCCGGTCAGGTCGCGGCGCTCCCACTCGCCGAACCCGGTACGCAGCCGCTGGCAGATCCGGCTGACCGTCGCCTTGCCGACCTTGGCGTCCTCGCCGGGCACCTCGGCGAGCATCGCCTCGACGTCGCGGTCCGGCAGGCCCCGCACCCGGCAGGAGATCACCAGCGTCTCCAGCGCGTTCGTGCGGGTGACCTCCTTGCCGGGCAGCTGGCCGCACAGCGCCGGGTGAGCGTGGCGCAGCCTGGGCCGCTGCACCCCGGCCGGGCCGAGCGCGGTCTTGACCGGCCGCGGCTTCTGCCAGCCATTACGGTAGGCTGGCGGCAGCTCATCAGGGCCGGCCGTCACCGGGCGCCGCTGGTAGCGGGCCCGGCCCGGTTCCTCGCAGACGATCTCCTCAATCACGCTCTGGAACGTCAGCCGCACCGACAGGCGGGCCACCTGCTCGATCACCCCCAGCAGGTTGCCGCCGGCATTGGCCTCGAACAGCTCGTTGATCTGGCCGCGGATAGCCTCCGCAGGCGATACCCGGCTGGACACGGGCGTGGGTCTCCCTTCGTGAGCTGGCCCTCTTCGAGGGAACCTACGCCCGTCGCACGTTTACACCGGGGATTGGACGCCACCCGGCTCTTGGGCCCGAGCGCCTATAGCCGAGGTGCATCACCGATGGACCCCGTCTGCCGCTACCCGCCACTGCTCCAGGTCGCTCCGGCTCGGGAGGCCTTCCCAGTCGTCGGCCGCGGCCAGGGCCCTGAGTTTGCTCACGATCATGGAGTTGCGGCGGGCTCGTGTCGCTGACCTGCGGGTCTCGGGGTTTCTGTGAGCTGATCTGCGCACTAATCCTGGGCTCGTAGAGTGGCCAGGCGTGGCGTATGTCCGGACGGTGAAGACGGCGTCGGGCGCGACGGCGGTTCAGATCGTGCACTCCTCGCACCGGGGGTCGCGCGATATCGAGCACATCGGCTCGGCGCATGACGACGTGGAGCTGGAGCTGCTGAAGGCCGCGGCGCGGCAGCGGATGGCGGCCGGGCAGGGCGAGCTGGATCTGGGCCTGGAGGTCACGGATCCGGCCCGGCGGGGCAGGGGCGGCGGGCCGCTGCCGATCACCTCGTCGCGGATGGCGCACCTGCTGCGCGCTCTGGATCGCGGCTACCGGGTGCTGGGGCTGGATCGGGCGGCGGGCGGGGACGAGGTGTTCCGCCTGCTGGTGATGGCCCGGATCATCGAGCCGGTCAGCAAGACCGGCAGCCTGCGGGTCCTGGAGGAGGCCGGGATCGCGCCGCCGTCGTATGCGACGCTCAACCGGCGCCTGCCGGCCTATGCGAAGGATGCCTGGCGGAACAAGCTGTCCGCGGCCTGCGCGGAGCATGCCCGGCTGGGCCGGGCGAGCCTGGTGCTCTACGACGTGTCCACGCTGTACTTCGAGACCGGCAAGGGCGACGGGTTCCGGGAGAGCGGGTTCTGCAAGGAGCGGCGGCTCGAGCCGCAGATCACGATCGGCCTGCTCGCCGGCCAGTCCGGGTTCCCGCTGATGGTAAGCGCGTTCGAGGGAACAAGGCGGAGACGAGGACGATGCTGCCGGTCATCGAGTCGTTCATGGCCGCTCACCAGCTGCCGGACGTGACGGTCGTCGCGGACGCCGGGATGGTGTCCGAGGCGAACCGGAAGGCGATCGAGGCCGCCGGGCTGTCGTTCATCCTCGGCATGAAGATCCCCGGACATCCCCTACGTCGTTAAGCAGTGGCGGCGCGAGCACCCCGGCGAGGACATCCCGGACGGGCACATCTTCACCCAGCCCTGGCCTTCCGGGCCGAAGAACGACCGGCGTGACCAGGTCATCTACTACCAGTACCGGGCTGACCGGGCCCGGCGGACCCTGCGCGGGATCGACGAGCAGGTCAAGAAGGCCGAGCAGGCCATCGCGGGGAAGACGGCCATCAAGCGGAACCGGTTCGTCCAGCTCTCCGGCGGGACCAGGACCGTCAACCGGGAACTGGAGGCCAGGGCCAGGGCGCTCGCAGGGATCAAGGGCTACATCACCAACCTGGCCGCCTGCCCCGACGGCACTCCGGTCACCCCCGGGTTCGTGATCGGCTCCTGCCACCAGCTGTCCGAGATCGAGCGGTCCTTCCGGATGTCCAAGAACGACCTGCAGGCCCGGCCGGTCTACCACCGCAAGCGCGACTCGATCGAAGCCCACCTGACCATCGTCTTCGCCGCCCTCGCGGTCAGCCGCTGGATCGAGAACCAGACCGGCTGGTCCATCCGCAAGTTCGTCAGGACAGCCCGCCGCTAGCGCACCATCCAGATCCAGGCCGGCCGCCACATCATCACCGCCGCCGATCCCCTGCCTGACGACCTCCGCCAGGCCCTCGACACGATCACCGACCCCGGCCCGCATGCGCACTAACCTGAGCAAACTCAGGTTACACCGGGGATTGGACGCCACCCGGCTTTTGGGCCCGAGCGCCTATAGCCGAGGTGCATCACCGATGGACCCCGTCTGCCGCTACCCGCCACTGCTCCAGGTCGCTCCGGCTCGGGAGGCCTTCCCAGTCGCCGGCCGCGGCCAGGGCGAAGGCAGCAGTGCGGACTGCCGCCGTGAGCCGCTCGGCCGGAGCGGCATGGCTTAGGTAGCCGAAGAGGTATCCGGATACGAAGGCGTCGCCCGCGCCGACTAGATCGACGATCGGTGCCGTCTCTGCCGGGACCGCGTGCGTCGCCCCCTCGGCGACAGTCAGTGCCCCCTCGCTGCCCAGCTTCAGCACTGCCTCGGCTGGCCCCAGCTCGGTCAGTGACCGGCAGAGTTCCTCGTCGGTCGCCGCCCGCGGATCTGAAAGTCCAGGCGGCTTGAGCAGTTCGGCTTCGGGCCGGGTGGCAAATACAATGTCCGCGCGGCAGGCGAGTTCCCGCAGCACCTGGCCGGCGACCTTCGTATGCCATAGCGCGGCACGGTAGTTCACGTCGAAGCTGACCGTCAGTCCGGCTGCCCTGGCCGCCGTGAGGGCGCGGTTCACTGCCTGCTGGCAGGAGTCGCTCAATGCCGGGGTGATGCCAGACAGGTGCAGGTGCCGGGCTGAGGGGGGCAGCGGGTCAGGGACGTCGCTGGCACCGAACCGTGAGCCTGCGCTGTCACGGCGGTAGTACGAGACGCGCACAAGGTCAGCTGCCCGCCGTTCCTTGAACATGACGCCCGTGGGTGCTGCCCTGTCGATGATCGCGCCCGCGACGTTGACGCCCTCACCGGCCAGCTTGGCCAGGATGAGGCGGCCGAGTTCGTCGTCTCCGACTCTGCCCCACCACGCTGTAGCGATGCCCAGCCGCGCTAGGCCGATAGCGACATTGGACTCCGCGCCAGCGATGCTCAGGTCGAGGGAAGGTGCCATCCGCAGGCTGACGCCGACCGGAGATGTCAGCACGGCCATGGTCTCGCCGAGCGTCACTGCCTCGGGCGCTGTGGCGACCATCATGCCGGGTGCCCGCCGTTAGCCAGGCGCAGTGCGGTCTCGGCTCGCGCCCTGAGCGCACGCAGATCCCCGGTGGTGTCTGCGTCGCGGATCAACGGCGAGCCGATCGCTACCGCTGTCGCGCCCGCGCTGAGATACGCGGGGATGGCGTCCAGCGTGATCCCGCCAGTAGGTACGAGCTGAGCGGATGACAGCGGGTCGAGCAGTGCCTTGAGGTATCCGGGGCCGCCGGCTGAGGCGGGGAAGAGCTTCACCGCCGCGGCGCCGAGCCTGATGGCGGTGAGGATCTCGGTCGGCGTGTAGGCGCCAGGGAAGACCGCGAGTTCGCGCTCAGTGGCGAACCGGACCACTTCCGGGATCACGGTCGGCGAGACGAAGTAGGCCGCGCCTGCCTCCAGCACCGCACCGGCAGCGTCGGCGTCCAGGACAGTGCCTGCGCCGAGCAGCAGCCCCGGTATGTTGCGCCTGGAGACAGCGCGGATGGCGGGCACGGTAGCGGGCCCGGAGAGCGCTATCTCCACTGTGCAGATCCCCGCCTGCACCAGCGTCTCGACGATGGCGGGGATCAGGTCAGTCGCCGCAGTGCGCAGGATGGCCAGCACCTTGGTGCGCCGCAGGCCCTCCATGACGGCGTCGCACGACGCGGGTTCTGGGCTGGTCATCCGACCACGCTTCCGGCGGCCATCCCGGAGACCAGGAACGGCTCGAGCACCACGAAGGCGATGATCATCGGCACTACGGAGATCACGCCCATGGCCATGAGCCCGCTCCAGTTCACCGTGAGGTCCGAGATGAGCGACGCGGCACCGACTGTGATCGTCCAATGCGTGGGGTCGATCAGCAGGGTCTTGGAGAACAGGTAGTCGCTCCAGCCGAGGATCACGGCGTAGATGGCCGTCGCGCCAATGCCGGGGCTGGCCAGCGGCACGACCACCCTGACGAACGCTGTCCACTGGCTGCAGCCATCGACCAGGGCGGCCTGCTCAAGCTCACGTGGCACACTGTCGAAGAACCCCTTCAGCAGCCACGCGGCGAACGGGACGATGATGGTGGTATCGGCCAGCACGAGACCCTGGAGGGTATTCAGCAGGTGCAGCGTCGAGAACATGACGAAGAACGGGATAAGGAGCAGCGTGCCGGGGATGACCCGGGTCACCAGCATCAGCAGGCCGGCGCTGGTTGCGCCGCCTGCTCCCATCCGGCTCAGCGCATACCCGGCCGGCACCGAGACCACCAGAGAGAGCGCGACAGTACCGACCGTGATCAGTGCTGAGTTCGCCAGCCAGCTGAGCACCGGGTACGTGCGGAACGTGGCGCTGTAGTTGCTGAGTTCCAAGTGGCTGAGCGCCGGCACGATAGGCGGATGAAGCGTGAGCAGGTCTGTGATCGGCGTCACCGAGGTCACGGCCATCCAGTACAAGGGGAATAGCAGCACTATCGTCGTCAGGATGGCGATCAGCAGCCATCCGTAGCCCCGCCTGGCCACCCGTGACCTGTGGAAACGCCGGGCAGTGCCGGCCGCGGCATCGCGACGGGCGGCAACGCGCCCAGTGCTGGCGGAGACTCCTGCGCTCATGTCTGTGCGGCTTTCGTCAGCTCAGCTGCGCCACAGGGTGCGGCGCAGTAGCGGGAACATGGCCACCACAATCGCGACGCAGATGACGACAGTCACGACGCCAAGGGCCGAGGCATAGCCCATGTGGAAGAACTGGAACACCTCGTTGTAGAGGTAGATGGCGAGCGTCTGTGTGGTGTTGGCGGGGCCGCCCGCGGTGATCGGGTAGATGATCTCGAACTCGCGGAAGGTCCAGAGAAGCTGCAGGACCAGGGCAAGGTAGGCCGCGTTCTGTATGCCCGGCCAGGTGATCCGGCGGAACGTTGCCCAGGCCCGGGCGCCGTCCACCTTCGCAGCCTCGTACAGCTCGACAGGTATTACCTGCAGGGCGGCCAGGATGAGCAGCGTGAAGAAAGGATAGGACTTCCAGACCGTCGGGATGATGACCCCGACGATGGACCACCGCAGCGACGCGAGCCAGGGGACGTACTGCGTGATGAGGTGCGCCCGCAGCAAGAGGTAGTTCAGGACTCCATAGGACGCGTTCACGATCCACAAAAACAGGAAGCTGCAGACCACCGAGGGAACTGCCCAGGGCAAGAGGGTCAGCGTGCGGAAGATCCGCCGCAGTGGGAACCGCCGGTTGAGGAGCAGCGCCGTGCCGAGCCCGAGCAGGAACGCTGGCAGTGTCCCGCCGAGGGTATAGAGCAGCGACACCCACAGCGCCTGGCGGAAGAGCGGGTCGCTGCCAAGGGCCGTGAAGTTGGCGCCGGTCACCGGCGCGGAGTTCAGCGCCGCCATGTTCGGCAGCCCGACGTCACGGATGCTGGCGTCGATGATCAGGTACAGCGGGTAGCCGATGACGAACAGCCCGAGCACCACTGCAGGCGCAAGGAGCGCCGGGTAAAAGAACCTCGAACCGTCGGCCGACCCGTTCCTGGACCGCCGCCGACGGCCCTGGACAGACCGGCCGGCCGGCGGCCGGGTAACCATGGCTGCTTCTCGCGCCCGCATGGTGATGCCGCCTTCGTGGTACCTAGCCGACCGGCGGCAGCTGCTGCTGCAGCTGGCTCATGACGGGGCCGACTGCGGCTTTGCTCGCTACCAGCTTGGAGAGGGCCGCGCCGAAGTCCGTGTCGATCTCGGTGTAGTTCTGCACGAACTTCGGGTTGTCCGGGATCATGTTGGCCCCGTTGACGGCCGCGGTCTGCACGGAACCGAACGGGATGTCGGCAGATGAATCCACCGACACCCGCGGAGCGGGGGACTTGATGTCCTTCACGAACAGGGCCTGCGACGCTGGCGTCGTGCACTGCTCGATGAAATCCCAGGCGAGCTGCTTATCCGAGTCCGGGATGCTCGCCGGGATGGACAGTGTGCTGCTGACGTAGCTGACCTGGTGCGGCACCGGGAAGCTGACCATGACGGTGTTCTTCTTGACCGACGCGGTGCCCTCGGTCTCGATGTTGGGCAGCCCGAAGGTGCCGTCGAGCATCATCGCGGCCTTGCCGCTGAAGTACACCTGCCGCATCTGGTCGGATACGAGGCCCGGCGCCGCGCAGCTTGCCAGCTGCCGGTACTGGCTTATGGCGGACTCCACGCCGGGGCTGGTCAGGTCGTAGGAGGTTCCGCTCAGCACCGACTGGCCCTCGCCGCTGATGAACAGCGATGCGTCGTTGAAGGCCGACGGGTCCTGCGCGGTCGGCATCGCGATGCCGTAGTTACCGCTGCCGGTCAGCTGCTTGCACTCTGATAGCAGTCTAGGGACCGTGGTCGGGATCGAGAGATGGTGCGCCGCCAGGATCTGCTTGTTGACGTACAGCGCGAAGCCGGCGCCCTGCATGAGGACGTTGTAGTAGTGGCCGTTGACCTCCAGGCTCTTCTGCAACGGCGACCAGCTCGACAAGATGTCGGTCTTATTCAGGTAGCTGTCCAGCGGTGCCAGCTCGCCCTGGGCGGCGAACTGCGCGTAGCTGGTCAGGGGAAGGACCAGGATGTCGGGAGGGTTGCCTGCGGCCATCCGCGTGGTGATGGTCTGCACGTAGTTGTCGTACGTAACTTCATAGAAGTGGATCTTGACGTTTTTGTGGTTCTTCTCGAACTCGCTGATCATCGACTGATAAAACTGGGCGTATCCTGGCTCGTTCTCCTGCCAGCTCGGGAAATCAAGCGTGACGGAGCCGCTGGCAGAGGTACCACCGCCGCTGCTACCGCAAGCGGTGATCGCTAGCGCCAGAGCGCCAGCGCATGCGAGGAGCCTGACTTTTGCATAATGCACGGGCTTTCTCCTTACTCCACAGGCGGTGCCGCTGCCGCCTGCCGTTGGTGATAGGCCGATGCCGCATCCTCGAGCATGCGGCCAATGGGGTGCGCCGGCTCGTACCCGAGGACCCGGCGAGCTTTCGATATGTCCACGCTGTAATGCGGACCCGTGCCGGGGATCCGGACGTCGACGTAGTCCAGCCCGGTGAGCTCGCTCATGCGCGGCACGATGACGTCGAAGGCAGCGGCTTCTGCAGGGCCAAGGGCGATGGTCTGCCCCCGGGCCTGCTGGCTGGAGACGGCGAGGACTACGCCCGTGGCCACGTCACGCGCATCGCCGATTGGCATCTGGTAGGGCGTGCCGTCCGGGCAGCGGGACAGGACAAGCCGCTCCCGGCCGTCGTCGTAGCGCTCGAGGACAGCGGCGGTCTCCGTGTTGCCCAGTGCTCGCTGCTGCTGCACCTTCTGGTGAAGGAAGAACCGGGGGCCGGAGAAGACGGAGCCAGGGTCTAGCAGCTCGGCCGCGTCCTGGGTGTGCGGGAAGCGCAGCACGGTTGTCGGCATGCCGTACCGGCGCGCGTAGAACCAGGCCATCTCCTCGTCCAGCAGCTTCGTCATGCCGTAAAGCGACCGCGGCCGGCGGGGGTGGTCCTCGTCGATCGGCAGGTAGCTTGGCGCCATCTCGGGATAGACCTCTCCGGAACTGGCCAGGATGATCTCCGCGCCGCCTGCCGTGCGGACCGCTTCCAGCAGCCTGAACGTGGCAGTGATATTGGCGTCGAATACGGCGGCGGCGTCGGACTCCGCCCAGGACATCAGCGCCGCAAGGTGCACGACGATATCAGCGCTGGTGAGCAGGGCTGCCAGTGCCTGCTCGTCGGCCATGTCGCCGACCACGTATTCGGCCGCTTCGGATCCGGGTCTGCGGTCTAGCCCCCGGACGCGGTAACCGGCTTCGGCTAGCTGGCGGACGACGTGCCGGCCGATCCGTCCGTCGGCGCCCGTGACTGCGACGGTGGTGCTCATCGCTGGAGCACGGCCTGTTTGTCGGTCGGGCTGGCGTGCACGGCCCCGATCGCGGTGCCGATCCGGTCGGCTGCCTCGATGACAATGCGGGCTAGCTCTGCCTCCCTGTCCTCCAGCCGCAGCGCCGACAGCGGGCCGGAGATGCTGATGGCCGCGACGACGGCGTTGTTCCGGCCGCGGACTGGAGCAGCCACGCATGCCCTGCTCAGCGCGAGTTCCTCGAGCTCGGTCGCGTAGCCACGAGCGCCGACCAGGCGTAGCTGCTCGTCAAGGCTGGCGTGGTCGGTCAATGTGTGCGCTGTGTAGGAGTCGAACGGTCCGGTACCGAGCAACCGCAGCCGTTCGTCCGGTGAGAGGTCAGCGAGCAGGCATTTGCCCAGGCCCGTGGCGTGCAGCGGGTTGCGACGCCCCATCAGGGTGTAGGAGCGCGGCGCCAGGCGGCCGTCGAAGTGGAGCAGGTAGAACACCTTGCCGTCACGCAGTTCCGCGACGTTCACTCCCAGGCCGGTGTCGGTGGATATCTCGTACGCCACGGTGCGGGCTTCGCGGTACAGCCGCGACCGGTTCAGCGCGACGCCAGCAAGGGTGAGCACCGCCGGGCCCAGCTGGTAGCTGCCCGCCGCGTCACGTTCCAGCAGGTCCGCGTCGACCAGGGTGGCGAGCAGCCGGGAGGCGGTGGATGCGCCCAGGCCGCAGAGTCTGGCTACCTCGCCGACGCGCAGCACCGGGCCGTGCTCGGCAAAGAGGGCGAGGACTCCCAGTGCGCGCTGGACGCTCATGTTCGTCCCGTTGGAGCTGCGCTGCCCGGTCTGAGCGGCCTCAGCTGACATCTTGCTCATGGCGGCAACGTACCACCGCAATCGCAACACATCAACAGGTTGTGCGAGACTTTTGCAGTATCAGGTGATTGTCACCGCTTGGTGGGACAGCTATGCTCGCTTTGGCCCTCTGAAAGGACGGAAAGGCCCGATGGGACGCCAGATCATCTCCGTGCAGACGTTCTGCCTGAAGCTGCCGTCAGCCGATCCGTACCTGGGCTCGGCGCCGGCAGGCAGCGGGGCGAGCAGGTACTTCGTCCGCCCGCCGTGGCGGAGCCTGTACTCGCACGGTTATGAGACAGTGCTAGTCCGGCTGGAGGCTGACGACGGTCACGTCGGCTGGGGTGAGGGCCTCGCTCCGGTGGCGCCCGAGGTCCCGCAGGCCGTGATCGACACGATGCTGGCCCCGCAGCTGATCGGAGCTGACCCGGGTGCCCCGCGCCCGGTCTCCTTGCGGCTTGCGGGCCTGATGCGAGAGCGAGGCCACCTGGTAGGGCATCAGGCGGACGCGCTGGCCGCCTGCGACATCGCGTTGTGGGACCTGGCCGGGAAGATCGCCGGCCTGCCGATCGCGCAGCTGGTCGGCGGCGCGTTCCGGTCAGCGATACCCGTGTACGTCTCGGGGCTGCCGCGCTCCACCGATGCGGAACGAGCAAAACTGGCCAGGGAGTGGGCGCGGCAGGGCTTCCGCGGGGTCAAGCTCGCTCTTGGCCACGGCGTCGAGCAGGATCTCGCCACGTTCGATGCCGTTGCGGCTGCCGGCCCTGACCTCGCGATCGGCGTCGACGCGCACTGGGCGTACACGCTGCCGCAGGCAGAGCGCCTCGGCCTGGAGCTTGACCGCCGGCACGCGTGGTTCCTGGAGGCGCCGCTCGCACCCGAGGACGTCCAAGGCCACCGGAGCCTGGGCGAGCGCATCGTGACGCCGGTAGCGGTGGGCGAGACGCTGCGGAATCGTTTCGAGTTCGCTGACTGGCTCGATCGCAGGGCAATGGATCTGTGCCAGCCGGACGTGGCCCGCACGGGCATCACCGAAGCGCTGGAAGTCGCCAGCCTCGCCGCGGCCGCCCACCTGCGCGTCGCCCCGCACCACTCGGTCGGGCTCGGGGTCGCACTCGCCGCAGGCCTGCAGTTCGCCGCCGCGATCGAGAACCTTGAGGTGTTCGAGTTCCAGCCCACGACGTTGCCCCACGCCAACCGCATTCTGGCCGAGCCAGTCCAGCTTGATGGCAGCTCGTTCCGGTTGCCTGAAAGCCCGGGGCTGGGCGTCGCGGTAGACGAGCAAGCCGTCATCGATCTGTCGGAGGCAAGATGACCGTACTGTCTGGCCTGGTGCCTATCCTGGCGACACCGTTCCGCAGCGATGGCTCGCTGGACCTCAGCAGCCTAGCCCAGCTGGTAGAATACCAGGTCGCCAGCGGCGCGGACGGCGTCGCTACCTGCGGTCTGGCCAGCGAGACGTTCGCGCTCTCTGATGAGGAGCGCCGCCTCGTCCTCGATACGGTCATAAGGACGGCCCGGAGCGCATCAGCGGACACGCCAGTGGTCGCCGGGGTCTCTGCCACGGGTTTGTACCCCGCCGTTGAGCAAGGTAAGGCCGCGGTCGACAGCGGCGCGAACGTGCTCATGGTGCTGCCGCCCTTCCTTGTGCGGCCCAGCGATGACCAGCTTGCCGAGTTCTTCGGCGAGCTTGCCTCCGCTGTCAGCGTGCCCGTGATGATGCAGGACGCCCCCGGGCTGACCGGGGTGGCGATGAGCGTCCGGCTCATCGCTGACATCAGCAAGGTCCCTGGCGTGGACTACGTCAAGGTCGAAGCTGCTCCCACCGCGCCGAAGGTCTCGGCGGTGGCCAGCGCTGCGGCGGGGAGCAAGCTGCGCGTCTTCGGCGGGCAGAATGCCCAGTTCCTGCTGGACGAACTGGATCGCGGCGCGGTCGGCACAATGCCCGCGTGCGAGTTCACCGACCTGCTGGCGGAGGTGGTGATGGCATGGGATGCCGGACGCCGCGACGAGGCCGAGGCCCGCTTTCACCGGCTCCTGCCGCTGCTGGTGTACGGGTTGCAGAACGGGATCGCGTGGGCGGTCCACAAGGAGGTCCTGGTGCGGCGGGGCATCATCGCTGACGCCCGGGTCAGGTCGCCGGCGCGCCCGCTCGACGCGGACAGCGCAGCCGGCCTGCTCCGGCTGCTGCGCCCGCTAGAGTCCGAGCCCGGGTGGCAGCCGCAACTTGCCCCGTCGGCGGGGCACTGATACCGATAGGACACTCCAGCAAGGACGGCCGCATGGATCACAAACCTCGAGCAGACCTCACCCCTGAACAGGTCCGAAGCGCGCTGGAGCTTCGCGGCATAGCGGTCCTCGACGACGAGGACCTCGCCGCTGCGGCGGGCCTCGCCACCGCGCTGCGACAGCAGGCGCTCGGGCTCCTTCATGCGGTGCGCGGCAGCGGGCTCGCGGATCGTGATACGGATGGTGAGAAAGCATGAGTGCCGCGACGAGCCTGCTTACCGCTGGAGTAACAGCCATCACCGACGCCCTGGCGAGCGGCGCGGTGACAGCAGCCGAGCTCACCGAGTCGGCCCTCGGCATGATCACAGCGGCCGATCCCGGGCTCCATGCGTTCATCACCGTGGACCGCGGGGGAGCCCGCACGGCAGCAGCGGCCGCGGATCACGAGGCCGGTCCTGGGCGGCCGCTGCGCGGCCTGCCGGTCGCTGTCAAGGACAGCATCCCCACCGCGGGATTGCGCACCACCTTCAACTCCCGTGCATACGCTGACTGGACGCCGGACAGAGACGCGCCCGCCGTAGAGCGCCTGCGGTCGGCCGGAGCGGTCGTCGTCGGCAAGACGAACCTGAACGAATTCGGATGGAGCATACCGTCCGAGACCGACCTGGTCCCGCCGCCGCGTAACCCCTGGAACACCGCGCACCTGATGGTCGGCTCCAGCAGCGGTTCGGCTGCGGCAGTAGCAGCGGGCATGGTGCCGGTCGCGCTGGGGACTGACGGCGGCGGCTCGACGAGGCTGCCGGCGAGCCAGGCGAACCTTGTCGGGCTGAAGCCAGGCAGGGGAGTGATCCCCGGCGTCGGCGCGCCCATCGAGGAGATCAGCACGATAGGCGTACTGGGCCGCAGCGCTGAGGACGTCCTGGCGGTGTTCTCGGTACTCGCGGACCGGCCTGCGCCGCATCGGGATCGCGCGGGGTTCCCGTTGCGCCTGGCCGTGCCGCGCCGTCAGGTCGAGAGCCTCGACATCGAGGACGACGTGCGCATCGCATTCGAAGCCGACGTCCGCGCTCTCGCAGACGCGGGCGCTCAGATAGCCGAGGTCGACTTGCCCCACCTCGAGACCGCCAGAGACGCCAACTTCGTGTTGCTCGCCGCGCTTGCCCACGCCATGCGCGCGCCGGACCTGCGGGAGCGCCAGGGACTACTCGGGGTGAGCGCGCGCCGTTACCACCTGGCCGGCGTCATCCTGTCCGTCGAGGACATCCTGAACGCCCGGCGCATGGGCCAGGCGTTCGCCGACGAGCTGGATAAGGCACTCGGCCTCAGCACGGGACTGCTGACGCCAGTCTCCACTGTCGCTACTACCGCGGCAGCTCGCCGGCCGGGCGAGCACAACAGGGGCCTGAACTCGACCTTCACTGCCCCATTCAACCTGACTGGCTGGCCCGCGGTCTCGATCCCGTCCCGGCGTGGCAGCCAGGGAATCCCCATCGGCCTGCACGTCGCGGCACGGCCAGGCCATGAGGAATGGCTGCTGGAGCTAGCGTCCCGGGCCAAGGCCTGGCTGGGGACGGCGACTGCGGACGGTGCAGGGTGAGCCCGCGCGGTGTAATCGTTCTGGGTTCGTCGCCGATCGGCACAGCGATCGGCGAAGGGTTCGCGGAAACGGGCGACGTGCCGTATTGCATCGCCAGGGACCGGCCGCCGCCGGACGTGTTCGCCGGCTGGTCGGAGGCGGACTGCGCGCAGCCGGACGCAGCGCGCGGCGCGGTCCGGGAGGCCGTGGCCAGCCTGCCATCCCTGGACGTCCTAGTGCTCGCGGCCGCCTCCATGCCTGTCGCCTCGGCCGCCGAAACCTCAGACGAGCAGTGGGACCAGGCCATCCGCGACAGCCTCACCAGCGCCTTCAACGTCGTGCGCGAATGCCTTCCCCGCCTGACCCAGGGTGGCTCGATCGTCGCGGTGGGGTCCACGAACTCGTTCCTGTCCGCTCCCGGCCTGGCCGCGTACGCTGCGGCGAAGGCTGGGCTCGACGGCCTGATCCGGCAGGTCGCGCTGGACTACGGCCGCCTGGGGATCCGGGCGAACGTCGTGGCCCCGGCTCTGGTCAGCAACGGGGAAAGCGGGCCCGCGGCGGAAGGCTATCCGCTCGGCCGGGTCGGTCATCCGCGCGACGTGGCCAGTGCCGTGGTCTTCCTGGCCTCCGCCAGCGCCAGCTTCATCACCGGGGTCACCGTGCCGGTAGACGGCGGCCTGAGCATCGCGAGCCCGGCAGCCTACCTATCGCCGCGCCTGCGGGCCCGGTTCCCTCGGCGTCGCGGCGGGCGGCTTGGTGAATGGGAGGACCGAAATGAAGCTGATGAGGAGGCGTCCCGGTGAGTCAGCAGGACACCCGCGAACTGCTCGCGCTGGCTGGCGGCCGGACCATCGGCCTGGCGTTCCGCATCTGGGGCTACGGCGAGGGGCCTGCCCTTGTCGGCCTGCTGGCTTGCAGCGACATCCTGAACGATCCTCGCTACGAGCGGGCTGTCGTCACCCTGGTGGAGCCGTACCTGCAGCGCGAGCCGCTGCCCGAGGACCACGTTGCCCCCGCTGAACTGCTGGTCGCGCTGCGGCACCGCCACGGCGACGACCGGTACCTCGAGGCAGCACGCCGGTGGGCCCAGCTCGTGCTGCAGGCACCGCGCCCGGCCGCGGGCCAGCCGCAGGTCTACCGGCCGGACCTCTTCGGCCTGGCGAACGTCGCCTGGGTCGACACCATGTACAGCCATGGGCCCGGCCTGGCGGCGTGCGGATACCCGGAGGAGGGACTGGCGGTGATGGCGGAGAGCTGCCGGTTCCTGCAGGACGACTCTGGCCTGTTCGCTCACGGCTACGACGTCGTCAGCCGCCGCACCAACGGCGTGCACTGGGGCCGCGGCTGCGGCTGGGCGCTGCTCGGCATCGTGCAGATCTCGGCGTACCTCCAGGACGCGGCGCTGACTGCGGCGTGCTCGGCGCTGCTGGCGGCGCTGGCCAGCTGTGAGGAGGAAGGCCGCTGGCACACCGTGGTCGATAACCCGTCGACTCCGCTGGAAAACTCGGTCTCAGCCTTCGTCGCTGCGGGGATCTGCCTGGGGATCCGGCGCGGAGTCGTGGCCAAGCAGTACGCGGAGCTAGCCGGGCGTGCCCGTGCCGCCGCAGTCGCCAGCCTCATCGACGGGGACCTACCGGTGTCCGAGGCGACACCAGCCGGGAACCCGGACCTCTACGCGACACGCCGACTGGGCCGGTTCCCCTGGGGCCAGGGCCCGCTGCTGCTGGCGCTGGCGGCTGAGGAGGGATGGGCATTGCCCGCTGAGCCGTCCGTCCAAGGGAGCTTTCGGTGAGGGCGTCGCCGGCGCCGATCGTGCGGCGAGCAGAGCTGCAGGTCGACGTCTCGGACGCAGTCGGCTGCGGTGAGCGCTTGCGCACCGCGGTTACCGTGGCGTGGCCCAGTCCGCTGCCGGACCGTCCGCTCGTTATCGTCGCCTGGCCTGGCGGGGGCTACAACCGTCACTACTTTGACTTGCAGCTACCGGACCAGGCCGGCTACAGCCAGGCCGAGCACCATGCCAGGCACGGGATCATCACCGTTGCCTGCGATCACCTAGGCGTAGGCGATAGCAGCGTTCCTGTCAGCGCCCTGGGCCACGCTGACCTGGCCCGCGCGAACGCCGCGACAGCGACTGCGGTTCTCACCCGGCTGCGGGACGGCGCCATCGCCCGCGACCTGGCACCGCTGCCAGAACTGGTCGCGATTGGTGTCGGCCATTCCTACGGCGGGCTGCTGCTCACGATGCTCCAGGCGGCTCAGCCGGTCTTCACCGCAGTCGGGATGCTCGGCTGGAGCGGCGTCAACACGGTGATCCCGGTTGACCACAAACATCCCATGCTCGCCGACATGAACCGGACGCGCGTGCCCGGCCTGCAGCACCCGTACCGGCAAGCCTTCCACTATGAGGACGTGCCGGAGGCCATCGTGGCGGTGGACCTCGACGGGTATCCCTACCGGCCAGATGGCGCGCCCCAGCCGTCCTGGGCCGCCAGGTTCATGCCCGGCGGCCCGAAAGCAGCGCCAGAGCGGCCCCCGAACGGCGCTATCACTGCGGCTGAGGCTGCCCGGATCGACGTTCCGGTACTGATCGCGATGGGGGAGCGTGACGTCTGCCCGGACCCATGGGCCGAGCCGGGCGCCTATCGCAGCTCTCTCGACGTGACCCTGGTCATCATCCCGGCGATGGCGCATGCACACAACTTCGCCAGTACGCGTTCGCTCCTGTGGGACCGCATCGTGACCTGGGCCGCGACCATCGTAGCACTCCAGCCGGGCTCACAAGCGGACGAGGAGGCTGTATGAAAGTCACGAAGGTCACGGCGACCGTCCACCGGCTAGCGCCGCTCGGCGACACCTATTGGGGAGCCCGGACCTGGGGCGGCCCCGCCCGGACCGATGGCGACGACTATCCGCCGGCCGCGCGGCGCCGTTACGTGTACTCTCCGACCATCGACACGGTCCTCGTACGCGTCGACACCGACGAGGGCGTGACCGGCTGGGGCGAGTGCAAAGCGCCCGTGGCCGCGCCAGCGACTGCGGCCATCGTCACCGAACTGCTCAGTCCGATGGTCACCGGCACCAGGATTAGCGAGCTCGCTGTGACCTGGGAGCGCATGTACACGGCCATGCGGGTCCGCGGTCACGATGCCGGCTTCTGGCTGGAGGCGCTGTCCGGAGTCGACATCGCCCTCTGGGACGCGTGGTCACGAACGCTGGGCCAGCCCATCCACGCCTTGCTCGGCGGCACCTACCGCACCGAGGTCCCGGTCTATGCGTCCGGGCTGCCTGCCGCAGCAAGTCACGAGCAGCTTGACGGCCTACGGGACAGCGCCCGGCGCCTGAAGGACGCGGGGTGGACCGCGGTCAAGGTGGCCATCGGGCTCCGGCCGAGCCTCGACGTAGCTTCGGTCGCGGTCGTGCGCGAGGTCTTCGACACCGTGTTCGCCGACGCGGCCGGACAGTATGACCTGGCTCAGGCTATCCGAGTCGGCCGGAGCCTGGAGGAACTCGGCGTCGGCTTCTTCGAGATGCCCATCCCGCCTGAGCACATCGAGGGGTATGCCCGGTTGGCCAGTATCCTCAACATCCCGCTCGCGCTGGACTCCATACCCAACCGGTACCGGGCGCTGGAGTACCTACGCACGGGTGCGCTGGGTGTGCTGCAGCCCGATGTCTGCCGGGCGGGCGGCATTACCGAGGTCATGCGCATCGCCGTGCTTGCTGACGCGTTCGGCGCGATCACGACACCGCATGTCAGCATTGGCTCGCCCGTCCATTTCGCGGCGAGCCTCCAGTGCGCCGCCGCCATACCCAACTTCCACATCATGGAGCACTGGATCGGTGACAACCCGCTGGACGCCATTTCAGCCGACGCCCAGCCGCCCCGGAACGGCCACCGCGCCGTGACCACCACGCCAGGACTCGGCATCACAGTGGAGCCAGCCAGCTCACCGGCCGCCCGCTGATCCTTCCGCGGCACCCCGCCGAGCATCTCTGCCGCGAAGTCCAGCAGCCTAGGCCGGACCTCCGCGATCTGCTGAGGAGTCATCCCAGCATGACAGTACAAACATCAGCCTGGGCGCAGGAAACGCCTAACGACTTAACAAAGTTCCTGAGTTGCCCGCGTTCGCATCGTGACCGGCGACAGCCTGCCGTTCGGTATCAATGGAATCTCAGCTGCGGCGGATTGTCGGAGATTGTGGTTACCGTGGGCGCGATGACCGGAACGTTCCAACGTTCCGGTGCCAGGGGAGGGGGACCGATGACTGAGCCGGGCAGGGACGAGCAGCCAGGCAGCGGAGCCAGCCGTCATACGGTGAGTAACCCGGTGTTGTTCCGTGCCGCGATGGAGGTGCTCCGCGACGCGTCCAGGCGCTGGCGGTCCAGGATGTGCTGCATCAGGTGTCGCAGCGGGTCCCCCTCACGCCGCACTGGCTTGACCGGTACCGGAGCGGCCAGGCGCGCTGGGACGTCGGGATCCGCTTCCTCACCGGCGACGCGGCCACGATCGGCTGGATGACCAAGCGTGACGGGTGGGCCATCACCGAGGCGGGCATCGAAGCGCTGGACAGCTATCCCACAGCCGATGAGCTGTACGCCGAACTGTACCGCCGGTACCGGGAGATCGACCTGCGGCGCAAACAGGCCCAGCAGAGCCTGGGGGACGTTCAGCAGTTCATCACCCGAGCCCTTGCCGTGGTTGAGCCGGGCTCCTGGACCGCCCACGACGATCTGGCGGAACTGGCGGACGCCCGCCCGGACGACGTCGCGCATTTCCTGGCCAGCTGGCGGGTCCGGCTGGCCAACGCATACCGCGTGCTCAATGCCGACGGAAGCATCCCGGGCGAGGGCATGCTGAACGCGGCCTATCGCGGCACGGATCTGCGGCGCCGGCTGGCCGAGGAGGGCGTCGAGTTCGGTGCGGATGGGCGCGCCGTCCAGGAGCAGCGCTTGACCGCGGATGCGCTGCGGGAACTCCTCGATTCCCGCCCTGCCGAGCCGCCGGGGTCCGCGAAGCGGGCGTGGATGGTGCGGGGGTCGAACGTCGAGGGGTATAACCTCGTCGATGACTGGCTCCGCGACGGGTTCGTCTCGCTCAGCGCCTCCCAGCTCGGCAAGGTCGATCCCGGCATCGGTTACGACGAGCTGAGGCAGGCCGTCGAGACCGGGTACCAGCACAAGTCCTATGCCTACCGGGCGCAGCGGCTGGAGGAGTTCGACCGGTTCCTGCGCCGGATGCGCGAGGGCGACCTGGTGCTGACGCCGCTGCACGGCGGCGTGTACCTCGGCGAGGTGACGGGGCATGCCCACTTCGCGGAGTCCACCGCGCCGCACGCCAACCTCCGCCGGAATGTCCGGTGGTTCAATCCCCGCGACCCAGTCGACGGCAACCAACTCCGCGCGCCGGTGCCGGCGCTGCTGCAGAGCCAGGCGTACATCGTGGATCTGACCGAGGCTTACGATCAGCTTGTCCCCTTGGTGCCGCATGAGCCGGCGCCCGAGCCTCCGGTTCCGGTGCCCGCGCAGGCCCGGCGCGTTCTGTCGTTCAACGCCATCACCCCGCAGTTCGCCGCCGGCCTGCTGATGGACCAGGCCGAGCTGGCCAAGATCGCGGACCTGCTGTGGGAGAAGAAGCAGCTCGTCTTGTTCGGCCCGCCGGGGACCGGGAAGACCTACCTCGCCCTCAAGCTGGCCCGCCACCTGACGGACGACGGCGCGGTCAAGCTCGTCCAGTTCCATCCGTCCTACACCTACGAGGACTTCTTCGAGGGGTTCCGGCCCGAGCCCGGCGGCAGCGGCACGCTGACGTTCGCGCTGCGGGCCGGGCCGTTCCGCGACTTCGCCGAGGTGGCCGCGGCGAACCCGAGCACCGCGTACATCCTGGTCATCGACGAGATCAACCGGGCGAACCTGGCCAAGGTGTTCGGCGAGCTGTACTTCCTGCTGGAGTACCGGGACCAGTCGATCAGCCTGCAGTACTCGCCGGACAAGGAGTTCGTGCTGCCGGAGAACCTGTTCCTCATCGGCACGATGAACACCGCCGACCGGTCGATCGCCCGGATCGACACCGCGATGCGCCGCCGGTTCACCTTCGTCGAGCTCGACCCGCGCACGCCTCCGGTGCGGGGCCTGCTGGCTCGCTGGCTCGCCGCGCACGGCCTGCCGGGCGACGCGGCGCTGCTGCTGGACGAGCTGAACCGCCGGATCGAAGACGCCGACGCCGCCATCGGCCCGTCATACCTGATGGACGAGCGGATCTACCGGCGCGCCGACGGGCTGGACCGGGTGTGGCAGCACCAGATCATGCCGCTGCTGGAGGACCTGTTCTACGGCCAGCGCGATCTCGGCGAGCAGTACGGCCTGCCGAGCCTGCGCAAGGCCATCGCCGCGTCCGAGCAGCCGCAACCGTGACCACGGTCGAGCTGGATGAGCTGGGCCCGCCCGTCGAGCTGCCGCTCACCGCCGGGCAGGGCCGGGCGCTGGCCGGCTCGGGCGTCGTCAGCGCCGCGCCCTCCGCCTTCCGGCCCGGGATCTGGCTGATCGGCCCGGCCGGCAAGGTCGGCGCGGCCCGGGCCGCGGGCATGGAGATCCGCATCAAGCCGAAGGTTCCCGTCGCCCGGCTGCTGTTCCTGGCCGGATACTCCCGGCACGCGGCTGCCTGGCGGCCGGAAACCGTGCCCGTATCCGAGGCCGCCGACCTCATCCCCGCCGTCGCCCAGGCGCTGTGGCGGCAGACCGAACGCGCCATCCACCAGGGCCTGCTGCCCGGCTACGTCCTCGTCGAGGAAAGCTCGCCGGTGCTGCGCGGCAGGCTGCGCGAGAGCGAGCAACTGCACCGGCACCACGGGCTGCCGCTGCCGCTGGAGATCCGGCATGACGAGTTCACCACCGACATCCCGGAGAACCAGATCCTGCGCACCGCGTGCGAGCGGATGCTCACGGTTCCGCGCGTCGACGCCGGATCGCAGCGCATGCTGCGGCGCCTGCTGCGCGACTTCGGCGACGTGACGCCGCTGTCTCGCGGTGACCCGATCCCGGCCTGGCAGCCGACCAGGCTCAATGCCCGTTACCATGCCGCGCTCCGGCTCGCCGAGATCGTGCTGCGGGCAACCTCCGCCGAGCATCAGCCCGGGAGCGTGCCGGTGACCGGGTTCCTGCTCGACATGCCGAAGCTGTTCGAGGACTTCGTCACCGTGGCGCTGCGCGAGGCGCTCGAGGCCGGGTTCGGCGGCCGCGTCGATGACCAGGACCGCCACTACCTTGACCAGGCCGGAACGGTGGTGCTCCGGCCCGACATCGTGTGGAAGGTACGCGGCTCACCGGCCGCCGTCATCGACGCCAAGTACAAGGCCGAGCAGCCCGCCGGGTACCCGAACGCCGACCTGTACCAGCTGCTGGCCTACTGCACCGCCCTCGGCCTGCGCGCAGGCCACCTCGTCTACGCCAAGGGCAGCGCGGAACCCGCCCGCCACGAGGTCCGCCGGTCCGGCATCGAGATCGTCTGCCACGCCCTCGACCTCAGCCAGCCCCCGGCTCTGCTCCTCGGCCAGGTGCGCGAGCTCGCACGAGGCATCGCGTCAGCCCGCCCGATATGTGCGGGCCAGCCCGTCGGCGTCCCGGCGGCGGGAGGGTTACGTGACCTGGCCGCCTGGCCTGGCGCCGTCGGCACCGGAGGCCGGGTAAGCCGCCGGCGCGGCCTGGCAGCGGTGGCCCTTGGATAGCACATGCCTACCTGGCGCACCTCGCGCGCTCCCGCTCCGCCCGTCTCGCCACCTTCGATCGGGCCCTGGCCACGCTGCACGCCGACGTCGCTGACGTTGTCCCAGCCGGCTGACGCCCGCGGCGGGGAGGGGCGGCAGGGAGGGGCATGGCCGCTCCCCGCCGGCGGGCCGCCGCCCGGCATGGCCCGGTTATTTCTAGTATCCTAGTATAAACGATATGGCTGGCACTGTATATGCCCATACTGCCCCGGCGTCGGTCCTGAGTCCGGCGGGGACACGACGACAGTCTCCATCTCCCGGACCAAGGTCCCCGGCGGGACCGGGGTGCTTGACACGATGCTCCTCATGAGCCAGGAACGTCCCGGCAGCAGGAGGGCCCGGCCCGGCCGGCGTGCGGCCGGCAGGGTCGCGGTACCGGGGCCGGCAAGGTCGCGGTACCGGGGCCGGCGGGATCGCGGTAACGAGCAGGCGGACATGGAGACCGAGTCACTGGCGGCGGCGCTGGAGCGGGAGCATCGCGAGATCGGTGAGGGCATCGCGGCGTTCGCTGCCGCGCCCGGCGACCGGCGGCCGCTGGCCCGCGCGGCCGCCGCGCTGCGCCGGCACATCTACCTGGAGGAGGAGTTCCTGTTCCCGCTGCTGCGCGCGGCCGAGCCGGGGCTGGCGGTCCCGGTGTTCGTCATGCTGCGCGAGCACGCGCAGATCTGGGGCACGCTGCAGGCGCTGGACAAGGCGCTGGGCCGGCCGGCGGGCGCCGCCGGCGGCGGGGCCGCGATCGGCAGGCGGCTGGCCGTGCAGCTCGTGCGGCATGACCTGAAGGAGGAGACGATCGTCTACCCGCGGGCCGACGCGCTGCCGGCGGCGGCGGCCGGCCTGGCGCTGACGTTCCTCGGCTCCGGGCGGCTGCCCGCCGGGTGGGTGTGCACGCTGCGGGCGCGGCCCGTGCCGCGCGGTCCCGGCCGTGCGGGCCGCTAGCCGGGCACGGCCCGGCTGTTCCGGCACGTCCCCGCCCCGGCCGTATGGGCAGGGGTGCGGCGGCGGGGAGCGTCCGCCCCCGCCCGGCAGCCGTTCCTGCCGCGGTGCGCCCCCGTTCCTGCCCCGGTGCGCCGCGGCCCGCCTCCTGCCGGCGTTTAATGCGCCGCCCGGGGGTAGCACCATCGGCACCGGAGAAACGGCGACACGGCGCCGAGGCGTATCTGCTGGGATGGGTGCGTGAATGACAGGGCCCACAAAGCCTGACGTGAAAAGAGACGGCCCCCGGGGAGAGTGCAGGAAGCTGCAGGAAAGGCTGCTCAAGGCCGAAAGCGTTCACCAGTTCTTGCACGACATGGCGGTGCTTGCCGCACGCCTGACCAAGGCCGGCTTGTCCTGCGGCATGACGATGCGGTCCGGCGGGCGGCCGGTCACGGTCGCGTGCAGTGACCCCGTCGCGGCCGAGGTGGACCGGGTGCAGTACGCGCTCGGCGAGGGGCCGTGCCTGCGCGCCATGCGCGATGGCCGCGCCGTGCGCATCGAGGACACGGCGGCCGGGGCGCACTGGCCGCAGTTCGAGAAGAATGCCGCCTCCCGCGGCATCAGGTCGTGCCTGGCGCTGCCGCTGACCGTGGGCGGCGAACCGGTCGGCGCGCTGAACCTGTACGCGCGCACCGCGTCCGCCTTCGGCGCCGCCGAGGCGCGTCGGGCGGAGGCGTTCGCCGACAACGCCGGCGGCGCGGTCGCCCTTGCGGTCCGGATGGCCTCGCACACGGCGCTCATCGCGCAGCTTCGCTCGTCGCTGGCCTCCCGGGCCGTGATCGACCAGGCCCTCGGGATCGTCATGGCCAGGGAGCGCTGCACGCAGGCGCGCGCGTTCGAGATCATGCGATCCGCGTCGCAGCACCGCAACGTGAAGCTGCGTGACCTGGCGGCCGCCATGGTCACGAGCGTGAGCGGCGAGCCCCCGCGGCCGCCGCCCGCGTTCGAGCTCAACTAGCGCCGGCCGGGGACTGGTCTCCTTCCCGGCGCGGCTGGTCGTCCGGCCCGCCAAGCGACGCCGCCACGCTCGGGTACACCTCCACCAGCCGGTCGACGCCGGTGAGGCCGAGCACGCGCCGCACGGCCGCGGTGCCGACCACCAGCCTCATGGCACCGCCGCTCGCGGCCGCCCGCCGGAACGTGCGCACGAGCGCGCTGACCCCGGCCGAGTCGCAGAACGTCGTCGTGCTCATGTCCACGATCAGCGTGGCCGCGCCCTCGTTGACGACGGAGAGCAGTTCCTCGCGGACGCCGTCCGCGTTGGTCACGTCGACCTCGGCGGGCAGGGTGACAACGGCCACCTTGCCGATCCACAAGACGGGACAGCGCTTTCCGGGCATGGCCGACCACCATCCATTCACCGAGAGAAAGGAAGAAGGCGGGCCACGTCTCTGGACCCACGGATGCTCCGGCTGCTGCAGCGGTGCCGCGCAGCGAATATTATCCACGCCGGGACGGCCGCGGCGCAACCCTGCCGGCACCGGTTACCATCGTGCGGTGATCGTGGTGGCCGGGGAGAGCCTGGTCGATCTGATCGTCGGGCCGGACGGCGGCGTCTACCCCAGCCCGGGCGGGGGCCCGTTCAACGCCGCCCGGGCGATGTCCCGCCTCGGCCGGCCGGTGCGGTTCCTCGGCCGGTTCTCCGCCGACCCGTTCGGCGCCCGGCTGGCCGCCCGGCTGCGCGAGGACCGGGTGCAGATCGCCGCGCCGGAACCGGTCGCGGAGCCGACCGCGCTGGCGGTGGTGGCGCTGCGCGAGGGCGGCGTGGCCGAGTACTGGTTTCACCTGGCGGGCACGGCGGGCTTCCGGTTCGACCTGCCCGCGGCGCGGCAGGCGGTCGCGGCCGGGCTGTCCGCGCTGCACGTCGGGTCGCTCGGCCTGGTCGTCGAGCCCATGGCCGCCGGGATCGAGCGGCTGGTGACCGAGATGCCCGGTGCCGCGCTGCTGCTGCTCGACCCGAACTGCCGGCCGGCCGCCACGCCCGACCCGGGCGGCTACCGCGCCAGGGTCCGCCGGCTGCTGCCGCGCGCCGACGTCGTCAAGGCCTCGGTCGAGGATCTCGGCTTCCTGGTGCCGCGGGCCGGCCCCGAGCAGGCGGCCCGCAGCCTGCTCGAGGCCGGCGCCGGCTGCGTGCTCGTCACCCACGGCCCGGACCCGGTCCGGGCCTTCGCCGCGGCCTACGAGCTCGCCGAGCCGGTGCCGCCGGTCGCGGTGGCCGACACCGTCGGGGCCGGCGACGCGTTCGGCGGCGGCTTCCTGGCCTGGTGGGTCGAGCACGGCCTGGGCCGTGACAGGCTCGCCGACCCCGGCGCGGTGCGGGCCGCGCTCGCCGCGGCCGCCCGGGTCGCGGCCCTCACCGTGGCCAGGGCCGGCGCCGAGCCGCCGTGGCGCCACGAACTCCAGGCCGCTACCCCGCCCGCAGCAGGCAGCCGCGGATGAACGCGGCCTGCCCGGCGTGCTGCAGCCCGTCGGCGATCACGCTGACCAGCCGGACCCCCAGCGTCACCGGCGGGTCCCACGACCTGTCGACGACCAGGGACAGCTCGGCGTCGCTGACCCCGGACACCAGCCGCACGGCCTGCTCGTGCACCGCGTCGTGATAGTCGGTCAGCAGCTCGCCCGAGGTCACCCGCACCGCGGCGACCTGCCGCGTGTCGTGCCCGTATCCCGTCTCCAGCGGCCCGAGCGGCAGCCCGAACCGCTCGCGGAACCGGGGCCAGACCTGGGCCGCCCCGAAGGCGCCGGCCAGGTGGTCGTCCTGCACCCGGGCCAGGTGCCAGACCAGCCACGCGATCGAGTTCGCGTCCGGGTCCAGCCGCGCCGCGAGCTGGTCGGCCGTCAGCCCCGCCACCGCCTCGTGCACCGCCTCCCGCACCCGCCCGAACGCGTCCGTCAGCAGCTCAGCACCTCTCATGAGAACCAGAATCTACCGCAACGATCCCGTGGTCCCCGGCCCCGGACACGCCCGCCGGCCACCTGGCCAGGCCGGCCCGGGCGCGGTACCGTTCCGACGTGTCCCGAGGCCGCAGCGAGAAGCCAGCCCCGCCCGGCCCGGAGCCGCCCCCGGTGCAGGAGCTGCTGGCCGCGGCCGTGGCCGCGGTCGGCGGGGCGGAGCGGTCCGGCCAGGTCGCGATGGCCGAGGCGGTGCAGCGCGCCATCGGGGCCGGCGAGCATATCGCGGTCCAGGCGGGCACCGGCACCGGCAAGTCGCTGGCCTACCTGGTCCCGGCGGTCCGCCACGCGATGACCACCGGGAAGGCGGTCGTGGTCGCGACCGCCACGATCGCGCTGCAGCGCCAGCTCATCGACCGCGACCTGCCGCGGCTTGCCGCCGCGCTGCGCCCGCTGCTCGGCCGGGAGCCGACGTTCGCGATCCTCAAGGGCCGCCGCAACTACCTGTGCCTGCACCGCGAGGGCGGCGGGGTGGCCGAGGACCCGCAGGACGTGCTGTTCGAGGCCGCGGAGCTCGGCCCGCCGTCCGTGCTGGGCCAGCACGTGGCGCGGCTGCACGAGTGGGCGGCGCGGACCGGCACCGGCGACCGGGACGAGCTTGTGCCCGGCGTGCCGGAGGCGGCCTGGCGCCAGGTCTCGGTCAGCTCGCAGGAGTGCATCGGCGCGCGCTGCCCGTTCGTCTCCCGGTGTTTCGCCGAGCGCGCCCGCGAGCGGGCGGCGGAGGCGCAGATCGTGGTCACCAACCACGCGCTGCTGGCCATCGACGCGACGTCAGCCATCGACGTGCTGCCCGACCACGACGTGGTCATCGTCGACGAGGCGCACGACCTGGCCGACCGGGTCACCTCGGCGATGACCGGGGAGCTGTCCGGCCCGGCCGCCGAGGCCGCCGCCCGCCGCTGCGCCCGGCTGGCCGACGCCGGGCAGCGCGGCTCGCCCTTGCTCGCCGCCGCCGACGGCCTGCGCCAGGCGGCCGCCGGCCTCGCCGCCGACCTGGAGGTCTCGCCGCCGGGCCGGATGGACGTGCTGCCCGGCACGCTGGCCGCGGCGCTGGCCGCGGTGGGCGAGGCGGCCGCGGCGTGCGCGGAGGCGGCCGCCGAGTGCGCCGGCGGCCTGGAGCAGGACCCGCAGCGGCTGGCGGCATGCCAGATCGCCCTCACCTCGCTGGGCGACCTGCGGCGCACCACGGCCCGGGTCATCGAGACGTGCGGGCACGACATCGCCGAACGCCAGGAGGTCGTCTGGCTCGACCGCCCGCCCGCCGAGGACGCCAGGCGGCCGCCGGCGCTGCGGGTGGCTCCGCTGGAGGTCGGCCCGGTGCTGCGGCAGCGGCTGTTCGGCCCGCGCACGGTGGTGCTGACCTCGGCGACGCTCGCCCTCGGCGGCTCGTTCGCGCCGCTGGCGGCCCAGTGGGGCCTGCCCCCGGCCGGCTCCGCCGACGGGCACCTGGCCTGGAACGGCATCGACGTCGGCTCGCCGTTCGACCATCCGCGCAGCGCCATCCTCTACGTGGCCAGGCACCTGCCGCCGCCGGGCAGGGACCGGCTGCCCGGGCAGTACCTGACCGAGCTGGAGGAGCTGATCGACGCCGCCGGCGGGCGCACCCTGGGGCTGTTCTCCTCGATGCGCGCCGCGAGGCAGGCGGCTGCCGAGCTGCGCGAGCGCATCTGCTACCCGCTGCTGTGCCAGGGCGACGACGGCACCGCCCAGCTGGTCAGGCGGTTCGCCGCCGACGAGCAGACCTGCCTGTTCGGCACGCTGTCGCTGTGGCAGGGGGTGGACGTGCCCGGCAGCTCGCTGCAGCTGGTGGTCATCGACAGGATCCCGTTCCCGCGGCCGGACGACCCGCTGGCGTCGGCCAGGCAGCGCGCCGTGGCCGCGCGCGGCGGCAACGGGTTCATGACGGTCGCGGCCGCGCACGCCGCGCTGCTGCTCGCCCAGGGGGCCGGGCGGCTGCTGCGCACGATGACCGACCGCGGCGTGGTCGCGGTGCTCGATCCCAGGCTGGCGACGGCGCGCTACGGCCAGTTCCTGCGTGCCTCGCTGCCGCCGTTCTGGACGACGACCGACCCCGCCCTGGTCCGCGCCGCGCTGCGCCGCCTGCGCGCCGCCGGCGCCCGCGCCTGAGGCCCCGCCGCCCCGTTACCCCGGGCGGGCGCAGGGGCGAGCCGCCGCCGGGCTGGGCAACGATCGGGGCGGGCCGCCGCGCGGCACCTCAGCGCGGCACGATCGCGCTGACGTCGGCGACCGAGTCCGGCAGCCGGCGCATCGCGGTGATGCGCCGCTCGGCGAGCCTGGCGGGATGCCCGGTCAGGTCGCGGTCCACCCAGATCGACCGCAGCCCCATCCGGGCCGCGGGCAGGATGTCGTGCACCCAGCTGTTCGCCACGTGAATCCAGTCCGCCCTGCCGACGCCGGCCCGCTCGCCGAACGCGCGGAAGTGCGGCAGGTCCGGCTTGTAGCTGCCGACCTGCTGCGCGGTCACCACCGCGTCGAACGGCACCGGCAGCCGCGGCCTGGTGGCGGCGAACAGGTCGTCGTCGCAGTTGGTCAGGATGGCCAGCCGCCAGCCCCGCTCCCGCAGCGCGGCCAGCGCCGGGCCGGCGTCGGCGAAGACCGGCATGTCCGGCCAGGCCCGGACGAACGCCTGCTCGGCGCCGGCCGGCAGCCTGATGCCCTCGCGCTCGGCCGCCCAGGCCAGCCCCGCGGTGAGCACCTCGCGGTACGGCATCCACCCCGGGCCCGCCTCCAGCTCCAGCTCGGCGCGGTGGTAGGCGGCGAGCAGCCGGCCGGCCTCCGGTCCGGCCACCGGCTCCAGCGCCCCGCGCATGCAGGTGGTCCAGTCCGCGATCGTCCCGTAACAGTCGAACGTCAGCCAGCGATCCGCCACGGCTCACAGCATCTCACGGCTCAGGGCTGGTAGGAGCCCGGTATCCAGGTGCGGGTGCTGACGCCGATCGCGTTCCAGGCGTTGATGGCGACGATCAGGCTGACCAGCGCGGCGACCTGCTGCGGGCTGAACTCCGCGGCGACCTCCCGGTAGGCCTGCTCCGGCACGTGGGTGTCGGCCAGCCGGGTCACGGCCTCGGTGAACGCCAGCGCGGCGCGCTCGCGCGCGGTGAAGTACGGCGTCTCCCGCCACGCGGCCAGCCCGTACAGGCGCTGCTCGGTCTCGCCGATCGCCCGCGCGTCCTTGCTGTGCATGTCGATGCAGTAGGCGCAGCCGTTGAGCTGCGAGGCCCGCAGCCGCACCAGTTCGCGCAGCTTCGGATCGATGCCGGCCCTGTCGAGCTCCTTGGTGGCGGCGTGGTCCAGCCGGGCCATCGCGCGGGAGAACTCCGGCGCCAGGGCGTCGAAGTCGAGCCGGGCCGGGATCTGCGTTGTCTCGTTGGTGATCGTCATGCCAGCCACGCTACGGCGGCCGGGCGGCCCACGGTAAGGTCCGTTTCCATGCCAGAAACGTGGGCCAATGGTCTCGACCTGCACCTGAGCGTCCCGGGGACGAGGGTCCGGGCCGGCCTGGAGCGCGCGCTGCGGGACGCGGTCCGCGCGGGCCGGCTCCGGCCGGGCACCCGGCTGCCCTCCTCGCGCGCCCTGGCCGCGGACCTCGGCATCGCCCGCAACACGGTCGCCGAGGTCTACAGCCAGCTTGCCGCGGAGGGCTGGCTGACCGCGCGGGCCGGCTCCGGGACGGCGGTCGCGGAGCGCCGCGCGGCGGCGCCGGGCACGCCGGCGCAGCAGCCCGCCGAGGCTGCCGGGCCGCGCTATGACCTGCGCCCCGGGGTACCGGACCTGAACGCGTTCCCGCGGTCGGCCTGGCTGGCGGCGGCGCGCACGGCGCTGGGCGCCGCCCCCGCCCGGCTGCTCGGCTACCCCGACCCCCGCGGCCTGCCGCAGCTGCGGTCGGCGGTGGCCGGCTATCTCGGCCGGGCCCGCGGCGTCGCCGCCGATCCCGGGCGCGTCGTGATCTGCGCGGGATTCGCGCACGGCTTCGCGGTGACCTGCCGCGCGCTGCGCTCTGCGGGCGTGGCCGGGCTGGCCGTCGAGGCGTACGGCCACCGGGCGCACCGCGACATCGCCGCGGCCGCCGGGCTGCGGCTGCGGGCGGTGCCGGTGGACGGCCAGGGCGCCGTGCTGAGCGCGGCGCAGGACGCGGACGCGGTGCTGCTGACCCCGGCGCACCAGTTCCCGCTCGGCGTGACCCTCGATCCGCGGCGGCGCCGTGAGGCAGCCGCCCGCGGCGGCGTGGTGATCGAGGACGACTACGACGGGGAGTTCCGCTACGACCGCCAGCCGGTCGGCGCGCTGCAGGCACTCGCGCCCGATCGCGTCGTCTACGCGGGCACGGCCAGCAAGGCCCTGGCGCCCGGCCTGCGGATCGGCTGGCTTGTGGTGCCGCCGCGACTGCTCGACGCGGTGATCGCGGAACTGGCGGCCGCGGCCGCCGGGCCGTCCGCGCTCGACCAGCTCACCCTGGCCGAGTTCATCGGATCCGGCGGCTACGACAGGCAGGTCCGCCGCGCCAGGCTCGCCTGCCGCCGCCGCCGCGACCGCCTGGTCGCAGCGCTGCGCGGCCGCGGCGCCCGGGTCACCGGCATCGCCGCCGGCCTGCATGCGGTGTGCGAGGTTCCCGGCACGGCCGCCGAGCGCGCACTGGTCGCCCGCGCCGCCGGCCACGGGCTCGCGCTCGACGGCCTCGGGCACTACCGGGCCGGGCAGGCCGCCGGGCCGGCCGATGACCGGGCGGGCCTGGTGATCGGCTACGCCCGCCCGCCGGAGCACGCCTACACCACCGCGCTGGCCCGGCTGCTCGCGGTCCTTTGAACCGCCCGGGCCTCATGGCCGTACTGGTCAATGCCCCCGGCACACTACACGATGGCACCCACTGAGCCGCGCCCGGGCGTCACAGGCCGACCGCGCGGACGGCGCCCACCACGGCGTCGCCGCCGGTGACCGGGACCGTGGCGAGGTCGCCGCCGGCCTCGGCGCCGAGCAGGCGCAGCACCGCGACCGTGACCGGGGTGCGCGCCCGCGCCGCGCCGTCGTCGATCTTGATCGCCCCGGCCCTGCCGTCGGGCAGCGCGAACGCGCTCACGCCCTCCGCCCCGCACTTGACCAGCAGGCCGGGCACCGCCTCCATCAGCCGCCGCTCGTCGCGGTCGGTGCCGCTGGTCCACTCCGGGTGGGCGCGCATGGCGTCGGCCACCCGGCGCTCCGGCGTGCCGGGCGCGGCCAGCACCAGCGCGCGGAAGGCGCGCGCCAGCCCGGCCAGCGTCAGCGCGAACAGCGGCGCGCCGCACCCGTCCACGCCGGTGGCGGCCGGCGCCTCCCCGGCCAGTTCCGCGACCGTGCCGCGGATCGCCTGCTGCAGCGGGTGCCCGGGCGCCAGGTAGCCCCGGGTCGGCCAGCCGTTGCGCACGCAGGTGGCCAGCATCGCGGCGTGCTTGCCCGAGCAGTTCATCCGGATCCTGGCGGCGCCCTCGCCGCGCGCGATCATGCGGTGCGCGGTCCCGGCGTCCAGCGGCCAGGCGGCCGGGCAGCGCAGGTCATCCTCGCCGAGCCCGGCGCCGGCCAGGATCTTCCGCACCCCGTCGACGTGGAAGTCCTCGCCGGAGTGGCTCGCCGCGGCCAGCGCGAGCAGTTCGCCGTCCAGGCCGAGCCCGCGGCGCAGCATCGCCGCCGCCTGCAGCGGCTTGTTCGACGACCGCGGCAGGAACGGCACCGCGGTATGCCCGGCGCTGAGCACCTGGCGGCCGTCGGCGGCCAGTCCCGCCGCCGCGCCGCGGTGCCGCGACTCCACGAGGCCCGACCGCACCACCTCGGCGAGCACGGGGTTGGCTTCCGGCGCAGCGATCATGACAGCTAGTCTGCCGTGTCATGCGGGCGGTCGTGCAGCGGGTCAGCCGGGCGAGCGTGACCGTGGACGGCCGGGTCGTCGCGGCGGTCGATGAGCCCGGCCTGCTGGTCCTCGCCGGCGTCACCCACGGCGACACGGCCGAGCACGCCGCGAAGCTGGCCGCCAAGCTGTGGGGGCTGCGCATCCTGGAGGGGGAGAGGTCCTGCTCCGACACCGGCGCCCCGCTGCTGGTCGTCAGCCAGTTCACGCTGTACGCGGACCTGGCCGGGGGCCGCCGCCCGTCCTGGTCGGCCGCCGCCCCCGGCCCGGTCGCCGAGCCGATCGTCGCGGCGCTGGTGCGGGCGCTGCGCGCCCGCGGCGCCCGCGTCGAGACCGGCGTGTTCGGCGCGCACATGATGGTGTCGCTGGTCAACGACGGCCCGGTCACCATCGTCATCGACCTGTAGCACGCGCCGGCCGGGCTAGGACGGCACCGGGCTGGCGCTCGCGGCAGTCCCGAGCCCGGCCAGGGCGCACTGCGGCCGGGCGCGCAGCGACACCCGGTCCGCGGCCCGGAACGCGCCGCGGCAGAAGGACCGGGCCGCCGCTCCGCAGTAGTGCAGGGTGGACCCCCCGGTGGCGCCCGGCACCGTGACGTTGACGCAGCCGTGCCCGGAGCCGGCGTAGCTGTCCGGTGCCACCGCCGCCCAGGCGCCGAGGCCGCCGAGGGCGAGCAGGACCAGCCCGGCGACGACGGCGAGCACGCGCCGGTGCCGCGGCGTCAGCCGTCCCGCGCCCGGGTTGGTCCTGGCGTACATGGCTGCCGAGTGTACGGCTGGTGCAGGAAATCCGGAACGGCCGGTGGCGCGCGGCCCCGCCCCGCGCGGATAATCGGTCCCGTGGCCGAGTACCTGCGCATCGCGACCGAGGAGGCGTTCGCCCCGCCGGAGCTGATCGCGCTGTGGCGGTCGATGCTGGAGGAAGGAACCTGCGACGACCCCGGTTTCGTCAGCCTGCACGGCTTCTACCTGCGCAGCACGGCCGAACGCCCGGCATGGGTCACCTCGCGGCTGACCGACCTGGGCGAGCGGCGGATCGCGGACATGGACGCCGCGGGCATCGACAGGCAGGTCATCTCGCTGACCTGCCCGGGCACCCAGATCCTGGACCGGGACCGGGGCGTCGCGATGGCGAGGCTGGCCAACGACCAGCTCGCCGAGGCATGCCGCCGGCACCCGGACCGGTTCAGCGGGCTGACCGCGATCGCGCCCCAGGACCCGGCGGCCGCGGCGGAGGAGATCGCGCGCGGCCGCGAGCTGGGCCTGGTCGGCGTGATCGTCAACTCGCACACCGGCGGCGAGTACCTGGACGACCGGAAGTTCTGGCCGATCTTCGAGGCGGCGCAGTCCGCGGACACCCCCATCTACCTGCACCCGAACACCCCGCCGCGGACGATGATCGGCCCGATGCTCGAGGCGGGCCTGGACAGCGCGATCTACGGCTTCGCCGTGGAGACCGGGCTGCACCTGCTGCGGATCATCACCGCGGGCGTCTTCGACGCCTTCCCGCGGCTGCGGATCGTCGCCGGGCACCTGGGGGAGGCGCTGCCGTTCTGGCTGTACCGGCTCGACTACATGCACGCGGCCACCGTCAAGGCGGGACGGTACCCGTCCATGAAGCCGATCCGGCGCAAGCCGAGCGACTACCTGCGCTCCAACGTCTGGGTGACCAGCAGCGGGATGGCCTGGGCGCCGGCCATCATGTTCTGCCGCGAGGTGCTCGGCCCGGACCGGGTGATGTACGCGATGGACTACCCCTACCAGTACGCGCCGGACGAGGTGGCTGCCCAGGACGCGCTGCCGGTGGACGCCGCGGCGAAGAAGGCGTTCTTCCAGGACATCGCGGAGCAGGTCTTCGGCCTGCCGGCCGCCCGGTGAGCCGCCCCGCCCCGGTCAGCCGCCCCGCCCCGGTCAGCCGCGCCGCCGGGTTGCACAGCTCGACGCGGTTGCCGCCCGGCTCGTAGACGTAGAGGAAGAACGTCTGCTGGATGGCGTGCTTGTGCGGCTCGACGGCGAACGGGCCGACCCCGGCCAGCAGGCTGCCGCAGTTCTGCCGGTCGGAGACCGTGGCCTCGCCGACGCCCACCTGCAGGAACAGGTAATCGACGTCGGCGTCGTCCCGGCCGGACGCCGACACCACGGCCACCTTGGACGTCAGCGGGTGCGCGCCGCCGATGCCGTCGATCTGCCTCGGATCCGGGCTGCCCATGACGCGCAGCAGCAGGTCGTCGCGTTCGGCCGGGTCGGGCGGCAGGTCGGACGCGAGGAAGTACGCGCCCTTGGACGTCCCGCCCCTCATCAGCATGCACCGCACGCCGTCACCTGCCCCCATCGGGCGCCTTCCCGTACTCCATCCACCGCACCGCCGTCACCACGTCCCATCCGGGGCCTCTACGTACTCCACCCACTGCACGCCGCGGGCGGCAAGCTTGTCGCGCAGGCCGTACAGGTCGAGGCCGAGCTGGCCGCCGGCCAGCGCCCTGCGGGTCTGCTCCTCCCGCGCCACCCTGGCCCGCGCCGCCTCCAGCGCCCGGCCTGCCTCGGCGCGCGGCACGCAGACCACGCCGTCGTCGTCGGCGATGATGGCATCGCCTGGCCGCACGAGCTGGCCGCCCACCGGCACCGGCACGTTGACCGCGCCCGGGGTCTCCTTGACCGTGCCCTGGGCGCTGACCGCCGCGCACCAGGCCGGGAAGCCCATGGCGCGCAGCTCGGCCACGTCCCGCACCCCCGCCTCGATGACGACGCCGCGGACCCCGCGCGCGGCCAGCGAGGTCGCCAGCAGCTCGCCGAACATCCCGTCGCTGCACGGCGAGGTCGTCGTCACCACCAGCACGTCGCCTGGCTGGCACTGCTCGACCGCCGCGTGGATCATCAGGTTGTCGCCGGGCCAGCACACCGCGGTGACCGCGGTGCCGCCGATCCGCGCGCCGTCCTGGACCGGGCGCAGCCCCGGGCCCAGGTACCCGGACCGGCCGATCGCCTCGTGCACGGTGGCCGCGCCGTGCCGGGCGAGCTCGGCCACGACGGCGGGGTCGGCCCGCGGGATGCCGGTGACGATCACGGCGCGCATCAGGCCAGCCTGTCCGTGACCTGCGGGAACACCCTCATGTACGCCTCGGCCATCGTCTCCGCCGGCAGGCCGAGGTTGGGCCCGGCGTTGCGCCGCAGCTGGGTGCCGCGCCGCCTGGCGAGGTCGGCGTAGTACTCCCACAGGTGACGCTGGGCGGCCATGCACGCCATGGCCGCGCGCTTGGCGCCGAAGACCGGCGTGATGTCGAGCAGCACCTCCGGCTTGAACCCGCACATCTCCGGCTGGTGCGGCTCGAACCAGAACACCGGCGGCGCGCCGATCGGCTCGCCGGGGGCTGGATACCCGGCGGCCTGGGCCAGCACCCTGGCGCGCAGCGCCATCTGCCCGGCCGCGGGATGGTCGCCGTTGTAGGGGTCGGCGAGCGAGTGGGTGAGGACCACCGACGGGCTGACCTCCCGGTACACCCGGACGAGGCGGTCGACGAGCTCGTCGGTCTCGCGCAGCGGGTAGTCGCCGGCGTCGAGGAACTCGATCTGTGCGCCGAGCGCGGCGGCGGCGCCGGACGCCTCGGCCCGCCGCATGTCCTTGATCTCCTCCAGCGTCTTGCCCGCGCGCCACGCGCTCGCCGACTCGCCCCGCTCGCCGTAGCTCAGGCACACCACCGTGACCGGTTCCCCGCGCGAGGCGGCCAGCGCGATCGCGCCGCCGGCCCGCCACACGAAATCGGCCGCGTGCGCGCTGATCACCAGCATGGCGCCGTTGGAGCGCACCGAGCCTCCTCCGCCCGTCATGGTCCGCAGCGCCGTCATGATACCCGCCAAGATCGTCAACGGTCTGTCCCGGGGCCGTCCCAGCTCCCGCCGCCTGCCGCATGAATGGGCCAGCGTGGCGGCTATAACCGCTACGCTGCTGCATCCACGCCCACGCCGCCGGGGCCCGGCACCCCGCGGGCGGCGGGGCGGCGCCGGGAAAGCCGGTTGCCCCGCGTCCCGCGCCGCGCCCGGCTACCTGCCGGTCGAGGACCGCGGTGCTCGCGTTCGGCCGATGACCGCCGGGCGGTAGGTTCCCGGAACCAGGCTGACATCGAGGCCTCGGAACCCGGCGTGGATCAGCCGCGGGTTACGCTGCACCGGTGAGCGAACTTGAGGACTTCGCCAGGCTGGTGGCGCTCGATCATGGCCTGTGCGTGGTGTCGACGCTGCGCGCGGACCAGACGATCGCCTCGTCGGTGGTGAACGCGGGCGTGCTCTCGCACCCCGTCACCGGCGCCCAGGTGGTCGGCCTGGTCAGCCGCGGCGAGGCGCGCAGGCTGGCCAACCTGCGGGCGCGGCCGCGGGCGGCAGTGGTCGTCCGGGCGGGCTGGGAATGGGCGTCGGCCGAGGGGCCGGTCGACCTCGCCGGTCCCGACGACCTGCTGCCCGGCGTGGACGGCGAGCGGCTCCGGTTGCTGCTGCGCGAGATCTTCACCGCGGCGGGCGGTACGCACGACAACTTCGACGCCTACGACCGGGTCATGGCCGCCGAACGCCGGGTCGCCGTCCTGGTGACGCCGACCCGGGTCTCCGGCACCCCCCGGCGGTGACGATGCATGACGAATGCCACCTCGTCCCGCTGCCGGACGGGCGTGGTTCCTGGCAGCCCCTGGGAATTGCCCGGTATGGCCGGGCAAAACCGGCGGCCTGGACGGCCCGGGGCCGGACGAGGCATCCGCGAAGCCGCCGACGGGTCCGGTCCCGGTCCGGTCCCGGTCCGGTCCCGACGCACGGCGCCGCCCGCGGCTTTTTGAGCAATCCTTAGTGGGTAGCTCCGTAAGTTCGTCGGGGGTTCAGTCGCCGGGTTCGTGGCCGGGGCCGGCGAGGTGGACGGTGCAGGCGGTGTCGAGGGCTTCCTGGGGTGTTCCG
>Ga0209061_1001549_pt1 | contig 37066 bp, 30 predicted proteins | sample Coa_R1_10_FD_187157 | JGI IMG/M metagenome (GOLD analysis project Ga0209061, IMG submission 187157) | Surface soil microbial communities from Centralia Pennsylvania, which are recovering from an underground coalmine fire - Coalmine... | ecosystem: Environmental > Terrestrial > Soil >... | reverse complement strand
GGTGCGAAGGGTCGTCATAACCGGGCTGGGGGTCTTCGCCTCCACAGGCAAGAACCAGGACAGCTTTTTTGAGAACCTGTTGCATGGCCGGTCGGGCGTCCGGCCGATAACTCAATTTGACAGTTCACCTCTCTCGGTTCGAATTGCGGCTGAGATTTCTGACTACAACCCGGAAGATTATTTCCCTGCCAAGCGCCTGGATCTGCTCGACAGGTTTGCGCAATTTGCACTGATTGCCGCAGGAGAAGCGATGCAATCGAGCGGCATTGAGGTCCGCGATGAAGAGCGCTCCCGTTTTGGCGTCGTGATGGGTTCCGGGATGGGCGGAGCGGGCAGCTACGACGCCGGCTATCACAATCTTTATGCGAAAAACGTCACCCGCCTGCATCCCTTCACGATTCCGCGCATCATGCACAATGCCGCCACCTCGCACATCTGCATGGAATACGGGGCGCAGGGGCCGGCGCTTGCTACCGCCACTGCCTGCTCGTCATCCGGCCATGCAATCGCTGAGGCATATCATCTGATCAAGTTCGGTCTGGCGGACCTCGCGCTGGCCGGCGGAGCCGACGCGCCCATCACTTATGGTGTGATGCGGTGCTGGGAGGCGGTACGCGTTCTCGCTTCCGGCAACGGAAACCCTGCCACGGCCTGCCGCCCTTTTTCAGCTGACCGCAAAGGGATGGTGATTGGTGAAGGCGCCGGCGTCCTGCTTCTCGAAGAACTTGAGCACGCGCGGAAGCGCGGCGCCAGGATTTACGGCGAACTCGCCGGCTGCGGGATGAGTTCGGATGCCTCACACATTACGCAGCCTTCTGTGGATGGCCCGGTGCGCGCCATCCGCATGGCGCTTGATGGGGCCGGCGTTGCGCCGGATGAAGTTGATTACGTCAATGCCCACGGCACCGGCACGCGCCTCAACGACGCTACGGAAACCCAGGTGCTCAAGGAAGTTTTCAAGGACCACGCGCGCAAGCTGGCCATCAGTTCCACGAAATCGATGCACGGTCACGCAATGGGAGCAACAGGCGCGATCGAGTTTGTCGCAACGGTGCTGGCGGTTGCGCGCGGCGTAGTTCCGCCCACGGCGAACTACACAGAGCAGGACCCGGAATGCGACCTGGATTATGTTCCCAACCAGCCGAGGGAAATGCGGGTCCGCGCGGCGATTTCCAATTCCTTCGCGTTCGGGGGATTGAATGCGGTCCTGCTGGTGCGGCGCTGGGAGTGAAGTCCTAATTTTCCCGCGGCCTTTTCAGTGCAGGGGATGATTAAGCTGGAGCGGATATGGAAATCAGGCGGATCGCGATCCTGACGCTTGGCGCCCGGGCGGCGCACATGCGGGCGGCGCAGGCGATTCACCAGGCGCTTCACGACGGAGCGGACAACGTCGAAGCCAGGACAATTGACGCGCTCGACAGGGCGCAGCCCTGGTTCGTGCGCCTCTGCGCCCTTTCGCACGGATCCATGGCCCGAAGCACTCCCGCGGTCTGGCGCCGGCTTTGGGAATGGCAGCAGCGGAAACGGCTCCGGAGAACCTCCCTGGATTGGATTTTTCGGCATGCCTGCCGTCCGGTGCTTTCCCGCCTCCAGTCATTCCGGCCGCATCTGGTGATCGTGGTGGACCCCGATTCGGCTCAGCTTGCGGCGCTCGGCCGGCGCGAGGGTTGGTTTGATGCTTCCATCCTTGCCGTCCAGACCGACTTTTATACGGAGCCTCGGTGGGTCAAGGATGAAATCGACGTTTATTGTGCCGGCAGCGAAGCGGCAAAGAACCAGTTGATTTCTCTCGGGGTGTCCCACAACCGTATCCTGACATGCGGTGTCCCGGTGGACCCCGCTTTTGCGGCCAGTTTCGACAGGGCCGATCTTCGCCGTGCGCTCGGGCTTCACCCGGACCGACCTGTCGTTCTGGTGATGGTTGGACGGGCGGACACGTCCCAGTTGGAGGCCATCATCCGCAGCCTCGAGATGTGCCGCCAGCCGATCCACGCCCTCGCCGTGGCGGGCCAGGACCGGGCCGCCCGTGCACGCCTTGATGCGCTGCGATGCCAACTGGCGCTTGACCTCCATGTTTTTGGCTGGTCGGATTACATTCCGGAACTGATGGGCGCGGCAGACCTGCTGATCACAACGCCATGCAGCGTCACAACCTCAGAGGCGCTGGCTGCAGGACTTCCAATGGTTCTCACTCGTCCATCCCCTGGGGTGGAGGAGCAGAACTTCAGGTTTCTCGTCGGCCGCCACCTGGCTTTGGCGGTTGCAGGGCCTGAACAGATTCCGCCGCTTGTCTCCAGCCTTCTTGATGATCCAAAGCAGGTCGAGGAATTGAGAGAGCGCGAACGGGAGGCGGCTCGGCCCGATGCAGCCTATTCCGTGGCGCAAGTGGCGCGGGCGCTGCTTGAGAAGGAGACGTATATTGATCTGCTGGCTTCGCCGCCGCAAGGCTTCGGAGAGCGGGCCTATCTGATGTGACCCGTAGCGGCGATTGGAGTTTGTTCCGGCCGCAGATCGCCGACCGGCTGTGGCTTTGACCTGTGGCCGTCGGGCTTATGGAGAGCGTGACTGCACGGACGGTCGATGACCGCCGAAAATCGGCCGTGCCGGCGAGTTGACCTCGCCAAATGACTTCGTAGAGGCGATTCATCTCCGATATTCCGGCTCTGCAAGGCGCATGATTGCTTTAACTTTGTGTGGACCCGCAGACCGTTTGCCGCTGGTCCTGAAATTTCATGGTCGCTGATATCAGGCAGATCCTCGAACGCGGTGTGATTGGCGACTCGATTCCCCGGCTCGTCCAGTGGGGCAAATCCATCCCGCGGGGGATCATCCGCAGGATGCAGATGGATGGCTTCCGGCGCGTGGTGCGCTACGCAGCCGCGAACCAGAAGTTTTTCGCAAGAAAGCTCCGCGAAGCCGGCCTTCGCGCGGAGCAGGTCCGCCGTCCGGAAGACCTGGGCGGGATTTTTACCACGCCTGAGGACATCCGTGGCCTGCCGCCCGAAGAGTTCCTTTGCCGGGAACCGCAGGCGGTGTTTGAGACCACGGGAACTTCCGGGGGGCCCAAGCGCGTTTACTTTGGTTACGATGAGCTTGATCTTGCCGCGCGCTACGAAGCCGCAGCGCTCTACGAAAACGGCCTGCGTCCGGGCGACCGCGTGGTCTGCACGTTCGACGCCGGATACTGGATCAGCAGTTGGGTGACTTTTCTGGCGTGCAAGCAGTTGGGCGTTTTCTGCTCTGCCGCAGGCAAGCCCCATCCGCGCGAAGTGTACGACCGGATGGCCCATTACCACTACAACGTGATTGTGGCGGACCCGACCTGGCTCGTCAGCCTCAGCGAACTCGCCGAAAAGCAGGGGACTTTTCCGGTCAAGCTGATTCTTGCCGCCGGCGACCGCATGACCGACGCCTATCGGGATTACGTTCAGCGGATTTGGAATGCCCCGGTGGTTCTCGGCTACGGCTCAACGGAAATGGGCGGCGGCGCCGGGATGGAGTGCCGCGAGCGCAATGGCTATCACGTCGACGAGTTCAACCTGCTTTTTGAAATTCTCGATCCAGATCCGGAGGGTTACGGCGAACTCGTGGTCACGACGCTTTCCCGCCGCACGTCACCTTTTATCCGTTATCGCGTGCGCGACATCACGCGCTTCCTCGATGGCCCCTGTTCCTGCGGGGCGACCGTCCGCCGCATCGCGCGTATTCGCGGGCGGCGTGATGAAATGGTGGTGATGGGCGCGGGCAACATGTACCCGGAGATTTTCGAGAAGGTCCTGTGTGACGTGCCCGGAGTTTCGTCCAACTGGCAGGTGGCCGTGCGGCAGGAAGGGCTGCATGACATTCTGGAATTCCGCCTGGAGATGACCAACGGCGTCTCGACCTCGGCGATTGAGGATGCCGTTCGGAAAAATCTTGAGTCTCGTTTTCCGGACGTCTGGGCAAACCACCTTTGCGGAATGTACCGGCTGGCTTTTCGCTTCTGCTCCCCGGGCACGCTCGTCCATGGCCGAAAACCTAAACGCCTTGTGGACGAGCGCGGGGAGTAGGCGGGTAACAGGGGTTAGGTAGCGCGCAGGGCGTGCAGGAGGGGGTGATTTCCTTACTACCTATCCGACTGACCCTCTGCTGGATTTATCGGCGAGAAGGGAGAAACTCTTGAGGGTGAAAACTGCGGGAAATTTCCGGAGCGAAAAGCAGTTGCAGAAACCCGTGGTCTTTTCTGATTTTGACGGAACGATCACGCGCCTGGACGTTACGGACGTTATCCTCGAGCAGTACGCGGACCCTTCCTGGCGGGAAGTGGAAGAGCAGTGGCTGCGGGGTGAGATCGGTTCAAGAGAGTGTTTCGAGCGGCAGGCGGCGCTCGTGCGGGTCACGCCGAAGCAACTGAGTGATCTGATCGATGCCATCCCGCTCGATCCGGGCTTCCCACGTTTCTATCAATTCATAAAGCGGCGGCGACTGCCTTTCTACATTGTCAGCGACAGCTTTGATTATGTCATCCGCCGTGTTCTCAATCGCGTGGGAGCCAACGGCCAATTGCGGAACGGGCGGCGACTGTTTTCAACCGGGCTGGAACTGGAAGCAGGCGGCATGCGCGCGGTGTTTCCGCACAGCAATCACGGCTGCACACACGGATGCGCAACCTGCAAGCCGGCCATGATTCGCAGCGTCAGGAAGAAGCAGCAGGCGGTGGTTTTTATCGGCGACGGCCTTTCCGACCGCTTCGCCATCGAAGAGGCGGACGTTATCTTCGCCAAGCACGAACTGCGGGAGTACTGCCGGAAACATGGTTTCGCCTGCCGGCCCTTTGAAACCTTTGCCGACGTGCAGAAGGACCTGGCAGAGATGCTGGAATCCGGGGCATTTGCACTGGACGCCGCCGTGAGCGCAGCAGGATGACCGGCCGACGGATGTCCGTTTGAAAGCGCGCCAGAGAAATCCGATTTATGTCATGGCCTGACACCACAACCCGCACGGCTGAATTGCTCGAACTCGAGCGCCGCTACTGCTCATTCGGCGACACCGTCCATTACCTCAACCCGCCCAAAGTCTTCTCCAATTGCGAAGGCTGCTACCTTTACGATGAGCAAGGCACGCCGTATCTCGACCTTCAAATGTGGTATTCGGCCGCGAACTTCGGCTACAAGAATCCGCGGCTGAATGAGGCCCTGAAGCGTCAGGTGGACCGCCTGCCGCAACTCGCCTGCCAGTATCTGCACGCCGAGAAAATCGAAGTGGCGGCGCGCATCGCCCAATACTGTGAAAAGCGTTTTGGAGTGAAGGGGCGCGTGCACTTCAACGTCGGCGGCTCGCAGGCCATCGAAGACTCGCTCAAACTGGTGCGCAACGCCACGGGCAAGAACCTGATGTTCGCCTTCATGGGCAGCTATCACGGGCGGACGCTCGGCGCAACCGCCATCACGTCGAGCTATCGATACCGCCGCCGCTTCGGGCATTTCAGCGACCGCGCGCAGTTTGTCTTTTACCCTTATTGCCATCGCTGCATCTACGGGCTGAAGCCGGAAACATGCAATCTGTATTGCGAAGAGCAGTTCGAAAAGCTCTTTGATTCGGAATACTTCGGCGTGTGGGACGCGAAGGCCGGAGCCTCCGAGTTCGGCGCATTTTATATCGAAGCAGTGCAGGGAACGGGCGGCTACGTGATACCGCCGCGCGACTATTTCAAGCGTCTGAAGGAAACCTGCGACCGGCACAAGATTCTCATCGTGGACGATGAAATCCAGATGGGGTTCTACCGGACGGGCAAGTTCTGGGCGATTGAGAATTTCGGCATCGCGCCGGACATTATCGTTTTTGGCAAGGCGCTCACCAACGGTCTGAATCCGATCTCGGGTCTGTGGGCGCGCGAAGAACTGATCACGCCGGAAGTCTTCCCGCCGGGATCAACCCATTCGACGTTTTCCGCCAACACGCTCGGAACGGCGGTCGCGCTGGAAACGCTGAAGATGCTCGAAGAAGAAGATTACGAAACGCTCGTCAATGAGAAGGGCGCGTATTTTCTGGCCGGCTTGCGCGAACTCGAGCGCCGCCATAGAGACTCGATCGGGCAGGTGGACGGCCTCGGCCTGGCGCTGAGGATTGAAGTCTCAAAGCCGGACCGCATGACCCCAGACCGCGAACTGACGGACCGCATCTTTGCCGAAGGGCTGGCCGGAAACCTCGAAGCCCGCGGACGCAGAATGGGCCTGGTGCTCGACGTGGGCGGATATTACAAGAACGTTTTTACTCTCGCCCCTTCCTTCACGATTACGCGCGAAGAAATCGACCTCGCCATCGAGCTGCTCGACCAGTTGTTCACCCGCTGCAAGAAGTAGCTGCGGTCCCGACCTGTTCGCTAACCTCTTCGGAACGACGCGCGCCAGCCTCTTTCCCTTCATCCTGAGAGCCTGCCTCATTCAGTACGACAAGGACGAAAAGCAAGTTTACCGTTTCGCGCTGAATGACAGCGGGACCCCCTGGAATGGGGCCGGAATGCGCTCAGAATGGCTGTTCGCGCTTCCTTCAAGTCCCGCCTCTGAACTGACGATGCTCCTTGTGCGCACGGTCCGGACTGTACGCCAGAATCTCAAAGTCTGCGCCGCCGAGGAGACCATTGGACAACACTGCGATTTTCCCTGGTTGGAGAAAGTGCGCCCGCTGGCCGCGGGCTTTTTCAAAGGCCGGCCGGTTGGGCCTGCTGGGAATCGCATTCGCAGCGCTTGCTGCCGGAGCACCAGGCAGGCCATCGGCGCCTTCCGCAAGACTTCATTACGCCTCGCTGCCGCTGTTGTTTGAAGAGAACCGCGGGCAGGCGGACCCGGCGGTGAAATTCCTGGCGCGCGGAAGCGGCTACGCTGTCTTCTTCACGCAGGAAGAGGTGGTGATGTCGCTCGAGCGCAGTCCTGCGGCGCCCCAAAAGTCGTTATCAGGCGATCGGCCTGTCCCACGCGGCGCAGCGCGGAGGAAAGTTGTGAAAGATGTTCTGCGCCTGCGGTGGGTGAATGCGAACCCTGAGGCGCGCGTTGAAGGGCTGGACAAGGGAGCGTGCAGGAGCAACTACTTTCTGGGCAATGATCCTGCAAAGTGGGTGAGGGATGTTCCGTCCTATTCCAAAGTTGAATATCAGGGCCTCTATCCAGGCGCTGACCTTGTTTATTACGGCAATCGGCGTGAGCTTGAATTCGATATCGATCTGGCGCCAGGCGCCGACCTGCGCGCCGTCCGGCTGGAAATTACGGGCGGAGACCACGGAACTGCAAGGCTGCGAATCAATCGAAGCGGCGAGCTTGTCGTGCACACGCGAGCGGGCGATGTGCGGTTCCACAGGCCGCGCGCTTATCAGTTAGGAGATAACAAGGCAGGCCACCATCTTCTTGAGGTCCGCTACGTTTTGGTTAAGAAGGGATATGTCGGTTTCGACGTGAGCGGCTACAATCCTGTAAAACCGCTGGTGATCGATCCGGTGCTGAGCTATTCCACTTATCTGGGCGGCACGGATTTAAACTACGCGACGGGCATTGCGGTGGACGCTTCCGGCAACACGTACATCACCGGTTACACGAGTTCTGCGGACTTTCCGATCGTCGGCGGCATCCAGGGCGTTTTTGGCGGCGGAAGCTGCGATACAGAAGTCAACACCGCGCCTTGTTTCGATGTGTTCATCTCAAAGCTGAATCCCCAGGGAACAGGGCTGATTTATTCCACCTATCTAGGCGGGACCGGAGACGATGAAGGTGCGCGCATCGCGGTAGATTCTTCAGGCCAGGCTTACGTGGCGGGATTCACCGACTCGCTGGATTTTCCCACCGCAGGCCCGCTGCAGGGGTCGATCGGTGGAGGCACGTGCGGCACCACAGCGTATCCCGATCCCTGCTACGACGCTTTTGTTGCCAAGCTCAGCGCTTCGGGATCGAGCCTGGTCTATTCCACATATCTCGGCGGAACGGGTGACGATTTTGCAAGCAGCATCGCCGCCGATTCGAACGGCAACGCCTACGTGGGCGGACTGACTTCAGCAACCAACTTCCCGGTCACGTACGGAGCGTTCCAGACGAGCTACGGCGGAGGGCCGTTTGACGGTTTTGTGGCCAAGATCAATCCAACCGGAAGCAGCCTGGTCTTTTCCACCTATATTGGCGGCGCCCAGGAAGATCATGTAAACGGCATCGCGCTTGATGCTTCTGGCGATGTGTATCTTACCGGGCAGACCAATTCTTCGAACTTCCCGACGCTCGGGGGATTTCAGGCGCAGTACACCGCGGGGACATGCGGCTCGGCGCTGAGCAACATTCCATGTTTTGAGGCCTTTGTCGCCAAGCTGAACGCCACCGGCACGGCGCTGATTTATTCTTCATACCTGGGCGGGACTGGGGCCAGCTACGGAACAGACATCGCACTTGATTCCGCCGGCGCTGCCTATGTGACCGGCTGGACGACCTCGAAGGACTTTCCCGTGACGCAGGGGGCCTTCAGCACGGCATGGGGCGGAACGAATGAAATCTTTGTGGCCAAGATCGCTCCCGATGGCAGCGCAATCAACTACGCCACCTATCTCGGCGGCATTTATCCCGACCAGGCCAACGCGATCGCGGTGGATTCTTCCGGGAACGCCTGGATCGCCGGATTTGCCTACGGCGGAAAGTTCCCGCTTGCGTCACCGCTCCAGGCGTCCATCGGAGGCTTTTATGACGCCATTGTCAGCGAGTTTGATCCCACCGGTTCCAATCTCCTTTTTTCGACGTACCTGGGGGGCACAGGCGACGAAGCCGCCAATGATGTCGCTCTCGATTCTTCAGGCAATGCCTACGTCGCGGGCGACACTTTTTCCACCGACTTTCCGGTTACAACTTCGGCGATGACGACGGGTTACACCGGCGGATCGTATGACGCGTGGATCGCGAAAATCAGCCCGCAGAACATTCCCGGACTCACGGCCGTTCCCAACCCGCTGGTCTTTCCCCCGCAGGAGATCAACACCACCAGCCAGGCGCTGATCCTGAAGCTCGGTGACGCGGGAAGCGCGCCGCTCAGCATCTCCAGCGTATCGGTGACAGGCGATTTTGCCGAATCGAGCCAATGCGGTTCGTCGGTTGCGCCGGGAACGCAGTGCACTGTCAGCGTGACTTTTACCCCGACGGCGACCGGCACGCGCACGGGGACGCTGGTGATTACGGACAACACCGCGGGCAGTCCGCACACCGTCGAGCTGACCGGTTCCGGGACCAGCGGCGCCGTCAGCCTTTCAGCCAGCAGCCTGGACTTTGGGCAGGTTGCCGTCGGGACATCGAGCACGCAATCCGTGACGCTGACGAACCCCACGCAATCTCCGCTTGATATTACGAGCATCCAGGCGAGCGGCGGGGACTATACACAAACGAACAACTGCGGCATCGTGGTCAACCCGGGAGCGAGTTGCTCGATTGCCATCACGTTTTCGCCTTCAGCGCTTGGAACAAGCGTGGGGACGGTTTCGATAACGGATACGGCCGCGGACTCGCCGCAATCGATCACGCTGACAGGAACGGGCGCTCCTCCCTTCACGCTCGCCGCAAACCCGGGTTCAGCGACGGTGCTGGCCGGGACCGGGCAGGTGCAGTTCACTGTAACCGCCACAAGCAGCTCAGGGTACACCGGATCAATAGTCCTGGGCTGCGCGGACATCGCGCCTGCCACGTGTTCGTTCAGTCCAGGCACGATTTCGCCCGGGCAGTCGAGCACGCTCACAGTCGGAAATCTGACGGCGGTCACTTCCCCGACGTTCAACTTTGTGGTGATCGGATCAGCGCCTGCAACGACCCCGTTATCCACGGCTTCCTCTACGACAAGCAGTACGACTTCATCGGGATCGATGACGGCGACGCTTACTCTGTCCGTGCAGTTTGCGGATTTTACCCTGGCCGCATCACCCCAGAGCACGTCAATTCAGGCAGGACAGACGGCAAGCTATACGCTCACGATTACCCCGATGAACGGCTTCGACGTGCCCGTGTTGCTGGCCTGTAGTGACGCGCCCGCCGGGGCTGCCTGCTCGTTTTCGAGTTCGAGCGTGCAGGTGGCCGCGTCGGGCGCCGCACAGGCCACGATGTCCGTGGCGACGACGGCGCGGTCGCTGGGTGTCCCCCGGCGGCCTGATTGGAAAGGTCCGCGCTACTTCTGGTTTCTATGTGTGTTGCTTGCGCTCATAGACTTCTTTCTGCAGTCCGGCACACGCCGGAAGGCCGTTGTGTGGACGAACCTCGCGGCAGCGCTGGTGTTCTCGCTGGTCCTGGCTGCATGCGGAGGGGGCGGCGGAGGTCCGTCGCCAGCGCCCGGCATGGGCACTCCCGCCGGAACCTACACTCTGACGGTCACGGCCGCGGCGCAATCACTGAGCCATTCAATCCAAGTGACACTCCAGGTGAAATGACAGCGATGGCGGTCGAGGGAATTACGATTTTCTAATCATCCGCTGGAGACCGGGATGTTCTCTAGTTTACGCTCTTGATTGCCGATGTAATAGGCGGATAAGTAATGGGCTGCCGGATCAAGTAAACACCCCCGCGCAAGATCAAAGCGCAGCCTGGCCTTCGACCGGGACAGCGGCGGGCCGGGCTGCGGCGTTCCCGGGTGTCCTGAAAGGAAGTTTGGACCATGCTCTGGAGTAAATCGAAAAGGCTGGTGGGGCTGGACATCGGGTCGAGTTCTGTCAAGGCTGTTGAACTGGCCCGGAGGGCCCAGGGTTATGAACTCGTGAGCCTCGGCCTTGAACCGCTTGACCAGGACGTCGTTGTGGACGGCTCGATCATGGACGCGCTGATGGTTTCGTCGGCGATCAAGAAGGTCATGGCCGACAACAAGATCAGGATCAAGGAAGTCGCGACTTCAGTTTCAGGGCATTCGGTGATTGTCAAAAGGATCACGCTGAGCGCTACGAGCGACGCCGAGATTGCCTCCGCCATACCTTACGAGGCGCAGCAGCACATTCCATTTGACGTGGCGGACGTCAACCTGAGCTATCAGGTGATGGGTCCGGCGGCGGGAGGTGGCACGGACGTCATGATGGTGGCGGCGAAGCGGGAAAAGATCCTGAACCATACGAACGTTCTGAGCCAGGCGGGTCGGGTCCCGGTCGTAGTGGACATCGACGCGCTGGCGCTGCAAAACGCCTTCGAGGCCAATTACGATCCGGCCCCCGGGGCGCTGGTGGCCCTGCTGAACATCGGGGCCAGCACGATGAACATTAACATCGTGCGCGACGGCGTGCCGCTGTTTACAAGGGACGTTTCCGTGGGGGGTAACCAGTACACGGACACGCTGAAGAAAGAATTGAACCTGAGTTTTGGGGACGCCGAACTTCTGAAGCAGGGCCGCGCGCTCCCCAACGTTTCCCCCGATGCGGCGAAGCCGCATCTGCGCTCCGTTTCAGAAATCCTGCTGCTTGAAATCCAGAAGACCTTTGACTTTTTCCGGCAGACAACATCGCCGGAAAACATCCAGGCGATTTACCTTGCGGGGGGAACGGCCAAGGTTGAGGGTCTGCTCGAGTTGTTAAAGGAAGAGTTCAATGTTCCGATTGAAATGATGGACCCTTTCCGCAGGGTGCATATCGATCCCTCGCGGTTCGATCCGGGTTACGCGGCAGAGATTGCGCCCTGCGTATGCGTGGCCACGGGACTCGCGCTGAGGAGTTTTGATTCGCCATGATGAAAATCAACCTGCTCGCAGAGGAAGCGCCTGAGGCGACGGTTGCGGCAGCCTCATCGGCCGGGGCGCGGCAGGCGCTGGTGTTTGCCGTGGCGCTGGCTGTTTCCATGAGCACGGTGGGGTTTGTGTACTTCTACTGGAGCCGGCAGATCGCTCAGGCGCAGGCTGCGCTCTCCCGCGAACAGGTCCGGCAGAAAGAGTTGGCGTCCGTGAGGGCGCAGAACCAGGAATACCAACGGCAGCTCAAGACGCTCGAAGAACGCATTCAGACCATCCAGAAGCTCCAAACCAAACGACAAGGCCCTGTCGATTTAATGGAAGGGCTTGGGGAGACAGTGAACGCCACCCCGGACCTCTATCTGCTTCAGGTGACCCCGGAAGGGAGCCAGTTGCACATCCGAGGGGAGGCAGACCGCGTGCCGGCGATCGCCCGGTTTATCACCGCCCTTCTGAATTCACCACGCTTCACAGACGTCAGGCTGCTCCAGTATTACCAGGACAACCAGAATGGGCGGACGAACTTCAAGTTCAATCTTGATTGTTCTTACGTGCAGCCGGGAACAGACGGGGCGGCGGACGGCGGAGCATCCAAAGTTACGGCGCCTCCTGGGAAGGCAAAGTAAAGGAACAAGCTGTCATGGCCAAAAGTTTTAACGACTTGCCCGCGCGCACGCAGTCCATTGTATTGGCCGTCCTCGCGTTTTCTCTGGCGGGCGTCATTTTCTGGTACTTTGCGCTGCCCGAATCGACCCGGCTGGACAGCTTGCAGCAACAGGTGGCGCATTTGAGGGCCGAGAATGACAGGAACGAAGCCTTCAAGAGTGAACAGACCGAGTACGTGAACAGGATCTCCCAACTCAGCGAACAACTGAAAACTTTGAGATCAATCGTACCCGACGAGCCCGCCACGGATGCATTTGTCAAATCGGTTTACGACACCGGAGTTTCAAGCGGCGTACACATCCGGACGTTTGTGGCAGACCCTCAGGTGAGCAAAGAGTTATATGTTGAAATGCCTTACAGGCTGCGCCTTGACGGGACTTACTACCGCCTGCTTCAGTTTTTTTACCGCCTGGCCCACAGCCAGCGGATCGTCACTGTAACCAACCTTTCTCTGGGCTCTCCCGGAGGCGGCGGGCTGGGATCCTACGAAGTCTCTCCCGCGGAGACCGTGGGCGCCAATTGTGTGATCACGACCTATTACAACCAGCCGGCCGCGAACCCCGGTGTCGCAAAAGGGGTGAAATAGGACGAGAGAGTGATATGACAGCGCAGTTGATTAAAGGGCACAGGAGAACCTGGCTGGCCGCCTGGGTGATGTTTGGTGCGCTGCTGGTTTCCACGACGGCGCCAGCGTCGGGGAGACCGGAATCTGGCAGAGGGATCCGGACGCCAGCAGGCGCCGTCAGCGACACCCGGTCAAAGAAAGACAGGCATATTCTTGCCGCTGAGCGCGCCCGCGTGAGCGCCTTTCGGGAGAAGCGCGACCCGTTCAAAGTTCCGCACCCTCCGAGTCCCGGCGCGAAAGGGGATTTGCCGGAAGTGCCTCTGCCCCCGGGATCGAGGGGCCTTGTGATCGGAGCGATCCAGTTGAAAGGGATTGTGCGCGAAGAGGACACGGATGAGATGATCGCGGTTGTGACGAACCGGGCGAACCTGGCTTACTTCCTGCACGTTCATGATCAGGTTTACAACGGCGTCGTCCAGAAGATTACGCCGGATTCCGTCTATTTCAAACAGGATATTCAGGAGGCCGACGGCAAGCTCTCAAGCCGCGAGGTCGTCCTTAAACTGAATTCCGGACGGTAGGAGGAAGGATGAAACGAAGCTATCTTATGGGTGTGGCGGCGATGTGTGCAGCGACGGGCCTGGTTTCGATACCCGCCGCGCGGCAAACGGCAAAGACATCCACCGTCGCATTAATCAATCCTCCAAACCCAGGATCACCTGCTGTCCGAGACGCCTCTGACGCCGCGGCCTCTGCACAAAAGTCGGGGCCGGCGCGGCTGACGGGAATTTCAATCCGCCGCGCTGAGAGCGGAAATGGAACAGAAATTGAAGTTGCTACGAGCAGCCCCACCGAATACCGCGTCCTTCATCTCGACCACCCGAACCGGCTGGTGCTGGACCTTGAAGGCGCGATCAATAAGACCCACCGCTGGAGATATTCCTCCGACTTGCCTCTGCTGGCGCGAATCCGCGTGGGGAGGTTCAGTGAGGAACACGGAGGAGTCATCCGCGTCGTTGCAGACCTCAAGGAGGATGCGATTTACCACGTTGACCGTGACGCCGCCGGTTTTCGCATCGAACTGGTCCCGAGACACGCGGCAGTGACGCATGCGAATCTGACGCCAGAGGTTGAAGCAAACCAGCCGGTGAGGTCGGCACTTCAAACAGGACTTAATTCGCCGTCAAAAACCGCGGTTGAGGCCAGAACGGCATCCCGCGAGAAAGTTGTAACTGAAGCAAAAGCCGAATTGCAACCAAAGCATGCGGCGCTGAAGGAGGCAGCGGAAGTTACAAGTTCCGCTCCGGCTGAAAAGGAAAGCGTAAAGCCTGTGTCAGGTGAGACCCGAGCGGCCACACCTGCGGCTGGTTCCGTGCCATCCAATGTTGCCACAGGTCTGCCTGGGTCTGGTGATCCCCCATTAAGGGCCATAGGACCGAGACAGACAACGAGGGAACAGAATTTCCCGCAGGTCCGCGAGGCTGCCAGGGCTGCGAAAGTTATGGCCAACGCCGAGGAAGCCGCCCTCAGCCGGGTGGTCGTGCCGGTGACGCGGAACGCCGGCGTCGAGGAGGCCCCTAAATATACCGGCAAGCGTATTTCGCTTAACCTGAAGGGGGTCGATCTGAAGGACTTTTTCAGGCTGATCCATGAAGTCAGCGGGCTGAACATCATCGTTGACCCGGATGTTTCGGGCAGCGTTACGACCGTGTTGGACGACGTGCCGTGGGATCAGGCTTTGGCTTTGGTGTTGAATGATAACGGCCTGGGCGACAAGCTGGAGGGCAACGTTCTCCGCATCGCGAAACTTTCCACACTGGAGCGCGAGGAGGAAGATCAGCAAAAACTGCTGCTTGCGCGGGAAGAATCCGAACCCCTTCACACCGTTTTCCGCCGTCTGAATTACGCCAAGGCGGCGGACCTTGCCGCGCTGCTGAAGACCTGGGCGGGCGGAGGGGCCCTGAGCAGGCGTGGCAGCGTCCTTGTGGATGAGCGGACGAACACGCTGATTATTTCCGATATACCCTCGCACATACCGAAGATCGAGGCCGTTATTGACAGACTTGACCAGAAGGCGCAGCAGATTTCGATTCAGGCGAGGATCATCCGCGCCACGAACGACTTTGTGCGCAATCTTTCTACTGCGCTTTCATATGCTCAGAGAAACGCCTCCGGAAGCCTTACGACCGGCGGGGCAACGGGCAATCCCGTCTCCGGCCAGCCGCTGACGCCCCCGACGGTTACTACGGCGCCGGCTACAGGTTTTGGCGTGTTTGTACTCTCGAACCTGGGCTCGAACTACGTCATCAATGCCGCGATCGCAGCCGCCGAGACGCGCGACCAGGCCAAGACGATTTCGGAACCGTCGATTGTGACTCAGAACAATGTGGAAGGGACGGTAATCCAGGGGACCCAGATTCCCATCCAGACCACGATCAACAACACAATCAGCGTTCAATATGTCCAGGCGTCCCTGCAATTGAAGGTCACGCCACAGGTAACCCAGGACGGCAACGTTTTCCTGACGATTGAGGTGCAGAACTCCTCGCCGGGGCCAGCGCTGACATTCGCCGGACCGACGATCAATACCCAGTCCGCTACGACACAGGTGCTGGTCCCCAACGGCGGCACGGTGATCTTTGGCGGCGTCACGGTCCACACGAAATCGAACTCCGCCACGCAGGTCCCGTGGCTGGGAAGCATCCCGATTCTCGGCCATCTCTTCAAAAGCTCTACCAGACAGGAGAATGACCAGCAGTTGCTCTTTTTCGTAACCCCCAAGATTCTGACATAGCACTACCACCAGCCGGCCGCGCTGGCAGCCGGATTCCAACCCGTGAGTCGTAGTACAATCTATCTTTTCCTGCAAGGAGGCTGCGGCTTCCTCTTTTTTTTGAGCGATGGGTCCAAACACACATCAGCGGGATTTCGAGGACAGAAGGCAGCGACTGGCATCGCAATTTGAGCGAAAGCGGATCGGGGCACTGCTGGTCACAAGCCTGCCGAATATCTTTTACCTTACAGGCTTTCGCGGCAGCGCGGGAGCGGCTCTTGTGGGGCCCTCCGAAAGCGTGCTGTGGGTCGATCCGCGTTACACGCTTCAGGCAAAAGAACAGGTTGAACGAGTTGAAGTGGTTGAAGTCAAGGGCGGGTTGCTGAAAGAGGCCGCGCGCTGGATTCGAAAGAAGCGCCTTGGGCCTGTGGGATATGATGACGCAACTCTCACGTGCCGCGACTTTGAGGCGCTGGAGAAGGCGGCCGGAAGTCGACGATGGGTTCCCGCGGGCGGAATGGTGGAGGAGTTGCGAGCGGTAAAAAGCCCCTTGGAAGTCGATTGGATCCGCAGAGCAGGGAAATTGACGGCGGAGGTTTTCGAGGAAGTGCGCGGCCTGGTCCGTCCGGGTGCGCGGGAATGCGACCTGGCTGCTGAAATCGAGTACCGAATGAAGCGGAAGGGGGCTGACGGGGCGGCATTTGAAACGATCGTGGCGTCCGGTGAGCGAAGCGCCTGGCCGCATGCCAAGCCTACTGCCAAATCGTTGAACGAAAACGATTTGGTAATTATCGATCTCGGTGCTATACTTGGCGGATATGCGGCCGATATGACGCGGACTGTCTATCTGGGCAAACCGTCAGCGCGAATTCGAATGTTATACAATCAGGTGCGCGAAGCCCAGGAAAGGGCGGTCAAGGCCGCGACCCCGGGACAGCGAGCGGGAGAAGTTGACTCGCAGGCGCGGAAGGTCTTAGATAAAAAGAAGCTGGAGCGGTTTTTTACCCACAGCACAGGGCATGGGGTCGGGCTTGAAATCCACGAAATGCCGCGCCTTGCCCGTGGAGACAAATCTCGATTGCAGAAGGGACACGTTATTACAATAGAACCAGGCGTCTATTTGGAAGGGCTCGGAGGGGTCCGAATTGAAGATACTATCCTTGTGACGGAAGGCAAGCCCGAAAACCTGACCCCGGCCACGAAAGACGCTTGGTTCGCCAGTTAAGGACACAAGGGGGAATATGCCCGGCAAGAAGCCATCCCGAGCGGAAGTGCAGGAGTCCGAACGGGCCTGGGAACTCAAAGAAATCCAGGGTTTAATCGACCTCCTGATTGATCGGGAAATCCAGGAATTTGAGATGGAAAAGGACGGGATGCGCATCCGGATCCTGCGGGGAAGATCCGCAGCGACGGCAGCCGACCATCCGGTTTCCGGAAATTCGCATGCCGCGGTTTCGGTGGGGTCTGCTGAACCTGTTTCTGTGCCGGCGGTCTTGCCCCCGCAGGAACCTGCGGCACCGGAACCAGCCCCTGAGGCATCTGAAGAGGGCCTTCATGTGATGAAGTCTCCGATGGTCGGGACGTTCTTCGCGGCCCCGTCGCCGGATGCTCCCCCATTTGTTAATGTGGGTGATCAGGTCCATGTCGGGCAGGTGCTCTGTATTATTGAAGCGATGAAGCTGATGAACGAGATCGAGTCCGAATTCGCCGGGGAGATTGTGCGCATTCATGTCGAGAACGGACAGCCGGTCGAATACGGGCAGCCCCTCTTCACCATCAAGTCCTCTTGAGAAGCGAAACTGCTGTGTGACCGCGAGCGGGCCGCAGGGGAATATTGGGCCTGCGCGCTTGTTGTAATCCATGTTTGGAAAAGTTCTCATTGCCAACCGGGGAGAAATCGCGCTGCGGGTGATCTGCGCATGCAAAGAACTGGGCATCCGCACCGTGGCTGTTTATTCCGAAGCCGACCGTTACTCACTCCATGTACGGTTCGCAGATGAAGCCGTCTGCATTGGCCCTGCCCGGAGTTCAGAAAGCTACCTGAACGTCGCCGCCATCATTTCCGCTGCCGAGATCACGGGCGCAGAGGCGATTCACCCGGGATACGGGTTCCTGGCGGAGAACCCCAAGTTTGCAGAAGTCTGCGAGACCTGCAAGCTGACGTTTATAGGTCCGAAACCGGATGTCATCCGCCTGATGGGCGACAAGAACCTGGCACGGAAACGCATGGCGGAACTCGGCTTGCCCGTGCTGCCTGGAACTGAAATCCTCGCCTCAGAAGAGGAAGCGCTGGAGGCGGCGGCGAAGATTGGATATCCCGTGATGGTGAAGGCTGCTGCGGGCGGGGGCGGCAAAGGCATGCGGATCGTCGACTCGGCGGACGAATTGCCCAAGCTTTTCCGTATGGCGCAGAAAGAGGCCGAGGCGGCGTTCGGATCGTCAGACGTGTACCTTGAGAAATATGTTGCGTCGCCGCGGCATATCGAGTTTCAGGTGATGGGTGATCACCACGGGAAGGTCGTTCATCTTGGCGAGCGCGAGTGCACCATTCAGCGCCGACACCAGAAATTGCTGGAGGAGTCGCCCTCTACCCAGATGGACGACGAACTGCGTCGGGAAGTTGGCGGCAAAGTCGTGCGCGCACTCAGGGAGGTTGGCTATACGAACGCCGGCACCGTCGAATTCCTGATGGATGAGAACCGCAAGCTCTATTTCCTTGAAATGAATACCAGGATCCAGGTTGAGCATCCAGTGACGGAGATGGTGACCGGCCTTGACCTGGTCAAGATGCAGATCCAGGTGGCCGCCGGACAGCCGCTCGAAATCGACGGCGAAACCGTGCCGCTTCGGGGGCATGCCATCGAGTGCCGGATTTGCGCAGAAGACCCCGTGACTTTCGCGCCGTCGGCTGGGAAAATCAGCGGGTTCCATGTACCCGGCGGCACCGGAGTCAGGGTCGATACGGCGGCGTACGCGGAGTCGATTATTCCTCCTTATTACGACTCGCTCATCGCCAAGCTGGTGGTCCACGGGAAGGACCGCGCGGAAGCCGTCCAGCGCATGGCGCGCGCTCTCGAGATGTTTATCGTCGAAGGCATTTCCACATCCATTCCGCTCCAGGAAAAGGTCCTTGCCGATGCCGATTTCCGCGCCGGCAGATTCGATACGCAATTTCTCAAACGCTTCAGCCGTAACGGCGCGGGCGGATAATCTGAATCCGCCCTGGTCCTGATATATGGGTTTTCGAATTCCCCGCCTGTATGCCATCATCGACCCTGCCCAGACGAGGGAACTCGCGCCAGCCACTGTTGCGGAGATCCTTCTCTCAGCAGGCGTTCGTTTGATTCAATACCGTGGAAAAACAGATACGTCCCGCCGCATGTTTGATGTATGCTGCGCGATTGCCGAACGTGTGCATCACGCCGGAGGCATCTTTATTGTTAATGACAGGCCGGACGTGGCGTTGCTGGCGGGCGCGGACGGGGTGCACGTCGGCCAGGATGACCTGCCGGTCGAGCTTGCCCGGCGTGTTCTTCTGGAGGGCCAGCGAGTGGGAGTCTCAACCCATAACCGCGAGCAGTTTGTAGAGGCGGAAGCGACTTCAGCCGACTATATTGCGTTCGGGCCGGTTTTCCCTACAGGGAGCAAGGAGCGCCCCGATCCTGTTGTGGGGCTGGAACGTGTGCGTGAGATGCGCGCATTGACGCGCAAGCCGCTCGTAGCGATCGGTGGAATAACGCTTGCGACGGCGCCTTCAGTTATCGAAGCGGGAGCGGATTCTGTAGCTGTGATCCATGATCTTCTCGCTGCTGAGGACATCGGGGCGCAGGCGCGAAAATTCCTCCAGGCGCTTGGCTGAATACTCCCTCCCGCGAGATAAAGGACCATTTACTCTTTGCAGGCTTGGCAACATGGCTGCCACTGTAGCTGACAACTCAGCCCAACGAGCGCCCGCAGCAGGTCTGGTGGAGGGGCTTGGCCTGCTGGATTGCACCACGATAGTCATGGGCTCGATGATCGGATCGGGCATCTTCATCGTGGCGGCGGAAATCGCACGAGAGGTCGGTTCGCCGGGGCTTTTTCTGCTATCGTGGGTAGTCAGCGGCATCATGACAGTTGCCGCGGCGGTGACGTACGGGGAACTCGCGGCCATGATGCCGCACGCCGGAGGGCAATACGTTTATCTCCGCGAAGCCTTCAGCCCGCTTTTTGGTTTCCTTTACGGATGGACGCTGTTCCTCGTCATTCAAACCGGCACGATCGCCGCAGTGGCCGTCGCCTTCGGCAAATTTCTCGGATTCTTTTTTCCCTGGATATCGGAACGGAATTACCTGTTAGACTTCGGCACTGGGACGATCCTTGGGCATCCTGTGGCCTTGACCTTATCGACCGAGCAAACGATTGCGATTGCTGTTCTTCTAGGTCTTGGTGTGGTCAACATTTTCGGGCTGCGCACAGGGGCATGGATCCAGAACATTTTTACCGTGCTCAAAGTGGGTGCCCTCGTAGGCCTTGTCGCGGCCGGGCTCTGGTGGGAATCGACACACTCCGACGCGGCGGCCGGACATATCGACTTCTGGGGAAACGTTCATTGGAACGCGGCCACGCTGACGGTCCTCGCAGTTGCGCTTGTCGGGCCACTGTTTTCATCCGACGCATGGAACAATGTTACCTTCACAGGCGCTGAGGTCAGGAATGCCAGGAGAAACATTCCGCTGGCGCTTTTCATCGGGACCATCGTCGTTTGCACTGTATATTTTTTTGTTAATGTGATTTACGTTCGGGCGTTGCCATTTTCCGCCATCCAGCACGCCCCGGAAGACCGCGTGGCGACAGCCGTGATGGATGTGATTCTCGGGCCGAAGGGCGCGGGTCTGATGTCGGCTGCCATCGTGATCTCAACGTTCGGATGTATGAATGGGATGAGTCTTGCAGGCGCTCGTGTGTACTACGCCATGGCATGCGACCGGCTGTTCTTTTCGAGGGTGGGAAAGGTCAATCCCAGGTTTCATACGCCCGCAATTTCGCTGTTGATCCAGGCTGTGTGGGCTTCCTTGTTGACGCTGACTGGAACTTACAGTGAATTGCTGGATTATGTGATTTTTGCCGTGCTCTTGTTCTATATTTTGACTATTCTTGGTCTTTTCAGATTGCGGCGGACGCGGCCAGATGCTCCGCGGCCCTATCGCGCGTGGGGGTATCCGGCGGTTCCGGCCCTCTATATTGTTCTTGCGTTGTTTATTGAGTGGGCCTTATTAATGAACCGTCCAGGTCGAAGCCTTGCAGGCCTGGGCATTGTCGGAGTCGGGATTCCAGTTTACTTTTGGTGGCGCCGGCGGGCTGTGGCCGATGACCGGTGAGAATGGGGAGGCGCGATGTCTGATTTGTGGGTAAAAAAGAGCATCGAGCAATTGCGGAGGGAAGCTGCCGAATCCGAGCATGGGCTTCGCCGCGCGTTGGGGCCTGTGGCCCTGATATCCCTGGGTATTGGCGCAATCATAGGGGCTGGGATTTTTGTCATCATTGGCCTCGCCGTTCAGCATACGGGTCCCGCGCTGGTGCTGTCTGTGATCCTGACGGGGATCGGCTGCGCGTTTGCGGCGTTGTGCTATTCAGAATTCGCCTCCATGATTCCTGTGGCGGGCAGCGCCTACACCTACGCTTACGCGACCATCGGCGAATTTCTGGCGTGGATCATCGGCTGGGACCTGATTCTCGAATACGCCGTCGGCGCCACAACCGTCTCCATCGGTTGGTCAGGGTACATGGTTTCCTTCCTGCGCACTCTCCATATACCATTTCCCGCCGAACTGGCCCGAAGCCCATGGGAAAAGACCATGACGGTAAATGGGGCGGTGGTTCACTCATATTTCAATCTTCCGGCATTTTTCATTGTGGCCTTGATTACCATTCTGCTGATTCTTGGTATTCGAGAGTCGGCAGGCTTCAACAACTTAGTCGTTATCGTCAAAGTTGGGGTAATTCTGCTTTTTATCGTTGTCTGTGCGTTGTACGTGATGCCAAGGAACTGGACGCCGTTCATGCCGCCCAACCAGGGGACTTTCGGTGAGTTCGGGTGGAGCGGCATCCTGCGTGGTGCGGGACTGATGTTCTTTGCCTATATCGGCTTTGACGCTGTCTCAACGGCGGCGCAGGAGGCACGCAATCCTGAACGCGACATGCCGATCGGCATCCTGGGTTCGCTGGGTATTTCCACTCTGCTTTATCTGGGCGTGGTCATTGTCATGACCGGCGTCATTCCCTTCCAGCGGTTGAACGTGCCTGATCCTTTGGCTGTCGCCGTTGATGCGACGCCGGCCCATTGGCTGTCGCCACTGGTCAAGATAGGGGCTATTCTCGGAACCACAGCGGTGATTCTGGTGATGTTGCTGGGGCAGACGCGGGTCTTCTATACGATGGCGTATGACGGCCTGCTGCCCAAGGCCTTTGGGACAGTGCATCCGCGCTTTCGGACCCCCTACAAGAGCACAGCGCTGGTAGGATTTTTCGTGGCCCTGGGAGGCGGACTTATCCCATTGAGAATTGTGGGAGAACTGGTCAGCATCGGAACGCTGCTGGCATTCACGATTGTATGCGGTTCGGTGCTGGCGATGCGCAGGATGCGTCCTGAGATCAGCCGGCCCTTCCGCACGCCGGCTGTATGGTTTGTTGCGCCCATGGGCATGATTATCTCTCTGGCACAGATGCTCGGCCTGCCGCTGGATACCTGGATCCGTCTTTTTGTCTGGATGGCAATTGGTTTTGTGATCTATTTTGGATACAGCCGCCGCCACAGTATCCTTCGCCTCTCTTCCAGACAACCTTCGACAGCAACTCCGGTGACGAAGACGGAAATTTGACCCGGGAAGGGCTGCCATGAATGGAAAGAAAACACGGCGGCCGGTTCCTTACTTCAGCCCTTGCCGCTTCTGCCTGCCATCGACACCAATCTGCGCATTCACTGTTCCATTCGGGAGGTGGTATGCTCGCCGACGTTCTTGAAGCGCTCCTGCAGGAATACCGTGGACGGCCGATGGCGCGCTTTACGGCATGGCTGCTGGCGTTCGGCGTGGCCTTGTGGGTGGAAGGCAAGTTCTCAGGCGGCGCACCGGGACTGCTGTGGTTCGTTTTCGTGATCGGCCTGACGGTTTCCGCAGTTTATTACATTGCCCGTCTGGTCGGTGCTTTCAAGCACCACATCCTCTGGCACCTTCGTCGAAGGTTGGTCGTCACATATATCTTTATTGCTGTAGTCCCTTTCATCCTGATTCTCGTCCTGGTGGGATTGGGAGTTGTGATCGCCAACGGCCAATTTGCCGCATTTCTCGTGACGCTGAAGGTCAACGAAAAGGTTGAGGACATGATCCAGTTAAACCGGGTCGTGGCCCACGAAGCATACCTGAGTCCGGCCAGGACTCCGACGGAATTATTGGACCGATTGCAGCAATTTTACGTGCGACAGCTTTCCGAGCATTCGAAAAGTTATCCGGGTCTTGAGATCGCCCTTCGGGTGGGGAACCAAAGTCGGGCATTTTACCTTGATGGAAAGCCGGCGCCAGAATTTCCCGAGATTCCAGCCTGGTTCAGAGCCGAAGAGTTTTCAGGTGTCGTTTATGATCGTGGAAGGCTCTTGTTGCGGGCGGCTGATCAGGGCGATACACCCGTTGGGAGAATCACGCTGGTCCTCTCCGAACCTTTCAGTCCTGAACTGCTCGATCTGGTAGGGCAGGGAATTGGTCCGGTCGGAGTTGTCAGTGCGAATTTAGGCGGTGAAATCCCGGGGCGGCCTGGCACAGCGACTACCTTGCCAGCGGCATCAGGCACTCCTGAGGAACAAATCATCGCCCGCTCAAAATCACTGTCTCTTGGGCCAGCCGCGAGTTTTCTCGATGCCGACGTGTTCGGGACTTCAGCTCTGAATGTCGTCCGCTGGGACGCAGCCCAGGAACAGTATCTGGCCCAGCCGGTTTTTGTTTATGTAACTTCAAGGCTGTCGATTCTTACCCGCCATCTGATGGGCACGCTGGGACGCTATACGCGTATCTACGTCACAATGTTTCTCGCTATTGCCGTCATTTTCCTTGCCATAGAGTTGCTGTCTCTGGTAGCGGGAATTCGCCTGGCGCGGACGATTACCGGCACGGTTGACCGTTTGTATGAGGCAACGGAACGCATTAAAGCCGGCGATCTTTCGCATCGCATCCATATGCCCGCAGAGGACCAACTCAGCTCTTTGGGCGAGGCTTTCGACAATATGACGGAATCTCTCCAGCGCCTGTTGCGTGAATCCCAGGAAAAGACGCGATTGGAGCATGACATTCAGATCGCTCGCGAAGTGCAGACTCAACTGTTTCCTGCTGAGGCCCCCAAAGTCCCCGGTCTGGAGCTTTACGGGGTCTGCCGACCCGCCCGGGGCGTCAGCGGCGACTACTACGATTTTCTTCCCATCGGGTCACACAAGGTTGGCATGGTCCTGGGCGATATAAGCGGGAAAGGGGTTTCCGCAGCACTGATTATGGCCGCGATCCAATCTGTGATTCGCACCCGGATTTACCTGGAATCTTCGGATGGAGAGCTTGATTCCGACAGGCTCTCGACGGCACGATTCTTCGGCGTGCTGAACCAGCAGATGTATGAAAACACTCCAGAGGAAAAATACGCGACCTGCTTCTACGCTCTTTACGATGCCGGGACTCGCCGGCTTGTCTATACGAACGCGGGCCATCCTGCGCCGGTGCTCTTCCACGACGGGGAAATCATCCGGTTGGATGTCGGAGGAACGCCGCTTGGATTGATCGCGCCGATGGCATACGAGGAAGCAACGGTGAATCTTGAACCGGGAGACACCCTGATTGCTTTTACAGACGGACTGACAGAGAGCGAAAATAGTTTTGAGGACATGTTTGGCGAAGACCGCCTGATCGATACCGTGAGCCGTGTTCGCGGGGAGCCGTTGCCGGTTCTGGTAAGAGAAATCTACCGCAGCGTTGACGAGTGGACGGGCGGCGGTGAGCAGCAGGATGATATGACGCTGATCGTGGCCCGCGCTGTCCCCGTGTGATCCGGAGAGTGCAGAGTGAAGGGAATTCGGACCGCAGTTCTGATTGTCGCGCTTCTTGCCGCTCTGATCGGCGTCGGGACCGTGGGCTTCCATCTCGTTCAGGGATGGGGATGGTTTCAGTCCCTCTATACGACGTTGATGACTTTGTCCACGATAGGAGCGGGCCCGGAAAACGAGTTGAGCCGCAGGGGGCAGGTTTTCAACGTTGTCCTGATCCTCCTTGGAGTCGGCACAGTAGGCTTCGCAATTGGAGCGCTCACCAGAGCGGTGATAGAATTCGAGTTGGGTTCGTTTTTCGGACGGCGCCGCATGGAAAAGGAAATCTCTGCGCTGAATAACCATTTCATCATCTGCGGCGTAGGCCGAGTGGGACGCCGCGTTGCGGCGGAAGTTTCCGCGCGGAAATATCCGCTTGTCATCATTGAGAAAGACCCGGCGAGGGCCGCCTGGGCACAGGAGCACGGGTTTCCTGTGATTATCGGCGACGCCGCCAGCGAGAATGTGCTGCGCAAGGCGCGGATCGAGCACGCTCGGGCCCTTGCAAGCGCCGTTACGTCTGACGCTCAGAACGTTTACATCGTTCTTACGGCGCGCGGAATCGCGCCTGATATTCCGATCGTCGCACGCGCCAGCGAGGAGGATGCCGAATCGAAGCTTATGCGCGCAGGAGCAACGACGGTTGTTTCGCCATACAGCTACGCGGGCCAGCGGATAGCACGCATCCTGACGCGCCCTTACGTCCAGCGGTTTATTGACATGGCGCTTTCTTCACTGAGCGAAACGAACCTCGAAATCGAAGAAGTCAAGGTAGGCAATCCTTCTTCGTTGGCCGGAAAAAACCTGGGGGAAGCCGATATTCGCGAGCGGTTCGGCCTGATCGTGCTGGCCATCCGACATCAGGATGGGCAATTGGATTTTAATCCCAAACCTTCGCAGACGATTTCTTCAGGCGACTATCTCATCGTGATGGGCAGTTCACAAAACTTGAGACAACTCGAATCCGTGGCGGGCGTAAAGGAATGAAGGTCCTTACGGCTGCCCAGATGCAGGAAATCGACCGGCTGACGACGGAACGTTACGGCGTACCCAGCCTGACCCTGATGGAGAACGCCGGCCGCAGCGTGGTGAAGTTTCTTCACCAGCGGTTTTCACCGCTCGAAGCGCAGGATATCGTAATTCTTTGCGGCCGTGGAAACAACGGCGGCGACGGCATGGTTGTCGCCCGCATGTTGCGCGAAATGGGAATCATGCCCCAGGTGCTGCTTCTGGCTGATCCTGGAAACCTGAGCGGTGATGCCGAGGTGAACTATAAACGGCTCGCGGATGGCGGGCTGCCGTTGACGGTCCCTGACAAGGCCTCCTGGGAAGCAGTCAAAGGAAAGCTTTCGAACGCGACTCTCGTGATCGACGCGATCCTGGGAACGGGGCTCTCCAAGCCACTCAGCGGATTTCTTCTTGATGTGGTCCGGGACATCCCGGTTGTGTTCCCGAAAGCCAAAGTGGTCGCAATCGATTTGCCTACAGGCGTGTCTGCTGATACCGGCGAGTTAATCGGAGAAAGCGTCCGGGCTGATGCCTCGGTTACGTTCACTGCGCCGAAGATCGCTCATGTGTTCGCTCCGGCTTGCGAGCGGGCAGGCGAGTGGGTGGTAAGACCAATCGGCACACCGCCTGAGGCGCTCGAAGAGAACCCGGAATTTTATCTCAACGTTTTTCTGCCGGAAGAACTCGAATGGGTTGTTCGCCCGCGGAAACTGGAAGCGCACAAGGGGAATTTTGGCCACGTGCTGGTTCTGGGCGGGTCTGTTGGCAAGACGGGCGCGGCGGCAATGGCGGCAAAAGCAGCGTTGCGCGCGGGCGCGGGACTGGCCACGGTCGCCACGGCGAAAAGCGCTTTGCCCGTTATTGCCTCCCTGAGTATGGAAATCATGACGGAACCGCTGCCGGAGACCGATTCCGGCACGGTCTCGATTCGCGCGCTCAAGGACGGCCTTCTTGATTCGCTTGTCGAAGGGAAATCGGTGCTGGCGGTCGGTCCGGGCTTGGGGCGGCATCCGGAGACCATGGAATTGGTCCGGGAAGTTGTCAATCGCTACGACTTGCCAATCGTGCTGGATGCAGACGGTCTGAACGCTTTTGCCGGTTGCATTGAAACTCTGCGGTCTGACAATCGCATCCGCGTTTTTACGCCTCATCCAGGCGAAATGGGGCGGCTTGTGGGAATGAAAACCTCAGAGGTCGTTGCACATCGTGTAGACGTCGCGCGTGAATTCGCCAGGGAACACGGCGTTCAACTGGTGCTGAAAGGCTTCCGCACCTTGACGGCTGCACCTGATGGCCAGGTGTGGGTGAACCTTACGGGAAATCCGGGCATGGCAACCGGAGGTTCGGGCGATGTTCTTACAGGCGTTGCAGCGGCCCTGCTTGCCCAATATTCTGACCGCTTGGCGACGGAAGTCACCGCTGCCGCAGTTTATGTTCACGGCCTGGCTGGGGACATCGCTGCGCGAGAACTCGGCGAAGCGTCAATGATTGCCGGCGACATCCTTGACGCGCTGCCGAAGGCGTATCAGGAGATCAAACACCGGCTCGAATGCTGATCCGTATATGGGAACTGATCGCAAGGCGCTTGACGAGGGCGCATCAACTATAACTGGAAATCGGCTGGAATTCATAACCCATTCGCCCGAAGAGACTATCGAACTCGGCGCAAGACTCGCGCGGGAGTTGCCGCATCCTAGCCTCGTGGTGTTGGAAGGCGACCTCGGCAGTGGCAAGACCACGTTAGTTAAGGGGATTGTCTCGGGGATGGGCGTCGCGCGTCAGGAAGAAGTGACAAGCCCGTCCTTCACGCTTGTCCATGAATACGGTACGGACCGCAAAGTTTACCATGCCGATCTTTATCGCATCGAGGGAGCAAGGGAAGTGGCTACGCTGGGGCTTGAGGATTTGCTGGAGCAGGAGGCCACGGTCATCGTAGAATGGGGGGAAAAGTTGATCGATCTGGATTTTGCAGTGCAAGTCAGAATCCGCATGGAACTGCTTGAAGGTGAGAATCGTCGTGTCACAATTGAAGGGTTGGGCGCATAGCACGCGCTGCCCGAGAGTCGCCGGCGTGATTTTGCTGGCGGCATTGATGAGTGCCGCGTGTGGGCCGTCCGGGACTCGCTATTTTACGCTCCTTGTGCCGAGATCTCCAGTCACGCCCGCGCCAAAGACGCGCTTCGTTCTTCAGATCGAACACTTCGACGCTCCTGATGTCTTGCGCGACAGCCGGATTATTTTTTACACTTCGCCGACGCAACTGAGATACTACCAGCACGATCGCTGGATCTCAGAACCCGGCGGGATGTTGAGCGAGTTGGCGGTGAAGTATTTTGCCGAAACAGGATTGTTCCGGCAGGTGTACCCTTACCCCGCACCGACGCCCGCCGATTATACGCTGCGGGGAAGGGTGTTCGACTTTGCGGGAACCGCATACGGGAAGAATGACCGGGACAAGGGGGGAGAAGCCCGGCTCGGGTTGGAAATGGATTTGATTGCGACCCAGCAAAATAAAATTGTCTGGTCAGCCCGGCTGAAGGACGCTGAGCCACTTGAAACCAAAAAGGTCCAGGGCATTGTCAAAGCAATGAACGTCGCAGCCGAACGCCTTTTTCAGCAGGCTTACGGCGGCATATCTCAAGTTGTGGTGTCAGATATCTCGCAAAAGCAGGAACAAGCTCACTAAGTGGAGGAACGGCGGAATATGACGACAGAGGCTGGCCCCGTACGATGGGCGCTGATTATTGGCTCCTCAAGCGGCTTTGGAGAGGCGTTAAGCTACGAACTGGCGAGGTCAGGGCTGGACATTTTCGGTGTCCATTTTGACCGCCGCTCAGCCCAGGAACGCGTGAACGGTATTGTTGACAAAATCAAGGCCGCAGGGCGTGACGTTGTCTTTTTCAACATTAATGCCGCCGACCGCGAGAAACGTGCCATGGCGCTGGACAGTATGCTGGAACATTGGAAGCAGCGCGGTGGTGACCATTTCGTGAAAGTCTTTGTCCACTCTGTGGCCTTCGGGTCGCTGCTTCCTTATATCACGGAAGATTCCAGGGAACAGTTATCGCAAGCGCAAATGGAAATGACCGTGGACGTGATGGGCAATAATCTCGTTTATTGGGTCCAGGAAATGATGCAGCGCAAAATGCTGCGCTCCGGCAGTCGCATTTATGGCATGACCAGCGCCGGCGGCCACAGCGTCATTCCAAATTACGGTGCGGTTTCCGCAGCCAAGGCGGTCCTGGAGTCGCACATCCGCCAGCTTGCTTTTGAGCTCATGCCGCAGGGCATCACTGCCAACGCGATTCAGGCGGGAGTCACGGTGACACCGGGGTCGAGCAAAATTCCCGGCATCGAAAAACTGGCCGAGTTTGCGAAGCTCCGGAACCCCGGCGGGAGATTGACAACCCCAGAAGATGTTGCCTCCGCCGTCGCTGCGCTGATGGACGATCGAACCTATTGGATGACGGGCAATGTTATCCGAGTGGACGGCGGCGAGGATATTGTCACTTAAGATCGGGGAAGCGGCATTTGATCGCTTGCTTTAAGTGCCCTTTTCGATTTGCGACAGGTAACAACTCCAACGAAAGGTCATTGACACGGTAATCAAGTTCTATACGGTCTTATCCGGCGCATCGCAGATGGGTTCGAAGGGGCATTCGATGCACAGCGGCTTCCGTGCCTGGCAAATCTTCCTGCCGAACCAGATGACCTGATGTCCGAAGGAGATCCATCGGTCTTTCGGGACAATTTTCATCAGGTCGCGCTCAACATTTTCCGGAGTTTTCGCTTCGGATAATTTCAACCGTCGGGCAATGCGGAAGACGTGCGTGTCCACGACAACACCCGTGGGAATTCCGTAAGCCGTGCCCAGGACGACATTCGCGGTTTTCCGGGCGACCCCGGGCAGCGTCAGCATTTCCTCCATAGTGCGGGGCACTTTGCCCGCGAAATCCTCAACGATCTTTCTCGAGGCTGCGATGATGTTCTTTGCCTTATTGCGGAAAAAACCAGTGGAGCGAATTTCAGCCTCAAGCTCTTTCTGATCCAATGCGGCGAAATCTTGCGGGCCGGGATATTTGGCGAACAGCCCGGGCGTCACTTTGTTGACGCGCTCGTCGGTGCACTGTGCCGAGAGGATTGTTGCAACCAGAAGCTGAAAAGGATTGTTGTGGTGCAGTGCGCATTGCGCCCTGGGGAAAAGACGGTCGAGCCCCGCAAAAATCTTCCTCATTCGTTCGGGGGAGGTGTACCCGTTCTTCTTTGCTTCCGGCGGCTTCTTCGCCCGCTTTCGCTTTTTGGTGATGATAGTTTTCATGGTTGTGTGGCAGAGGCTTATTCCGATATTCGGAACCATAGCAGCCGAGGTTACTTCAATCCCGCATTTTCAGCCGCAATTCGGGAAAACGACGACCAGTCAAGTTCTTCTCCATGTCGCGCGATGGTGGCAAGGATGTGATCGCGCGCGAGGCTCGCGACAGGCATCGGGACGCGAGCTCTTGCTGCTGCGTCCAGAACAAGGCTCACGTCCTTCAAGCCAAGCGGCAGCTTAAAGCCGGCGGGGAGGAACTGTTCCCTGGCAATCAGGTTTCCGTAGGTTTTGTACACAGGCGCCGAAAAGAGCGTGCCAGTCATAATCTCAAGGAAGCGTTCCGGATCGACCCCGGATTTGCGAAGCAACGCGAAAGCTTCCCCAATAGATTCAATTACAGAGAGGATCAGGAAATTCCCGGCCAGCTTGACGACGTTGGCATAATGTGGCTTGTCTCCGACGACGAAGGTACGCTGTCCCATTGCGTCAAACAGCGGCTGACATTTTTCGATGACGTCAGCCGGACCCGCGGCCACGATCGCAAGTTGTGCTGACTCGGCAGCCTGCGGGCGCCCGAAAACCGGGGCAGAAATAAATTGGTTTCCTGCCCTGGCGTGAGCTTCCGTGAGTTCCTGCGCAAGCCCAACGCTGATCGTACTCATTGAGATGTGGACTGAAGTCTGGGGAATTCTGGAAACCAGATCTTCGCCAAAGACGACGGCACGCACTGCGAGGTCATCGGCCAGCATGGTAATCAGAACGTCTTTGGAGCAGGCATCGGTTGGTCGGTCTGCGATTATTGCGCCATCGCTGCGCAGCACTTCAGCCCGCTGGCGCGTGCGATTGTAAACCGTGACTTCGTAGCCCGCCTTCAGGAGGTTACGTGCCATCGGAAGTCCCATGTTTCCCAAGCCGACGAAGCCTACGTTCATCCTGGTCCCCCAGATCATTTCTGTTTTGTTGGATCAACCGCCGAGCAGGTCGAGCATTTCATGCAGTTCGCGATGGACGCACGTGAAAATCGGTGTATCGCGCAGCGTATAGTTGCTTGCCTCGGCATGACGTAATTCCATGACGAGATCGAGGAAGTGGTCAGGCTTATCGCTTTCAAACGCCACGACAAATTCCTGGTCGTCCAGCCCGAAGGAGTAAGTAGTATTCAGACGGACTGTTGGGAAGCGGTGGCCGATTTCGATGTGCTCATTCATCATGCCCTGGCGCGCGTGCTGGGTCAGGCGGTACCAGGCGCGCGTCTTGACGAACGGATAGACAAACAGATAGCGGAATTTGCCGGGTGTCAGGCGCAGCCGTGTTCCTTCCTGGTCCTCGTGCACGTGCTCGCGGACGTAAGTCGACCGCTTTGTCATGGCCAGATACGAATACGGCGTGGTCAGGTATTTGCCGAGATCCGTGGCCAGGAGTTTGGACGTCATCTCCTGAAAATCGAGGAGGTTGTAGCTGATCCGCCACAGCATGAAATCGCAGTCGCCCCGAATCCCTACAAGCGAGTACGGAATGACAAGCATGTTCGGTTCAAAGCTCTTGACCACATCAATGAACTGGCACTTACCGCGCTTGCGGTCCTCTTCCGGTAATCTGCGCCAAGCAGGGTCGACCTTGTAAAATGCAAAATTCACGTACTGACGGCGATCGTCCTGGTTTTTAGCGTCTGCGGATTTTGCTTCAGCCAAAGAGTTAAGACCTCCTCCAGAAATTCCAATAACACATCTCAGCGTAATTCAGATTTGAATTGAAGGCGTTGCCCCAATCGGTTGTCTTCAGGAGAACTCTTCAATATACCACGGATCGCCCGAGGCAAAGAATGCTGGCGCCGCGCTTTCCTCTCGCGGAAAGCTGATTGCCTGCTCCAGGTTGGGTAAACGAATTGCGGGCGACTTGTGCGCAGATTACCGAACTGTTTTTAAGGAGGAGATCAAAGGGCCTACGCAAAGCACAAGCCCTGGCTTGCGAAGCCACAGGGCTTATTTTGCGAGCGGGCGGATGGCGAGGTCTCTTGCCGGCTCGAACAGCCTTCAAGCATGTACCATCGCCATCCGCTCGATGCGGAGGGGGAACTGAGCTTACTTTGGGACAACTCCGACTACTGGTTCACGTTTGAAGAAGTCTGGCTTTGGGCTGGCATTTGCTCTGCTGTTGCCGCCGGCAACTGCGGAACGAGAACAGTCAGGTCAACCCGCCTGTTGAGTTTTCGTCCTTTCAAGGACGTATTGGGGGCCACCGGGTCAGATTCACCGTAGCCCATGCTGTAGATCCGAACCAGCGGAACCTTGCCGTTCGATGTCAGGTAACGGATCACCGCGTCGGCGCGCTTCTGGCTCAGTTGCAGGTTGTATTCTTTGGGACCTGTCGTGTCTGTGTATCCCTGGACCTGAATCGCGTAATGTTTCAGGGAACTGACGGTTTGGACAAGTTGATCCAGTTGCTGCTTGTCGGCGTCCGTCAACGTGGCTTTATTCAACGGAAACAGGACGGAGACATGTTGAGTTGGCTGGTAATTATCGAGATTATCAGCAGTTTCCTGCGCTCTGCTGGCGTCCGCCACAGCCTTATCAGCTACCTGGTGGGCTTCCTGGGCATGCTGGTCGGCTTGTCCGGCAGCCTGATTGGCCTTGTCGGCGCTATTTTGGGCCGCAGAAATGCCAGCCTCGGTTTTTTCATCGAGGCTTCGGATATCCTGATCAAGCTGAGCAGTCTTTTGATCAACTTTCTGATCAACCTTCGTGATGTGTGACTCGAGGGGCTCAGTCTGATTTCGGACAAATTTCCTTGTGGCAATGCAACCGGTGCTCAACAGGAGTAATGGAACTACACCCAAGGTGATGAGTCTTGCAGATGTTTTAGCATTCATAAATTTATTCTCCCGCGCGATGCGTGATAGTCGCACCTTGGCCCTGAGCATTCTGGATTCCAAAAAAGAAAATCATGGTAAGTGCCATGAAATGAACTAGAAAGCCATTTTGGAGCCTTCTAGCACATTGTAACAATTCAAGGCCCCTGTAAAATTTATCCAGTAGCCGTGGAAACCTTGAGAAAGAAGGTGACAATTCAACTTGTCCTGGGTTCGTATTCTTCATCGGGCAGCGAATCCAGGAAGTCGAGCAATTTTCGAAAAGCCTTTCCGCGGTGGGACACTTCGAATTTCTCTTCGATGCTTATTTCCGCAAACGTCTTATGAAGTGGCGGGTAAAAGAAGTAAGGATCGTAACCGAATCCGCCTGTTCCTTTGCGCTCATCTTGGATCAGACCATCGGCCCTGCCTTCTACGACTGTCAGAATCTTGCCGCGTTGCGCCAGCGCTATGACGCAGACATAATGGGCCGACCGCTTCGATGGCGGGACACGGGACAACTCGTGCAGCAGCTTTCTGTTGTTCGCTTCATCATCTGCCTTGGGCCCTGCGTACCGTGCTGAATGCACTCCTGGTCTCGAATCCAGCACGTCCACCGAGAGGCCGGAATCGTCGGCGAAGACCATGTGATCAGTCCATTGACTATAGTAGAGGGCCTTCTTGCGAGCATTTTCCTCGAACGTGGACCCATCCTCGATGCATGCCGGCAAGTTCTCGATGCCGGGAAGCAATTCCACATTGATACCGTGGAGTTCGGCTGCGTGTTTGAATTCCCGCAGCTTCCCGGCATTCGTCGAAGCAAAGTAAATGGTACGCATCCCGGAACCGGAATGCTTCACAGCGTTCATGACAGGGCAATCCTACGTACCAGATTAGGAGCCGACGCGCGCGCCCTCTTGCGGTGATCCAGGCGTCGCACAACGGCCGGTTTACATCAGGCGCCGGCTGGCGACAAGTCAATTTTCGTAACTGATTTCTGGAGATCGATCAACTTCTGGATGGCTGGACGCGTCAACTCGATCAACCCGGACAACTCCTCTCTGCTGAAGGGTGATCCCTCAGCTGTCGCCTGGACCTCAACAAAGCGTCCGGAACCGGTCATGACGACGTTCATATCGACCTCAGCGCTCGAGTCCTCCGAGTAATCCAGATCAAGCAGCGTTTCTTTACCGATGATGCCAACGCTGATAGCTGCGACATAGTCAATAAGCGGAATTTCTGAGAGGATGTTCTGCTCCTTGAGTTTCCTGAGCGCGAGTGCGAGGGCCACCATGGATCCCGTGATCGAAGCCGTGCGCGTGCCGCCGTCGGCGCGAATAACGTCGCAGTCAATCCAGATGGTGCGCTCTCCCAGCCTGTCGAGATTGATGATGGCCCGGAGCGATCGTCCGATCAGCCGCTGGATTTCCATGGTGCGGCCGCTGGGCCTCCCGCGAGTGACCTCGCGTGGAGTGCGGGTTTCGGTCGCGCGCGGGATCATGGCGTATTCGCTCGATATCCATCCCTTGCCTGATCCTTTCAAAAATGGTGGTACGCCCGATTCCACTGACGCCGTGCATATCACCTGGGTCGCGCCCAGGCGGATTAGAGCGGAGCCTTCGGCGCATGTGATGAAATCGGGAATGATCTCAACAGGCCGAATCTCTGATGCCGCCCGGTTGCCGGAGCGAACAAGTTTTCCCCCGGAGTAGAGAAGACCCGAAAGCGTCTTGGGTGTTGAGGACATTTTTTCTCCTGTTTTCAGTGTGTTTGAGCAATCAGAGACGGCTCAGGGGCGAAGCCACTGGTCAGGTCAATGTGTCCGTCCAGCGTCTGAACCTCCTGACCCTGTACCAGAAATCTCACTTCCTTGACTTGCGGAATGTTGGCGCAGATAGAGTCCACTATCGAGTAGATCGCCAAACCCTCACTCTCAATCCCGGGTTGGAAGTCAGCCAGAGCCTCTTGGGAAAGATCAACAATGGCAGTGCCGTCGGGCGTCAGAAACACCGCCCTGATGGTTGTTGATGGCGACAATGCATTGCCATGCCCCTGATGCGAGCCCTCAACAAGCGCCAGCAGAATTTGCCGAATGGCTTTGATGTTATCGGTTGAAAGCTTCATCAAGCGTGTTTCCGTCATGAGTTTTCCGTCGCCGTACGATGGGAAATAGAGCGTGATGGTCTGCTCCTGACCTCCCGAGGGCTGAAGTGCCGCCTCATTCAATTTTGTTCGGGCTGTCTGCTCGGAACGCGTGTTGGCTTCGGGCGAACCCATGTGACGGTGGAGCACCATCAGGTAAATGACGCCCGCGACCAGAATGACAGCGACGGTAATAGCCAAGAGCACTGTCCGGCGAGGCATGACTTAAGGCCGTCCTCCCTGCAAGTTCGCGACGGCCTGGACAACGGCAGAGGCAATCTCCTGCTGAAAATTCGAATTGGTCAGCGGGCTGGCGTCACTTGACGGAGCCAGGCTTCCAACCTCTACGGCCACGGCGGGGGCCGCAATGCTCTGAAGCACCCTTACGGGGAGTTCCATGGGCGGTGTCGAGGCCGCTTTTGTTGTCTTTTCCAAGTCCTGTTGGAGGCCCTCTGCAAGTCGCTGGCTTTGATCAATATAATGAAGCTGAACCTTGTCCCAATTGACAAACAGCGATTTCGGGTCCGGGCCATTCGCCATGGCGAGAGGCGATGAGGGGCGGTAACTGTAAACCATCACACGCGGGGTTGATTGGCCGAGATCTCCCGCGTGGAATGAGAAGAAGGCGATAGGCCGGGCTATATTGGCCGCTACGGCCCTCTGATCAAAGTTGACATTGATATCGGTCGCGCGCGTCAAGACCACTCGGTATTTCCCGGTTGCCAGGAGAGCCCGCTGGACCTGGGCTACAATCTGCAAGGTAAGGTTCTTTTCGAGCAGGCCGTTCTTGCCCTGCGCACCCAGATCGCTCCCACCGTGCCCTGCATCCAGCACCACAGCGGGCAGCAAGGGAGCCGGAGCCGGGGCGGGCGCTACCCCTCCCTGTGTTACAGCGGGTTGCGAAGGACCTGGAACAGGGGCTGCCGGCGCTGCCTGCTGAGGCCCTGTGGCTGTTTGCGGGGCCTCGGGTTTTATGATCTGTGCGATTATGGTTTTTCCTTCGTCGCTGAGTTTTGGGTAGAAATCCAAGCCGGGCGACGAGGGGCTGATAATCAACTTGGGTTGTCCGTCGTGATCGTCGAACCTCACTTGGGAAACGTACGGGTTGTTGAGCTCGAAAATTGATTCCACAGGCTGAACGGGGTGGCTCCCCAGATAAAGGACCCACTTGCCGTTCTGTGCCGCCGTGCGAAGATTAATCTGCTCCGTAAATTGAATCGATAACTCGGCGCCGTTCTGGACCTGCGACAAATGCAGCGCAAAGGAGTTGGGCCTTACGTTCCCTACGAGAATTCTGTCCTCCCCGCGCTGATAGTGTACAACCTGATTGATGAGGGTGGGCAGGACGCTCGTGAGAAAATCGGCTGGGACCATCCATTCGCCTTCGATGGTTCGAACCGGCGCGTCAAGGGTGAGCTTCGCATTATTCAACCGGATTGTCCGGTCATCCTGCCTCAGCCGGATCTGCGTGGAATTGAACCATACCTCGAGGGACTTCTTCCTGCTCTTCATGCTGCCCACGTTCCCAAACAGGTTCAGAAGCTGGATTACCGGAAGATACTGAACACTGCTGTAAGTTCTCACCGGAATAATCGAATGTGATTTTGGAAAGTAGATGACAAAGTTTTCACTTTGCCCTGAGTGGGGAGCCATCATGAGGAGTAGTCCCATGACGACGCCCAGCAAACTCCAGCGGACCGCGCAGGGCTTGCGAATATTGTATTTTGCCAAAGAATTCACGCGCCGTCAGGCCCCTCGGCTGGGTAAGCGATTGGAGCTTATCGAGCCGCTTAAATATTCTAGTCGAACCTTTCCGCCGCAAGCAATGGCGAGGGACACGTGTCAGCCGTTTCGGAATCTGCATGAAGGGATGAGGTTGAGGGCCGCGGGGGAAGGTTTCAGGCAGGTCGCGTGGTGGGGGGCGGTAGCGCCGGTCTATTTTGCAGCGGGATTTTTTCTTGGTGCGCCGA
>Ga0209061_1001548_pt1 | contig 37101 bp, 30 predicted proteins | sample Coa_R1_10_FD_187157 | JGI IMG/M metagenome (GOLD analysis project Ga0209061, IMG submission 187157) | Surface soil microbial communities from Centralia Pennsylvania, which are recovering from an underground coalmine fire - Coalmine... | ecosystem: Environmental > Terrestrial > Soil >... | reverse complement strand
AGGCGTAACCGCGGATGGCGGTCGAGCAGGCCGCTGAAGATAAGATGGCTCAGGGCCAGCGCGGTCTCCAGCGGATTGCCCAGGACATTTGAGAGATAGTAGGGCGTCAGCCGCTGTTCGATCGCGCATCCCACCGGATGGATGAAGATCAGCGCGCCCAACTCTTCGGCCGCGGCCCAGACCGGCTCGAACCGCTCCTCGGCCAGATCCACTCCGGCCACGGTGGTGGAAACGATCACGCCTTTAAGATGAAAATGCTGAATGGCGCGCTTGAGTTGCGTCGCGGCCAGATCGGGAAACTGCATCGCAAGGTTGCCCAGCCCGACGAAACGGGCGGGACGGCGCGCGCAAAAAGCGGCGATGCCGGCGTTGGTCAGCTCGATAATCTGCTCCGCCAGCGCCCGCTCGGCCCAGTAGTTGAACCCGAAGCTGGGCGTGACGCTGACGGTCTGCACATCGATACGCATCCGATCCATGTCGGCCAGCCGCGCATCCTGGTTGAAGAATTTTTCTTTGTATATCGCCTCGAACTGCTTGCGGTTGTACTCCAACGAATCGGCGCCCACCGTGCGATTACGCTCCTGCGCCTCGCGCTTCCATCCCTCCTGGCTGCTCACCAGGGCCTGCACTTCGGGCAGGATAGTGTGAGCATGCACGTCAATCGCCGGATCTTTCCGCATCGCCATCGGTCTCCGTTGCTCCGAAACAAAAATTTTCGCGGTGCGATTCAAAGTCCCAGCAGGCGCGCCGCATTTTCACCTACAATCGCCCGCTGCTGCGCCTGAGACAAGCCGCTGACGGCAGCCAAGCGTTGGCGCGGGTCATCAACGCCCATGTCGAAGGGATAATCGGTTCCCAGCACAATCTGGCCGGCTCCGGCGCGCGCAATTAGAAAGCTCAGTAGGTCGGGTTCATACACCAGTGAGTCGAACCACAGGTTGCGAAGATATGCGCTGGGCGTCCGACGGCATCCGTGAGCCTCGGGCCGGACGCGCCATCCGTGATCAAAACGGGCGGTATAAAAGGGGAAATAGCCGCCGCCGTGGGCGGCGCAAATCTTGAGACCTGGATAGTGATCCAGGGTGCCGCTGAAAATGAGATGGCCCAGCGCCAGGGTGGTTTCCAGTGGATTGCCGATAACATTAGAAAAGTAATAGCGGGTCAAGCGGGTTCCCAGTTCGCATCCGGCCGGATGGATGAAGATCAGCGCGCCAGTGGCTTGTGCTGCTTGCCAGAACGGCGCCAGCGAGGGATCACCGAGATCCATACCGTTGGCGTGGGTGGCGATGATGGCACCTCGCAGCCCCAGCTCGGCGACCGCATGCTTGAGCTGCGCCGCCGCCAGCTCCGGATGTTGCAAGGCTACAACTCCCAGCCCGACCAGCCGATCGGGTCGGCGCTGGCACAACTGGGCGATCTCCTGATTGTTGATCGCCACCAGCTTGGCTGCCAACTCGGGATCGGCCCAGTACCAGAAATTGGAGGTCGGCGCAGCGCTCACCGTCTGGATGTCGATCCCCATCGTGTCCATCGTGGCCAGGCGCGCCTCCAAACTTTCGAATTTCTCCCGGTATACGGTTTCGGTCAATTTTCGGTTGTGCTCGGCCGAGGCTGCTCCGGCGGAGCGCTGGCGCTGATCCAAATCGGCCTGCCAGCCGGGATGGCGGCGCGCCAGCATTTCGACCTCGGGCACGATCGCGTGGGCATGAATATCGATGGCGGGTGTTGAGTTCATCGGCAGACTCCTGGAAAATCGGCGATACTTGCGGACTTCAATAGTACCTTAGCTGGCTTGCCCCTAGCCCCTGCAAACGTCTAAGCTCGGCGGCGAACCCGTGACGTCATCGGCTGAGAGCATAATGCGATGAAGCTATGCACCTTTGAAGTTAGCAGCGCGCTTGGTCCGATCGAACGGATGGGAATGGTGACCAAGGCGGGGCTGATTGTCGATCTCAACAATGGCTGTGCGGCGGCAATCGAAGCCAGCGAGGAGACTAGCCGCAGCCGTGTGCTGGCCGATGCCTTGCTGCCTGCCGACCTGCGCGCCTTTATCGAGACCGGGCCGCGCGGTAACGAGGCGCTGGCGCACACGTTGCAGTATTTAGGTCCTCGGATCGATCAGCCGGGGTTATGCGGCCCGCGCGGCGAGCGACTGGTATGGCGGAGTGAGGAAGTTCGCTTGCTCGCGCCTTTACCGCGCCCGCGCACCCTGCGCGATTGTCTGGTCTTCGAGGAACATCTGCGCAACGCCCGGCTGGGCGGCACGATCCCTCCCGTGTGGTACGAGATGCCGATTTACTACAAGGGCAATCTCAACACGGTGGCTGGACCGGAATGCGAGGTGCCTTGGCCGCCCTACACCGAGCTTTTGGATTATGAACTGGAATTTGCCGCCGTCATCGGCCGGCGTGGGGTGAACCTTACTCCCGAGCAGGGTTGGGAGTATATTTTCGGCTATACTATTTTCAACGATGTTTCGGCGCGCGACATTCAGCGCCGCGAAATGGCCGGCGGACTGGGGCCAGCCAAGGGCAAGGACCTGGACGGCGGCAACATTTTCGGTCCGTGGCTAGTGACGGCCGACGAGTGGAGCCCGTCGGCGGGACACTTGATGACCGCGCGGGTCAACGGCGAGCAGTGGAGCCGCGGCAGCACCGCGGCGATGTATCATGATTTCGGCAAGATTGTTAGCCATATCAGTTGTGGCATGACAGTTTATCCCGGCGACATAATCGGCTCGGGCACCGTGGGTACCGGCTGCGGGCTGGAATTGCAGCGCTATCCCAAGCCCGGCGATGTGATTGAACTTGAAATTGAAGGGTTGGGCGTGCTGCGTAATCGCTTTGGTTCGCGTGCCTGAAAGCAGATGGGTCTTGAGATGGATTGGCGAAGATGGGTATTAATCGGCGGATTAGTGGGGTTTGCAACATTGGTTGTGCAGCCGCCGGCGCGAGCGCAATCGGCAGGCTCCCATCCTTGGTATCTGGCCGAACTCAACGCTGATGATCCCACCGCCGTGCCCTCGTTGGCGGATTACAAAGGCGAACTGACCGCGATCGCGGCCGGGATCTTTTCCAGCCGTCAAGCCTGCGAAAAGGGCAAACAACAGTTCATCGCGGAACAAGCCAAGGCATGCTCGGATCCCGCAAGCTGCAAGCAGATGGACCACACCTTCAACGCGGCGCTCCAATGCGTGCGCGACAACGATCCCCATTGGAAAGGCAATCCGCCCGCGCGGCGTTGGTTCGCATTTTTTGGCTTTGATTCCGCCGACCTGACCTGTCGCAGCCAGGCCCAGGTGATCGCGCAACGGATGGTTTCGGTAGCCAGTGCCAGCACCGACAGCGAGTGTTGGGAGAAGGCGGCTGATTTTGCCACAGGAATTCTCGGCCCGCGCGCGCAGCGCAATCCTCCCATGTCCGATTGTACCTATTGTCTGCGCGGGGACGCTCCCGTGCTCCAAGTGAAGTGAGGCCGCCCGCCGCGCGAACTCAGCGGGCAGGCTCGCTTGGCGCTGCGCATTGCCTGTCCGATGATGAGGCTTCGTGCGACGGGCGGGATGCTCAGCCGGCGAAGCCCGAGTGCGCGATGTCCCACACTCCGCTGCCCACCAATAGAATCGACAGCAGGATCAGGACCAGAGTCAACTGGTCCAGCCGCCGCGCCATTCCCAAGGCCATCAAACAGAGCAGGAAGGGAAAGATCTGGATGTAGAAGCGCGGACCGAACTGAACCGCGCCGTTGGCATAGAACATCAGAACGCCGGCGCTGCCAAACAAGCAGCATAGCCACATCATCGCTACGAGCGGGCGGCGCAATCGGGCGCGCAGGGTAAGGATGAAAGCGGGACTGGTGAAGATCAGCGCCTGACCGCGGAAGGAGGGGTGGAAGTAGGGAAAGCGGGCATCTAAATCCGGACTCAAGAAGAGCAAGGTGTAGAGGTTGGATGGAATGTTGCGCAGGGCGAAGGGGCCTGGCAGACCGGGATGGTCGCGCAGCCCCGCCGGATCGACGCGATAAAATAGCCAGGGCGCGAGGTCGCACGCAGTACCAAAGCGGGCCAGGTTGTAAGCGATATAAGCTGCGGTGGCAAAAATGAAGGCGGGCAGCAGCGCAGCCAACTCGCGCGGCTTGCGGCCGCGCAGCGCCAGGGCCACGGCGTAAAGCGGCCACACCGCTACCAGATCGTAGCGGGCTAGCGCAGCGGCGCTCGCGAACAGGCCGACCAGCCAGGGGCGGGCGCTGCCGAACAGCTCGCTGAGCGCGCATAAGGTGGGTGCCAAGCTGATCACCAGGGGCAAGCTCCAGGTCGTGCCACGGGTAGCCTCAAACCACACGATTGTGCCGGCACCGAAGAAGAGCGTAAGCCACAGCCGGCTGGCACAATCCAGCCTGAAGCGGCCGAGCAGATGCCACGCCAGAGCCACGTCCAGGGCCCCAACGAAGACTGAACACGTAACCTGATCGGTCGCTAAACCGTAAATAGCTACGACCGGCAGAAGGAGCAGGGCGGCCAGTGGTGGATGAATCACGTAGCTGTGTCCGCCGTATCTTACCGCCTCCATCCAAGCAGGGGCGTTGATCCACAAATGGCCGTGCAGAATGGCGTCTGCCAACCGCACCTGCTCGTTAAAGGGAGTTGCCGTCAGTGGGCGAGTGGCGCCGTAAAATGCCCAGAAGGTGGTGAAGAGCGCCGCCGTGACCAACCACTCGCGTCCGGTAGGACTCCGGGTGCCGCTTCCCGCTACGATACCCACTATTGCCACCAACCCCGCCAGCGGTACCGTAAAGCCTGGTCCTACGCCCGAACTACGCGTCAAAAAGACGTATACCAGTGAAATCGGTACGGCACAGGCAAAGATGGTTGATGCCAACCAAGCGGGAGATGACGGCGGGTACGAGGGGTTGGTTGGCGATCGTGACTCCGGCTGAAACGAATTTTTCTTGATCATGGGCGGCACTTAAGTCGATGCTGGATACTGGCTTGGTTCTAACTGGCTGCAAGCCCAGCATGTTAATCAAAATTATCTCTGCATATACAGACCAGCCGGCATGCGCACCATACGGCGAGAATCTTGATCACTTCTATGGTCGCAACTGGCGGGGATGGTGGGGGCCGTGGTGGTGGGCTTGGGTCGTAATTGTCTTTCTAATCATGCTTGCGCTGGGTGCTGGTAACAGGCGTCAGCGTCATACCTATTACCGGGGCTCTGGCGAATCCGTAGAGATTACGAACACCGGTTTCGCCTGGGCCTGGTTGATAGTTGTGTTTAATCTGTTGCTGATATTCTTCCGCGGCGGGCGCTGATGGTATGGCTACTGAAGGTTGGTCGGTGCTGACTCAGCGGATCAACACGCTGCGTAAGCCGCTCACCTCGATTTCAACGCGTTTTCGCTCGCTCAGCCCGACAACTCAGACCGTCGTTGAGAATGTAGTCATCTGGACGATTGCGGCCCTGGCGGTGTGGTGGGTTGCCCGCGGGCTGACTTTAGGCAAGTTCGTGGCCAGCTTTAAACATGCCAATCTTCCGTTGTTTCTTACCGCCAACTTAACTTCTTTTTTCATCTGGTGGTTGGGCGAGACTTATTTGTTCGCGCGACTGTTCAGCCTCTTTCACAAACCGTGCTCCTTTCGTGAAGTGCTGGCGCCCTCGGCCGCCCAGTACTTTCTCCAGGTGGTTAACATTCTGGTCGCAGCTGCCGCCCTGGTGCTATTCCTGAATCGGCGCAAGGGGGTGTCGTGGACAGCAGCCAGTTGGACCCTACTTTTTCAGGGTTTTATCGATGCTATCTTGCTGGCCACCGGGTTTGTGGCCGCCGGAGTGTTGAGACCGCAATCACCGATCCATCGGTTTTTGCCCTATGCGTGCGCGGCCTTGCTGTTTTTCATCGCAGTCGCCTGGTGGTGGGGACATGGTCGCCCGCGCCGCCGCGCTTGGCAATGGCTCTACGATTGGCCGGGCTTGCATGCTTTTCGTGCCGCAGGATGGCATGAGTATCTGGAACTTGGATTGATCCGCTTGGCAATTTTTTTGCCGCAAGGCTTTTTGTTTTATTTGGAGATGCGGGCCTTTCGCGCCGACGTCCCGCTCGATGCGACCTTGGCGCTCACCCCCGGATTGCTGCTTGCCGCCGGCGAGCCGATTACCCCCTCGGGGCTTGGCCCGCTGCAGGCGGTCATGGTTGATGGCTTGATGCGCTTCGCGCCGCGAGCACGACTGCTAACCGCCGGCCTTGCGATCAGCATCATGCACATCCTGTGTCGCTTGCCGCTGGGGGTGGGCGCGGCTGGCACTTTCGTGCGCCGGGTCCTCACCTCTGAAGGCCAGCCTACTCAGGCGCAACCATCGACTGGCTCCCAAGCCTCGGCTCTGGCTCATCAATAAATTGACCGACGCGTGCGCGCGCTCGCATTCCGTTCCGTCGCGCACCATGGAAACGCTGCGAAATATTTTTCTGACGACTAGGTTCTGGATCGAGGTGGTCGGATTCCTGGACAAGATATCGGCGCCGCTGCGTGATGGGCTGACAGGGGATGTGATTATTGCCGCGCTCGGCCCGCCGCCTGGCATTTGCGCGCGGCAGACTCTGTGTGATGTGTACCTAATTGTGATGTTTACCAAATTGCGCCGCCGTCACAGGCTGGGAATTATCAAACCACTGGCTCCTGGGGCCGGCGCTTGTGCGCGATAGCCCCACTGGTCTAAAGATAGTTCTATGGCCCCAAGGGCCGCGGCTCGCCGCAGGGAGACTTCACGATGCTGACGCGGGAAGAAAACGAGCTTTTGTGTCGGGTCGGTCCGGGCACCCCGATGGGGGAATTCATGCGCGAGTATTGGATACCCGCGCTGCGGGCCCAGGCAGTGACGCCCGACGGTGCTCCGGTGCGGGTCCGCTTGCTAGGCGAGAACTTCGTCGCTTTTCGCGCAACTGACGGGCGCGTGGGGTTCTTCGATGAAGGCTGCCCCCATCGATGTACATCGCTGGCCCTGGCACGCAACGAGGACAACGCTCTTACCTGCATCTTTCATGGCTGGAAAATCGACGTCTCAGGCCAGGTCGTGGAAGTGCCGTCCGAACCGCCGGAGCGGCGGGCTGAATTCGCGGCCAAGGTGCGGGTACGCCACTATCCAGTGCGCGAGGCAGGCGACGCGATTTGGGTTTATCTGGGCCGGCGCGCGCAGCCCCCGGCCTTCCTCAATTTCGAACTGAACGTGTTGCCACCCAGCCATCGCATGGCTTTTCGGGCCATACTACACAGCAACTGGTTGCAGGCGCTGGAAACCTCCATCGATTCCTCTCACCTGGGCATTATGCATTCCTCCTGGCTCAACGGACGGGCCAACTCGGGCAGCCCGTTGGCCACGGTCAATACCGGCCCGACCTTCGAGATCGTGCCTCAGCCTTACGGCTTTCGCGAGGCAGCTCTGCGCGATCTGTTCGACGGCACGGTCTACACCCGCATTCGCGAGGTTGCGGCGCCATTTTATTCTTTCATCCCGATGGACAGTAACATGCTGCACACGATGCAGTGTCCGGTGCCGATCGACGATAACTGGTGTGTGTATTGGTCCTTTCGCTACGACCCCGACAAGCCCGTGGATCCCGAGCAGGCGGTGGGCATGATGCGCGGAACTTCCGGCAACCGCGACAATGCCCATTCTGACCTGGGCGAATTCGACCAGATGTGGGGCCAGGATCGCAAAAAAATGAAAGAAGGGCATTTCACCGGGATGCGCGCCCTCCAGCATGAAGACTGGGCCGTGGCTGAATCGGTGGGTGCCATTCTCGATCGAACCCGTGAATACCTGGGCTCTTCCGACAGCACCCTGATCCGTTTCCGCCGCATGATGCTGGCGGCGGTGCGGGCCCATCAGCAGGGCGCGCCGGCGCTCGGACTGGATCGGGAGGTGGATTACAGCCGGATCCGTGCCATCACACTGCGCAATCCCAAGACTCTGGATTGGCGCCAGATTGATACGCTCAATCCGCCTCCTTCGCTCCCGCTGACGTAGCGCGGTGGGCTGCTCGCGCGATTGAGGTTCGTCGAGACTGCGCGGGCGCGCTTACTGCGTTCGCGGCTCGCTTCGCTGGGGAGCCAGACCCTTTTGTCGCACAGCAGGGTGTTGAGGAAGGGGTTTGGTTGATCAGAAGAAGGCTCGACTGCGCGATTCTCTTTGATTAAATCTTCCCGGATTTATCAACGCCCTGCTGGCCACTGGCAGTCGATGCTTTTCTACTGTCGCTGGCGCAGGCGCTCCAGCGGACGGGTATTGAGCACGTCGCCCGGTTCCAGCCATCCGCGCCGGGCCTGATTGACGCCCAACTCCAGCATTGAGAAGTCGCGCGGATGGTGGGAGTCGCTGGATATCACCAGCTTTACCCCGGCTTGCTTGGCTGCGATGCAAGCGTTGTCGGTCAGGTCCAGCCGCTCGGCTTGAGAGTTCACTTCCAGCGCGCAACCCTCCTCGCGCGCGACGCGTAGCACCTCGGCTAGGTCGAAGTCGCTCGGATCGCGACCGCTCAGCAGCCGGCCGCTGGGATGGCCGATTACGTCAACATGCGGGTTGCGAATGGCCCCGATTAAGCGGGCCGTCATCTGGGCAGCAGGCTGGTTGAGTTTGTAATGAACCGAGGCCACGACCCAGTCCAGTTCCTCCAGGGCCTCGTCGGGCAGATCCAGGTTCCCGTCCTCCATGATGTCAACTTCGATTCCGCGCAGCAGTCGGAGGCCGTTCAGGTGGCGCTGCACCCGTTCGATTTCGCGCCCCTGTTCACGCAGGCGCGCCGGATCTAGCCCGTGCGCCATCGCCAAGCGGCGCGAATGGTCAGTGACGGCGAGGTATTCCAATCCCAGCTCGCGCGCGCGCCGCGCCATCTCCTCGATCGAAGCTCGCCCATCGGTGTAGGTGGAATGGCTGTGCAGGTCGCCGCGCAGATCGCCACGTGCAATCAGGTGGGGTAGTCGCCCGGCTTGCGCGGCCTCGATTTCGCCGCGGTCCTCGCGCAATTCCGGTGCGATCCAAGGCAATCCCAGGGCAAGATAGACTTCCTCTTCGCTGGCGGCGGCGACCGGGGTGTGGCCGCGGAACAGCCCGTATTCGTTCAGCAGCAGTCCCTTGCTCTGGGCCAGACGGCGCAGATGCACGCAATGAGCCTGTGAACCGGTGAAATAGATCAGCGCCGCGCCGTAGCTGGCCGCGGGTACCACGCGCAGATCCACTTGCAATCCGCTGCTTAGAACCAGGCTGGTCTTGGTTTCGCCCTGACCCAATATCTGCTTAATCCCGGGGAAATGTACGAAACGATCCATCACGGCCAACGGTTGATCGGACAGCGCCAGTAGATCGAGATCGCCCACCGTGTCGCGCCGGCGGCGAAAACTGCCCGCGACGGTGACTTCACTCAATGTCGGCAGCGCACGCAGGTATTCCACCAGGGCCTGTGCCGTTTGGGCGGCCAGAGCATACATCAGACGCGACGGTGTCGCCGCGGCGGGCTCCTCCAGCGCCGCCGCCAGTTGTTGTTCCATCTTGGCCCCGAAGCCACGCAAGCTCCGCAGGGCGCCTGACTCGATGGCGCGCTTGAGATCGGCGACATTGCGAATCTGCAACTGCTCGCTGAGCATGCGTACTCGTTTGGGACCTAAAGCGGGTAGTCGCAGCAGGGCCACCAGGCCGGGCGAGATACGACTGCTGAGTTCGCGATGCAGTTCCAGGTCGCCGCTGGTAAGCAGCTCATGAAGTTTGGCGGCGAGATCCGCACCGATCCCGGGCAGGTGGCGCAATTGCTCGGGTGTCATCGCGGCCAGCGGTTCGGGATGGTCGCGCACGGTGCGCGCGGCGTTACGATAGGCACGCACTCGGAAGAAGTTGTCTTCGCTGACCTCCAGCATGTCCGCGATTTCATCCAGCACCTTGGCGATTTCGTGATTCTGCATCGTGCCGCTCTCTTTGTGCCAAGCTTGCAAAACCCCATCCTAGCGCAGCCCCGAGGCTTCGTGGCAACGTTTCGGCGTGTCGCTGCCCTGGCCGATGGGCGGAGAGCGCCAGCTTTGGATCTCGTCGGAGGAAACAAAAATGGCCGCAGTGGAGCTCGTTCTGACCTTGGCCTTGATCGAGTACTGGTTGATGGGCTTTCTGGCGGGGCGCGCGCGCCTAAAGTACGGTGTAGCGGCTCCGGCTACCAGCGGCCATCCAACCTTCGAGCGCTACTATCGAGTTCATCAAAACACCTTGGAACAACTGATGGTCTTCGTGCCCGCCCTGTTGATTTTCGCGCTCGGTGGCGAAATCGAAGGCGCGATCGTTCTGGGCGCGCTGTTCATTTTGGCCCGCCTGATTTATGCCGTGGGCTACATCAGGAATCCCGATTTGCGCTATTACGGCGCCGGCGCGACCAGCTTGATTAATGGAGTTCTGCTGGTTGGCGCTCTGATCGTGCTCAGTCACCGGCTATAGCCGGTCGGCTGCTCCGCAAGCTGCGGCCTCCGACTTAACCGGTAGACGATCGCCCTCAACCTTGCGAATCGTGGCCTGCTTAATCTATTAGGAAGAAGCGGCAGCTCAGCGAATGACGTCAAGTTTCCCGGGGGTGGGCCGGCCCGCAGCTTGCCCCGCAGCCTGCCGAGGTCCGGAGCCAAGGAGGAGCCGATGCGAGATTTGGTCAAGTGCTATCTGGACCAGGGCATTTCCCGTCGTGAACTGATGAAGGGATTGGGTGCCGTCGGCCTCAGTGCGATGGCCGCGCGCACCGTGGCGCGGGCCTTGGCCCCTGTCAGCGCCGAGGCCGCCGATGTCAGCGGCTCCGCTGCGGCTCAGCAGGTGAGCGGCACGGGCGGCAAGCTGCTGGTGGAGCAGTTGCGGATGGCAGGAGTCGAGTATCTGTTTTTCAATCCCTCCACCGGCGATGCGCCGATCTACGACGCCCTGGCCGACAATCCCGTGATTCAGCTCATCAAGGGGGTGCAGGAAGGGGCGGTGGTGGCGATGGCCGACGGCTACGCGCGGCTGTCGGGCAAGACCGGGGTGGTGAGCGTGGCCAATATCGGGCTGCCCAACGCCATGACCCAAATGGTCAACAGCTTCAAGGACCGCATCCCGCTGCTGGTCTGCGTGGCCGCCTTCGGACAGAAGCAGCTGGGGCGCGATGGCCCCCAGGATTACGAGCATCAGGAAGTGATGCTCGAGCCGATCACCAAATGGTATTGGTTGGCGCAAAGCGCTGCCGGCATCCCCGAGAGCACGCGGCGGGCGCTGAAATTTGCCGCTACTCCGCCCGGCGGGCCGGTCTTTCTTTCCATTCCGGACAACGAGTTGGCCGCCCAGGCCAGCGCTACCGTAATTGATCAATCGCTGTTCAACGTGGCGATGAGAATTCGGCCGGCGCGCGCCGACGTGCAGCGGGTGGCGCGGATGTTGATCGAAGCTCACAATCCGCTGCTCTCGGTGGGTGACGAAGTAACCATGTGCCGGGCCGAGCCCGAGGTGCTCGAACTGGCCCAATTGCTGGCTTTACCAGTAGCCGGGCAAGCCGAATTTGGGGTCTGGTCCAAGCCTTTTCCGACCCGTAATCCGCTCTACATCGGGCCGATGCTCAGGCAGATGACCTTTCCTGGTCGGATCGATGTACATCTCAATCTGGGTAATCCCTACGGCGAGCGCTCGATGCCAGGGACGTTCCTGGTTTCCATCCGCCGCGATCCCACCAGCTTGGCTCGGGTATCGCCGGTGGATTTGCCGTTGGTGGCCGACCTGAAGCTGGCGACGGCCGACCTGGTGGCCGCGATCAAGAGTCAGGCCACCGCCCAGCGGCTGCGCGGGATTGCCGACGCGCGCAAAGCCAGAATCGACGCCTACAGCGCCGGAATGGCGCGGCTGCGCCAGACCATCGCCCACGATCTGTGGCAGGGTTCCCCCATCAGCTTGGAGCGATTGGGAGTGGAGTTGGAAGAAGGGCTGGACAAGAACACGATTTGGGTCACTGACGCCGACTCGGGAAAGAACATGGACCCGCTAATGTCGTTCGGCGGCAATGACAAGACCTATGTCGGCACAGGCCCCAACGTGTTGGGCTGGGCGATGGCGGCTGGGCTGGGGGCCAAGCTGGCCCGTCCCGATCAGCCGGTAGTGGCGGTGGTCGGCGACGGCAGCTTTTTATTCAGTGGGCCGCAACCCTTGTGGAGTCTGGCGCGCTATCAGGCCCCGGTTCTGGTCCTGGTGCTCAACAACCGCAGCTACAACAATGAGCGCAACCGGATTTGGACCTTCAGCGGCGGCGGTCAGTTTCAACGGGGGCTGGACATGACCTGCTACAACGGCAGCCCTGACGTGGACTTCGTCAAGGCCGCCGAGGCGTTCGGGGTGGAGGGGGAAAAGATCGACCGGCCCGAGCAAATCAGGGAGGCGCTTAAACGCGGCCAACAGGTCTGCGTCGCGGGTCGCCCATACCTGTTGGAAATCGAGGTCAAGCGCGAAGGGGTGGGCGCGGCCTCGCAATGGTACCCGGCGTTTTCGATCGCGCAAAAGCGCACGCAGAAGGTGTAACCATGCGTCGAAGTCTGCTGATGGCGACATTCGCCTCATTGATTGCCGCGGCCACGCCGCTTCACGCCCAAACCGCCGAAGGACGCGCGGTTAAATTACCCCCAGGTGCGGGTGCCAACCTAGTCGGCGTCGCCTGCTCGCAATGTCATTCACTGAGCGCTATCACCCATCTGCGCCAGGGTCGCCGCGCCTGGCGCGACGAGCTTTACGTGATGATTCTGCGCGGAGCCCAGGTGCAACCGCAGGATGTTGAGCCGATGGTGACCTATTTGAGCGCTCACTTCGGTCCGGGCGTGCCTTATCCGGGCGCGCCGGGGCCGACGGTTAACCTGCCCAATGGCGCAGGCAAGGAACTAGTCCAAGGTGTGTGCGGCATCTGTCATTCCCTGGATCGTGTGACCGCGGGCAAGCGTTCCAAAGCGCAATGGCAAGCGATCGTGGCGCAGATGATTTATCTGGGCGCGCCGCTGGCTCCATCCCAGGCCAGTGAGGTCACCGAGTACCTGAGTGCCAATTTCGCTCCCTGACCCGAGCGATCGCCGGAAGCCACCGTCCTAGTACCCTCCAGCCCCGGCTTTGCTATTTTGATGGCAACGGGGAAGGGAGTGAAAAAAATTGAGGTCAGGACCATGGTACGGATCGCCGAAATAGCGCCCAACGTGTTTCAACTCTCTCTCTACGTCGCTGAGTTGCAACTTCCCTTCAACGAGTTCCTCGTCGTGGATGACGAGCCGCTGCTCTTCCATACCGGCCATCGCCGCAGCTTCGAGATGGTGCGTCAGGCGCTGGCTGCGATCGTCGATCCAGCCAGCCTGCGCTGGATTGGCTTCAGCCATTTCGAGGCTGATGAATGCGGCGCACTCAATCAATGGTTGGCGCTGGCCCCGCGCGCTCAGCCGCTGTGCGGAATACTAGCGGCGCGCACTAGTGTGGCGGACTACGCCGACCGGCCGCCACGCGCGCTGGCTGCGGGCGAGGTGATTGCCACCGGCGCTCGTCGCTTCGTCTTTCAACGTACGCCTCATGTGCCGCACGGCTGGGAGGCGGGCTTGCTGTTCGAACAAACCGGCCGACTTCTGTTCTGCTCTGATCTGCTCGGCCAGCGCGGCGACCAGGGCGCGCTGACCCATGGCAGCGTGGCCGAACAGTCGGTCCAAGCGCTAATTCAAATGCAAGCAGGCCCTATGGCGAACTCAATTCCCTATACGCCGTATACCGATACGATATTGCGCCGCTTGGCAGCGCTGCGGCCGGCCCTGATCGCGCCGATGCATGGGCCCGCCTTTGAAGGTGATGGTGAGCGGGAATTGCAGGACTATGCCCAGGGGCTGGCAGGCGCTCTAGGCAGCGCTCAAGCCTGAGTCACGAGCCAGGCGCTGGTCCGAGTTGGGATTTTGCGTCTCAGGCGCGAATTTCCACTGTGACCGCGCTAGCTTTTTGCAGTATTTCGACCGCTGCGCCGGAGCCCGAGGCCGGTCGGCGGGCCATCAAGGAGACCGCGTTGCCAGCGACCTGGATGTTGTCGATCTGCAGCCAATCAAGCCACACCGGAATCGAGGGAGAATCAAGCACCAAGCGCTGATCGTGGGAATCGATCTGCAAGCCCAGAAGCGAGCCGAAAATCGAAAATATACTGGCGGCGGCCCAGGCTTGGGGGTGGCAGGCGACCGGGTAGGGCACTGGACCCAGGGTGGGCTCACGCTGAAAGCCGCAAAAGAGTTCGGGCAAACTGCCTTGAATTTGTCCGGCCGCCTCCAGCAGGCCACTAGCGAGTTGCAGGGCTCGAGCGCGCTGATGGGATCGTGCAAGTCCCAGCACGGCGATCGCGTTGTCGTGGGGCCAAACCGAGCCGTTGTGATAGCTCATCGGATTGTAACGCCGTTCGCGGGCGCTCAAAGTTCGCAAACCCCAACCCGAAAACATATCGTCGGCCAGCAGCCGCTGCCCCACCGCTTCGGCCTGGTCCTGGTCGAGCAGGCCCAAGGCCAGGCAGTGGGCGGCGTTTGACGCCATCACGCGGCAAGGTTTTTTGTAGCCATCCAGGGCTAGGGCGACGGTGCCTTCGGCATCCAGCCAGAAGTCGCGGTTGAAATTATGCCGCAAGCGGGCGGCATCCTCTTCCAGGCGCGCACTTAGGCTATCGTCACCCAGGCGCGCGGCTACTTCGGCGATTGCCAGGTAGGCGCCATAGACGTAAGCCTGGACCTCACAGAGCGCGATCGGCGCGCGCGCCAATGTTCCGTCGGCGTGGGAGATGGAGTCGTGCGAATCTTTCCAGCCCTGGTTGGCCAAGCCACGGGGAGTCTCGCGCTGATATTCTATGTAACCGTCCCCGTCGCGGTCGCCGTAGGTCGAGATCCATCGCAGTGCTCGCTGGACGTTGGGCCATAATTCTTGTGCCAAGCCGAGGTCGGCGGTAGCCGCGACGTAACGACCAAGCAGAATTAAGAACAACGGGGTGCCATCCACGCTGCCGTAATAACGACCGAAGGGAACCTCGCCCAGGCGCGCCATTTCGCCCGCGCGTACCTCGTGCACGATTTTGCCCGGCTCTTCATCGCTGGCGGGGTTTACACGTTGCCCCTGCAGCGTAGCCAGGGTGCGTAAGGTCCCGGCCGCTAGCGCCGGACTAAAGCTGTTCATCGACAGCGCGGTCAGCAGGCTGTCACGGCCGAAGAGGGTGGCGAACCAGGGAATTCCCGCGATGATTCTCACTCCGCGGGAGCTGGGCGTGGTTAACATCGCCAAGTCTGAAAGCGAGGCCTCCAAGGTGAGGTTCATCGCCTGACTGCTGGTTCGGATGCGCGCGCTGCGCTGGATCAAGCCGCGAGTCTCGGCCTGGCGTTGAGCCAGCGCGGCATCGAAGCCTTGCCAGGGCAGGCGCGGGCTGGGCCGTACTGGCGGGCCGAAATCCAGCATCGCGCTAATCTCGGCTTCCAGCACCGCGGTTTGTTCGGGCTCCAGGCGGATGTGAAATTCGGCTTGGCGCTCGCTGATAGCGTCGGGGGCGGGGGCGAAAGCCAACCGCGTCACGCGCATCACCTCATCCAAGCCCAAGTAGCGCAGGCGAACTTCCCGCGCCGCCATCCAGGGCTCCAACCGCTGGCCACGAGCGTTGCGCGAAACCCCGCGAACCTCGAACAGGTCGGCGAAATCGGCGCCGTACAGAAAGCTCAAGGTGAGGTCGACTGCGGTACGGGAAAAATTGCGCACCGTGGTGCGATGGAACATCCGCGGGCTGAGCAGGACCCAGCCGCGCTCGATGTGGAGCGAGTCGCGCTCCAGTCGAATCACGTCACCCGCCGTACGCAAATCGGGATTGGTCAGATTGACGCGCAACTGAGCGTTGTCAGAGCTGACGTAGGAGTTGAGCAGATGAGGAAACTCGCCGCTGATGCGCAATTCGAAGCGGTTTAGGAAGCGCGTGTCGTCGTGAAAAAAGCCCATCGGCTCCAGCGGCGAACTGCTGATGTCGCCGCTGGCGTCGAAGATGCCGAAGCTATTTTGTCCCGCCAGGACGCGGGTGATACGCCGGGAAGCCAAGGAAGAGGCCAGCAGGTAGAAATCCTCGCCGACCTTGATGAACGTCTCCACGCCTGCAGTCAAACTCCAGCCCGGGCTATTTGGGCGTGGCCAGCGCGCCGGGCGCTACCCCCGATCCAAGCGCAGGCGGCCGCGCCATCTGGCCCACCATGGCTATATGATACAGGCGCTCGTAGCTGTCAGCCATCGCTTCCACAGAAAAGCGCTGCTCGAACTCGCGCCGGCATTGGGCCCGGTCCAACCGGTCCAGAGCCGCAACCGCATCGGTCAATTCCTTAAGAGTGCTGGCGATCCAGCCGGTGGTACCGTGACGGATCAATTCGGGGACCGAACCGCAAGGACGAGCAATCACCGGGGTACCGCAAGCCAGGGCTTCCGCTATCACCAGCCCGAAGGGCTCGGGCCAATTGATCGGAAACAGCAAGGCGCAGGCGCCACCCAGGAAAGCGCTTTTTTCGCTTTCGCCGATCTCGCCGATAAGCTCGATATCGGGAGGGGACAGGCGCGGTTTGATGACGGCCTCAAAGTAATCCAGAGTGCTGTTATCCACCTTGGCGGCTAGCTTGAGCGGGAGGCCGCTGAGGCGGGCAATCTCGATCGCCAGATCGGGGCGCTTTTCGGGCGCGATGCGCCCCAGGAAGGCCAGATACTTACCGGCATGAGGACTGTATTTGAGAAGCTGGCGCGGGAGACCGTGGTAGGCGGTGCCCAGCCAATTAAGATCGGGCAGCGGCCGGCGTTGAGCGTTGCTGACGGAGACCAGGGGCGCATCGCGATAACGCCGGTAAATGATGTGTGCTTCCGGCTGGTCCAGGCTGGCATGGAGCGTGGAGAGAGTCGGAGTTTTGACCAGCCCGGCGTAAGGTAGAGCCCAGAAATCGACGTGGGAGTGAATCACATCGAATTGCTCAGCACGTTCAAAGACCCAACTGAGCATCGGCAATTGGTAAAGGTGCCCAAGATGCTCCAAACGGCGTAGCCGCAGCGCCTGCTCGAAACCTGGGACCAGGCGCGCGCTGGTCAAGGAGTCACCCGATGCGCACAAGGTGACTTCATGGCCGCGCCGGACAAGCTCTTCGGTTAGGTAGGAGATCACGCGTTCAGTACCGCCGTACAGTTTGGGCGGTACGCTCTCATACAAGGGGGCGACCTGGGCGATTCGCAGTTTCTTCAGAGGCTTACCGACTAACGAAGCTTCTTCCCGCATTCCATCTCCTAAGATCAGGCCCGGCTCAGGGGCAGAATGCCGCCTCTGTCAGGGGGGAGGGCAAAAGCTTATGCCTGGGCCGCAAGCCCTCGGAGCTGGGGCCAGGACCGGATAGGGCCTGGTCTTCTCATCTCCGCGGGGGTTTGACGTTATTAAATCTTATCGGGGACGGAGCGCGGGCGCAGTAAAAAAAAGCGCGCCAGGCCGCCGATGGGCTGACCTGGCGCGGGCGTGGAGCCAGGGGGAAAAGCCTTGTCAGGTTCCGGTCTGCCAGGAACTCAGATACAGCTTTTGCTCGGCGGAGAGCGCGTCGATTCGAATCCCCATCGAAGCCAGCTTGAGGGTGGCGATCTCGTCCTCGATCCGATTGGGGACGTCATGGACCTTGACTTCCAGCGACTTGGCCAGCGCCGCCCAGCGCGCGGTCAAAGCCTGAGTGGCGAAGCTCATATCCATTACCTGGGCGGGATGGCCTTCGGCGCAGGCCAGATTGACCAGCCGACCTTCTCCCAACAAGAAGATCTTTTTGCCGTTGCTCAGATGGTAGGCGTCCACGTTGCGGGTGACGTTTTTTTCTACCTTGCGCGAGATTTTGCGCAGACCGGCCATGTCGATTTCGATATCGAAATGGCCGGCGTTGGATAAGATCGCGCCGTCCTTCATTTGATTGATGTGCTCGGGGCGGATTACTTCGCGATCCCCGGTCACGGTCACGAAAACGTCACCCACCTTAGCCGCCTCGCTCATCCGCATCACCCGGAAGCCGTCCATCGCTGCTTCCAGGGCGCGCACCGGGTCAACCTCGGTGACTACTACCTGGGCCCCCAGGCCGTGCGCGCGCGAGGCCACGCCGCGTCCGCACCAGCCGTAGCCGCAGACCACGACCGTGGAACCGGCGACCAGGATGCCCGAGGCGCGCATGATTCCTTCCATGGTTGATTGTCCGGTGCCGTAGCGGTTGTCGAACAGATGCTTGGTCTTGGCGTCATTGACCGCAACTACCGGAATCTTCAGCGCTTGATCCTTTTCCATCGCGCGCAGCCGGATCACGCCAGTGGTGGTCTCCTCCATGCTAGCCAGCACCTGGCTGGCCTGGGCCACGTACTCGGTGTGCAGCAGCGTCACCAGGTCGGCGCCGTCGTCCATCGTGATGCGGGGTTGAGCCTCCAGCACCGAACGCAGATGGCTGTAGTACACATCGCGCGGCTCGCCATGAATCGCATATAGTGCCATGCCGTCGTTGGCGACCAGCGAGGCTGCGACGTCATCCTGGGTCGACAAGGGGTTGGAGGCGCAGATGAACAACTCGCCACCGCCGGCCTTGAGGGTGCGCACCAAGACCGCGGTCTCGGCCGTGATATGCAGGCAAATGCCCATGCGCAGGCCGCGCAGGGGCCGTTCCTTGGCGAAGCGCTCTCGCACTTGGCGTAAGACCGGCATCTGCTGCTCAGCCCACAGAATGCGGCGGCGTCCTTCGTCGGCCAGTTTGAGATCTGCCACGTCGAACTGTTTGGCGGGACGCTTGCTCTTGAGTGTCGCCATTGCTTTGCGACGACTGATCGTGGATGCCACTTTCAATAATTTCTCCAGCTTAGGGAATTGGGACGATGGGGGCGGGTTAACGAACGCCGAAGGCGCTCTTGAGCGCCGCGGTCATGTCAGTTTGCTCCCACGGGAACAAGCCGGCCTCCGGTTTGCGGCCGAAATGGCCATAGGCCGCGGTGGCGCGGTAGATGGGCCGGCGCAGATCCAGCTTCTTAATGATCCCGGCTGGCCGCAGATCGAACAGCTCGCGCAGCGTGCTGGACAATTTGGCGTCAGGGACCACCCCGGTGTCGAAGGTGTCGATCAGGACCGATACCGGCTCGGCCACGCCAATAGCGTAGGCGACCTGAATTTCGCACTTGCGAGCCAGCCCCGCCGCGACCACATTCTTGGCCACATAGCGGGCCATATAACAGGCTGAGCGGTCGACCTTGGTCGGATCCTTGCCTGAGAAAGCGCCACCGCCATGACGGCCATAGCCACCGTAGGTATCGACGATAATCTTGCGCCCGGTCAGTCCGCAGTCGCCCTGCGGACCGCCGACCACGAAGCGGCCGGTGGGATTGACGTAAAACTTGGTCGAGCGATCCAGATATTCAGCCGGCACGACCTTCTTGATTAGCTCCTCGACGATAGTCTGCTGGAGGGTTTCATGGCTGACGCTGGGGCTGTGCTGGGTGGAAATCACGACGGTCTCGATTCCCACCGGCCGACCGTCAACGTAGCGCACGGTCACCTGGCTCTTGGCGTCGGGGCGCAGAAAGTCGAATTTGTTGGCCTTGCGCAAGCGGGTCAGCTCTTCCATCAGGCGATGGGCCATCGAGATGGGCAGCGGCATCAGCTCCGGCGTCTCGTCGCAGGCAAAGCCAAACATCAGGCCCTGATCGCCGGCGCCCTGTTCCTTGAACAGCCCCTCGCCCTCGGTTACGCCCTGGGAGATATCGGGCGACTGGCGTTCGATGGCGGTCAGCACCGCACAGGTATTGGCGTCGAAGCCGATACTAGAGTCGGTGTAGCCGATATCACGCACGGTCTGGCGCACCACGTCGGCGTATTCCAGCCGCGCGCGGGTGGTGATCTCGCCCGCCAATACTATCATCCCAGTTTTAGCCAAGCTTTCCAGGGCAACCCGCGAATGGGGGTCCTGCTCGATCAAGGCATCCAACACGGCGTCGGAGATCTGATCGCACATCTTGTCGGGATGGCCTTCGGAAACGGATTCGGACGTGAATAGAAAATCTTTGAGTGCCATAGTTCTCCTGCGCGGGGTGTGCCTTACAGTTGCTCTGCAGGAACGCTTACCGCGTGGCGGCTGAGGGGACGGAAGTGACGCGTGTCTTGTGACAGACACGGCTGAAGGGAACGCTTTCGAATCAAATAAAAACCCGATCTGCTCAACGGTCTAGTCGTCTACGCTATAATTGAACGTGACCGCGCGGTCAATCAGTCTTCGCCAAAACCCTGCTCGAACAACTGCCGGACCGCGGCCAGCGCCGCCACTTCGTCGGGGCCCTCGGCGCGTGCCTTGAGGGTGGCGCCTTTGCCCGCCCCCAACATGATAAGCGAGGTTACGCTGCGCGCGTTAACCCGCTGTTTACCGCGTTCCAGGGTCAAGGTGGCGTCGAATTTGGCGACGGCCTGCGCCAAGGTACTGGCGGCTCGCAGGTGCAAACCCAGGCGGTTTTTGACATGAACGCTGGCCTCGACCACGACTTTCCCCGCCCACCAGGCCGACCCCATCGCGGCCCGCCTAATCCGGTGCTTACTTAATAAGTTATCAGTTGCCTCGTCCCAATGGCAGAGGCGTGGGCGGTTATTCGGCCATGGCCTCGGGGTCGCTCGCCAATTCCTGTCTAAACAGCTCGCGCAAGCGCTGTTCGATCCAGCGATCTTGCGCGCTGCCTTCGCGCTGGCGCCAGCTTGTGAGCGCTACCACCGCCTTGGCCATGTTGCGATGACCGCCGGCGCTCCCGATCGCCCCGAACAGCCGGCGTACGGTCTCGCCGGCGCTGCGGCCCAGACCGTGACTGCGCACTGCGACCACCAGGTTTTGCCCCAGCTTGCCCGCCACCGCGACCCATTGCACGCCCTCGAACTGGAGGCAGAAGTCCGCCATCTGTACGATAAGATCGTCACGCTCCACCCGCCCCAGATAGAGCACCAGCAATTGATCCTTGATCCACAACCGCTTCATCGCGGTCGCCAATACGTGGGCGAAGGCCAACGGCAACTCCGGCCGCTCGATTCGGCGCAAGAGGCCGTAGTTGGCCAGCGGATAGAGAAAGGTAAAGGCCTCCAGATCCTCTTCGGTCACGCGCCGCGACAGCATCAAGGTGTCGCTCTTGATCCCGTAAAGCAGCGCGGTAGCCAACCGTTCGCTGACCCGTTCGCGCGCGCTTATCAAGTATTCGGTCAAAATGGTGGCGGTAGCGCCGTAGCGCGTGCGGATATCCTGAAAACCAACGTTGGTATCGCCATAACCGGGATGATGGTCGATGACGATGTCGGCGCGCGGCAGGCGGCCGTTGAAATAGGCAGGTTGGACATCGACCATCGCAATCAAGTCGTACCCTTGCAGTACTTCACTACTGGCCGCGGCGACGTCGATTTCCAGCAAGCGCACCATCGCGCGATTTTCGGGGCGGGTAATCGCGCTGTAGCTGAACAGTGGAGTGGTCAGTCGATTGCGTCCCAACAGCGTGCGCAGCGCGATCGCGCTGGCCAAGGCGTCAGGGTCAGGATCGTCCTGCAGTACAATCGCGATGCGCTGCCCCTCGTGGGCCAGGGCGCGCAATTGCTGCAACCGTTCCCGAGTGTATGCTTGGTCCATTACCTTCCAATTGCCCCGGCTGCCAGCGGGGCGCGAAACATCGCTTCACTGGCCCCGCGGTTCGGTCTGCCCGCCCCGGCCCTCGAGGGTGGCACCTGCCTAATTGTGGGCACCGCCGTTTCCGACCGAAGAGCGGCCTCCGGCTCGCTTTCTAAGCGCGCCGCGCGCGCTCGTGACCGGAAAAAACCTTTGCAATTATATCACGCGCCAGCAAAATAATTTATGGTTAGGTTCTAACCGGGGCCTAGAGCACAAATCAATTGGTAAGCGAATCGCACTGTCAAATCTGTAAACGACCGCTCAAGGACTGGTTCCTGCGCCTTTGCGTGGAGGACAGCTCGGGCTTTGCCGAGCGTGCCCTGATCTGCGCCAATTGCGGTGTGAAGTTACGCTTGGCCTCGGAAAAAGCCCGCGATTTGCAGATCGACCCCTGGCTGCACGAGGCGGTGGCCCGGGTGCTCCGGGGACGGGAGAGTTAAGGTTTTGCCTGAGCACACCGCCGCCAGTGGCGAATTATGGCCTTTCGAGGAAGCACGCCGGTTACTTTCCCGCGTGGCCGACTATTCGCCTTCGCGTAAAGTGATTTTCGAAAGTGGCTTTGGTCCCTCCGGATTGCCGCACTTGGGAACCCTGGGCGAGGTGCTGCGTCCCAGCTACGTACGCCAAGCCCTCAGGGAGCTGGCGCCTCAGCACGCCAGCGAACTAGTTGTTTTCATCGACGACCTCGACGGCTTGCGCAAGGTTCCCGAGACTCTGCCCGCGCCCGACAGGATAACGCCATACTTGGGGCATCCCGTCTCGCGCATTCCCGATCCGTTTGGCGACTGCCACCCCAGCTTCTCCGAGCACATGATTGGACTGCTGGGACAGTTTCTGGCGCCGGTTGCGGTTGATTATCGGCTGATGCGTTCCAGCGAAGCGTACCGTGCCGGCCGCTTCGATCCCGCGCTGCGCCAGATCATGCGCCATCACGAACAGATAATCGCCATCGTCGCCCCTACGCTGCGCGAGGGTAATCGCCAGCAATGGTCACCCTTTCTGCCGCTCTGTCCGCGATGTGGCCAGATAAATTCCACCGTGGTGACGGCTTACCATCCGGACGCCGCCGCGGTCGAGTTTGTCTGCGAACGCGCTTTCGGCGGTGCGCACGGATGCGGTTATTCAGGCAAGCAGAGCGTGCTGGGAGGCGGTGCGAAAGTCCAGTGGAAGGTCGATTGGGCGTTGCGCTGGTACGCGTTAGGAGTCGATTACGAGCTGTACGGCAAAGACCTGATCGATTCCGCCCGCGTGTCGGGACAAATCGTCGGTTTGCTCGGCGGCCAACCGCCGCTGGGTTTTGCCTACGAGATGTTTCTCGACGAGCAAGGCCACAAGGTCTCCAAGTCGGTGGGGCGCGGGGTAGGAGTGGATCGATGGCAGCGCTACGCTCCGATCGAAGTGCTCAAGTACTTTCTGATGCTTAATCCGCGCCGTGCGCGCAAGCTGTTCGTCGAGGCGATTCCGCAGTTTGTCGACGACTATCTCGCCCTCCTGCGGGCCTGGAGCAATGCCGACCGCGCCCAGCGTATCCAATCGCCACTGTGGTTCATCCTGGATCCCGAGGGTCGAGATGGCTTCGATTCCGAGCTGAGCTTTGGCCTAATCATGAACCTGGTCTCGGCGCTGGGCAGTGACGACCGCCAACTGATCCGCAACTATCTAAACAATTACGACCCGGCCTGGAGCAAGCTTGAGTCGCCAATGGCCCGCGGGCAGCGTGATGCGAAGACCAGCGCCTTACTGGACCGGCTGGTCGATTGCGCGCTCAATTACTATCGCGACTTTGTCGAGCCCACCAAACAGCGCTACGTGGCGAGTCCAGCCGAGCGGGCGCAATTGCTGGTCCTGCTGGAATTTCTCCAACACCAGCCCGAGGCGAGTGCTGACGAGATTGAGAAACAGATCTACGATGTCGGCCGCCGATATTACGATAAGCCGGGCAAGATCTTTCCCCTGCTCTACAAGACCCTGCTAGGGCAGTCGCAAGGCCCGCGCCTGGGAGTTTTCATCAAACTAGTTACCCCGGCACGGATAGCGGCGATGCTGGAGGCTGCGCTGGCCTAGCCCATCTTTGAGTAACCATCTCTTTCCCACCATTGTTTGCCATGAAACATGGGGGTCAGGCCGGCCCGTCACTTTGGAGATTTGCGACGGGGCCGGGTGCCGTAGGCCTTACGAAGCCGGAGTTGGGCTTGGGGTTGGATAGGGGGTGGGGCAGGCGGCGCCCCCCTGCACCGTAATCGGAATCGGAGAGGCGATGATATTGCCCGCGACCGCATTAATGTCGGCAGTGCCGTTGGCCCCGTTAGAGAAAAACTGACCAGGCATGGCGTTGGGCCCGGTAGCCTGCTCCACGATTGACTGATCTGTGCTGGACCAGGTGCTACCGGTAGTGATGTCAAACACCAAACCATTGTTAAACTGGCCGATGGCATGGAATTGCAGGGCGCACTCGGTCGCCACCGCCATCGGACTGGGCAGTGGGCAGGGGCTTAGGGTGGGGGTTGGTATCGGGGTGACACCGAACGGAGCTGGGGTCGGGGTGGGCACCGGCGAGCCGGGGCAGATTCCCAGTGCGACCACAAAAGGACCGGGAGCGGCCGGGGTGGTGCAATTGCTTCCTACGATCTGGCCGTAGGAGTTGTAGGTCCCACCCACGCAACCCGCGCTGGAACCAAAGCCGTAACCGCCGCCGCCACCGCAAGACAGCAGCGCAGCTCCGGCAATCAGAGCCGCCAAGCCTGCTATCACCAGCCAACGTAACCACGCAAGCATCAGGGCATCAGCTATGACGATAGCGTTGAGCGCTGTCAAGCCAGGCTGTGCAGACTGTCGCAAACACGCGCGCCATCAGGCCTCGATCTTGAGTCGGGCCATGAGCCGATAAAGGGTCGAGCGCGAGACTCCCAACAGCTTGGCCGCGCGCAGCCGATTGCCATCGGTCTGGGTCAGCGATTGGACCACCGCGCCACGAATGGCATGGTCGAGCAGCCCACTGCTAGCGTGCACGGCTTCGCTTTCGGTAGGCAGCGGCTGCCGCTGGCGCAGCTCGTCGGGAAAGTCACCGACTTCCAAAACCGCCCCGGAAGCCATCACCGTGGCACGTTCGACCGCATTGGACAACTCGCGCACGTTGCCGGGCCAGGAGTAGTCGCATAGCAAAGACAGGGCGGAGCGTGCGATGGCGGTGACTTGGCGGCCGCCCGTACGCTGATGACCGCGCAGGAAATGGGCCAACAAGACCGGGACGTCGTCAGGCCGCTCGCGCAGGGGTTGGAGATGGACCGAGGTGGCAGCCAGCCGGTAATAGAGATCGGCGCGGAATTCGCCCCGCCCCACCATCGCGCGCAAATCTCGATTGGTACAGGCCACGATCCGGACATCGACCTTGTAGCTGCGCGAGCCCCCCACCGGCAAAATCTCGCAGCTCTCCACCGCCCGCAGCAGTTTGGCCTGCAGACGCATCGGCAATTCCCCGATCTCGTCGAGCACCAGGGTGCCTCCCGAGGCAGTGCGAAAGTAGCCTTGCGATTCGTCGCGGGCATCGGTAAAGGCGCCGCGCACATGGCCGAACAACTGAGATTCGGCCAGCGAGTCGACCAGGTTGGAGCAGTTAAATGTAATCAACGGTCCTTTGACGCGCGAGCCCAGGGTATGCAGGGCGCTGGCGGCCAACTCCTTGCCGGTGCCCGATTCACCATGGATGAGCACCGAGGTCCGATGCAGCGACAACTTGCGCAACTCCTCGAAGGTGCGCAACATCGCCGCCGACTTGGCGACCATCTGGCCGACCTCGTGTGCCCCGGCCAGCAAGCGGCTAACTTCAATAATTTCGGGTTGATGAAATCCCACTGCGTCGTAATAGCGCAAGGCCGGTACCTCTAACTCCGGCGCACTGTCACTGAAGTCGAATACTGCTGAGGCGATTCTTGCCATTTCGTCCACCTCTCCACTGCCAAGGGCCAACAGACCACAATCTGGGAATTTGCCGCGTCAACCAATCGGGCGTCCAGGTAGCAGGAGTTATGTCGAAACGGACCGGCTCGAAACTAAGCGGCGGCTTATGGAAGCTGCGGGCATCCTAAGAAAATGGTGGCGCCAGATCAAGGCGCCGCGGCCTTTTTTTCCCATCCAAGCGCCCGTCATGCGCAGCGCGCTCACGCAACACGCCCCACCTGCGCATGATAGACATCAAGCGTTTGCTTAAGCTGGAATTTGGTAGTCCGTAAATTTACGTTTCCTATTAAATTGCATAATCAGCAAGTACGATTGCTAAGAATAAAGGCGCCACTAAAGATGCCCGGCCGCTATGCTCGTGACAGCGAGCTTAAACTTCATGACGAGCTGGTCGTGATCGGCGGCTCGGCCGGCGCCCATCGCCGCGCTGCGCCGCGCGAGAAGCGCTTTCGCCCCGCCATCGATCCGCTCTTCCGTTCCGCTGCCAAAGCTTATGGCGAGCGGCTGGCAGCCGTCCTACTGTCGGGTTGCAAAATCGCAGCAATGAATTGGGACAGGTCGCCGCGGCATGAAGGCTCTCAACCGTCAGGGGGCAGGACCGCAGCGGCTGCTGGTACAAACTGTTCATTCGACCCTTTCGTGCATCGGAAGAACCGGATCGAATTGCGAATGGCTCCGGCAGCAGAGCGATGACGAGTCGATTATCGTCTTGCGTAGCGGGCGAGCAGGACACTTCCATCTGGACGTGCAGCGCAGCGCGTGGACCCGGGGCCCGAGCAAAAAGCGCTGTCGGGTTTTGGGAGTACTCTGGCGCTTGAAAAGTACTGCCCCGCGGGCGCAGGATGACCCTAGCAGCGAAGCGCAGTGTGCTCCTTTGACAATCCGCGCAAGCGAGGTCGTGCCGATGGATAAGGACAGTTTCGAGCGGGAAATTGCCAAACTAGTCGAGGAATTTCGTCTCGACCGTCATCCTTATATCCTGTCGGTTTATCAGGGCAAGGCCAGCCGTGAGCAACTGCGTGGCTATCCCATCCAGCATTATGAGATGACCGTGCGCGACGCCGCTTACTTTGCCGCCGAGGGCTACCTGCAGATGCGCCAGCTCGACGCCGAGACCGCCGAGGACCGCGCCCGCAATTTCGCCGAAGAGGCGCTGGGCGTCTATAGCCACTCAGCCTCCCATCTGGAACTGCTCTTCGAATTGTGGGAGGGCGGTTTGGGGTTGCCCCGCAAGGAGCTGATCGAGGCTCGCACTTCCGATGCCGCCCGTATCCTCAACGCCCTCATTTTGCGTCTCAAACGGCTCAAGCCCACCTTCATGGGCGCCTCCGGTCTGCTCGAAGAGATGGAGGTCGAGGCCTATCGGATGATGGGCGAGGGGTTGGCCCAACACTACCATATCGACCCACGCTATCTGCGCTTCTTCTCCGTCCATCACGAAGCCGACAAGGACCACGGCAAGGCCGGCCATGCGATGATCCAGCGCTTCGTCCTAGGTAGCGGCCGAGAGGCCGAGTTTCTTTCCGAAGCCCGCCTGATCATGGGAGCCTTTTGGCGAGGATTCGAATCGATGTCCGAGGTGGGGTGATAAAACGGCCGCTTTTAACGGAGGCGACGGCCATGAAGCTCAATCATACGATCGTTCCGGCGCACGATAAGCGCGCTTCGGCCCGCTTTCTGGCACGTCTGTTCAACTTGCCGGTGCGCAGCGCTGGCCATTTCGAGGTAGTGGAGATTAATCCTGAATTGACCCTGGACTACGACGAGCGCGAGGATTTCTCCTGGCACCATTACGCCTTTGCGGTCAGCGATGAAGAGTTCGACGCCATCTTCGCCCGTGTCCAGCAAGAGGGTTTGGAGTACGCCGCCGATCCCATGTTCGAGCGGCGCGGCGAGATCAACCGTCGGCGCGGGGGACGCGGCTTCTACTTTCACGATCCCAACGGACACAACTTCGAAGTGCTGACCCGGGCCTGAACCTTCGGCCGGCACCTTGAGCTTGACGAGCGCAGGTTGATGGCGGATCGGCGGCGATGGATAGTTCTGTGCAGCCTTTTGTGCGCCCAGATTTTCACCTACGGTCCGATTATCTCCACGATGGGCGTCTTCATGACCCCGCTCACCCATCAGTTTGGCTGGAGCCGGGCCGAAGTCTCGCGAATCGCCACCGCCTTTTCCCTGGGCAACGGCCTGTTCGCCTTCGTCGCCGGCTGGCTGATTGACCGCTACGATATCGGCCGCGTGATGGCCTGCGGGGCGCTTATTGCCGCCGCCGGCTGCGCCCTGGCCAGCACCATTCATACCCTATCCGCGCTGGTGGCCTGCTACCTTCTGATCGGCGCCGGCTTGGCCTTGGGCGGGCTGGTACCCACCGTCGCCGTGGCGCTCAATTGGTTCCCGCTCCATCGCAGCGCCGCCGTCGCTCTGGCGCTGGTCGGTTTGGGGCTGGGAATGTTTATCGCTCCGCGCCTGGTTACCGGCGTGATCGCCTACGGAAACTGGCGCATGGGAATGCTCGCGGTCGGCCTACCGATGATACTGGTCTCCGCGCCAATCAGCGCCGGCCTTATCCGCACACGCCCCGGCTCAACCCCCTCTTCCCATCACGAAGCTGCCTTGGCGTATGCCGAGCTGCCCGGGTTGGAGGTCGGGCCAGCCCTGGCAACCTCCGCTTTCTGGCTGCTGTGTCTCCTTACTTTGCTGATCAATCTGAGTACTTTCGCGGTTGGCTTCCACGTCATCCCCTATTTGATCGGGAGCGGTTATGCGCCCAAGAGCGCGGCCTGGATTGACGGAGTCCACGGCCTGCTGCTGGCTCCCGGTGGTATCGTTCTGGGCCTGCTCGCCGATCGGCTGGGACGTAAGCCGATCTTGCAGCTCGCGCTTGGGATGTTGCTCATCAGCGTGGTTATGTTGTTGAGGTCAGGGCCACATGCGTGGGGGTTGCCCGCAGCGCTGGCCTGGACGATCCTGTGGGGCGTGGCCACCGGCAACCACGTCGTTATCCCGGTGCTGCTGGAGGACGCCATCGGGCCGCGCCGGTTTGGCACTTTGTGGGGAATCATGCACGTCTCGGTTTCGCTAGGGCAGGGGTTGGGACCGATCGTGGCCGGCGCCCTGTTTGATCTGCATCGCAGCTACGTCCTGGCCTTCGAACTTGCCGCCGCTGCGTATGTGGCAAGCGCCGTGATGGCCGCGCTGGTTTTTCCCGCCCGCGGCCATGATCGCCTTCCTGCACCGGCCGCCTCGCCAGCCGCTGACGCTATCGCCAGTTAGCTGGGCCCGTTTGCGCTCGGTCTATTGCCGAACTATTAGATGGCATGGCCAGCGCCCGCGCTGGGCGCCTAGTCTGGTGACAAAGGAGCAACCATGGAGTTCGGACATTTCTCCCATTGCTGGCACAAGTACGGGATGAGCGCGGGCGAGCGCTATGCGATGCTGTGGCGCGAGCTGGCGCTGGCCGATCAGGTGGGTTTCGACTACGGCTTCTCGGTCGAGCATCATTTCAATCCGATCGAAAGTCAGATGTCGCAGCCCGCGGTCTATTGCATGGGGGCTGGGCTCAGCACGCGCCGGCTACGGGTGGGTCCGATGGGTTACGTGGTCCCGCTGCACCACCCCATTCGGCTGCTGGAGCAGATTGCGGTGCTCGATCAGGCCACCGGTGGGCGGATGATCGTGGGGCTGGTCTCGGGCATCGCGCCAGTTATGCTGCAGACCTGGGGGGTGAATTTCGCCAGCCGGCGCGAGGTTACGATGGAAGCGGTCGATTTGATCCAGACTGCCTTCAATCGGGACGATAATGGCCCGATCAATTTCGACGGCGAATTCTTCAAGCTCAAGGACGTTCGCCTCTCCGTGATGCCGGTGCAGCGGCCTCATCCGCCCTTGTGGCTGCAAAGCCGCGACGCGCATACCTTGCAAACGCTCGCCCAACGGGGCCTGGACACCGGCTATTTTTTCTATTTCCCCCGTTCCGAGGCTGGCCAGCGCTATCCCGATTATCTTCGTCGATGGAGCGAGGCGGGCTGGAAGCGCAAGCCCAAAATCTCTTATCTCACCTTGGTGTACGTCGACGAAACCGACGAGTTGGCCCGCAAACGGGCGATGCCTAACGCGCTGGAGGCCTTCAAGAAGTTCGTCGCCGGAGTCGGCGGCGATATCGAAGCGGTCCAGGCCAACACCGAGCGGAGCGCCACCCTGTTCGAGCAACGTGGCGAAGCGGGCGGCGCGGAAATCATCCGCAACCTTCAAAACCCCGATTTCCTGCTCGAAAAAGAGCTGTATTTCATTGGCTCGGCCCAGACGGTAGCGGCGCAGATCAAGCGCGCCGCCAGCCAGGGTTTGTTCAACACGCTGCTGTGCGAGTTCAATTTCGGATCGCTTAGCGAAGATGACGTGATGCGCTCCATCCGCCTGTTCGCACGCGACGTGATGCCCCAGCTGCGCGACTTCGAGCCGTTTTAAGCGCTCGCAGTCAAGCAAAGAGAAAACCTATGCTCCTTCTGGTCTTCAGTAGCAGGGGCGATCCTGCCGGGCAGCCAACTGACAGCGTGTGCGGCGACATTGGCAGAGAACAGGTCTGCCGACGCTTTCACGATTTCGCGCTGGCGCAAGTGGCCCAAAAGCACAAAGAATCATAGTTTATGCTGGTGCCCATAGCCCGTCGAAGGGCAGCCTGCTAACGGCATGCCCCTGGCTAGCGCAGGCCCGTCATTAGCTCCCGAGGACGACTTTTAGTCACCGTCACCCTTGGCTGGCGCCTCCAGCCTGTTTCGTCACTTCGGCCAGCGTGCTGGGCGCGCCTCACCCAGCGGTCGCGTGGCGCATGATGAACTCAAAGCGGCCCCACGAAAGGAAGGCGGGGAGGAGCAACAGCGCGGCGATGGCGTTGACACCGAGCAAAGCCAGGAACAGCGCCGCCATGTGGAGGTTGAATGCGGTGGGAGAAAACAGCCAGGGAATAAGACCGGCAAACAGCAGAGCGGCGATGCATAGAACATCGCTACTGACTTCAGCCAGCGCTACCCGGATAGCATCATCCAGCGCCCATCCGGCCGCGACTTGGGTCCGGATGGCGGTCATCACCACGATGGCAAAGCTGGCCCCCACACCGACCGCCAGCGAGATGATTAAAACGGTTTCGATGCTTAGCGCGAGGCCCGTCGCACTCATCATGATGAAAGCCAAGAGGTTAGCCAGGACGCTGTATCCCAACACCATGCATCCGCCGGTCACGGAAGTGAACGCGATAGCGGCTACGCAAGCGACCCCAGCTAGCACCAGGGTCAAGCTAAGTACGGCGTTGGGCAAAATCATCTCGTCGGCGGCCGCATACAAGCCGCCAGGGCCGCCGAGGTAGTGCAAGTGCACTCGGCTGAGCGTCGGGTCGTGCGCTAGATAGCGCTGCTGAAACCTCGTCAATTCGCGCTTCAACCGCGTCAGAGTCCGGGGACTGCGATCACGCGTCAGGATACTGATGCTGGCGTTAGCTCCACGGGCACCGCCAAAGAAGCGATCGAAATCCTCGGATACGTCTGCCATACGCAAGTTCATCCACAGACCGCCTAGAAGCCCCGCCGATTCGGGTATCCCATAGAACTTTGGGAATGCATAATTGAATTTTTGGTTTAACTCCTTGGTCCTGGTCACAAAGGAAAAGGCCTGGGACACTCCGGGGTCCATCATAAGGTAATCCTGCAAGCGGTCGGTTAGGCGCAGGAACTTGGTGGTCAATACAGATTGCGAGTCAGGAGGGGGTGGCGTGTTGATCACGATCCAGCTCAGGTCGAGCGGAAACCGGCGGGCGATTGCGGCCGTGTCCGTGTTGACCCGAGCATTAGAGGGGTAAAGCGGTGTGCCCTGGGCTGGGTAGCCAATCGGAATTTTGAGGGCAGCCGTGGCCTCCCCCACCACCAGCAGCCCCAGCAAGGAGGCGAGCAGCATGGCGCGCCCCCATCCTGGCGTCAGCGCCAACTCGATCAGCTCCTCGGTCCAATCTTCCACTCGCCGCTTGACCCGCCCCCTCCATTCCCAAGCTCGCGAGCGGCCCACCGGCAAATAGCTGATCACAATCGGCTGGAGGATATAGACCAGCCATAGGCTGGACCCCAGCCACAGCATGCCAATAAGCCCCACGTGCTGGAGTAACGGAATATCCCACAGCGAGATAAAGCCAATAGCGCAGAGATCGGCGGCAACTGCCACTAGGCCGGGTAAGAACAACCGATCGGCAGTCGCCACGCAGGCGGCATGGCGGTCCTCCAGACGGTCTAGAGTAGCGTGGTAGCAGCGTTGCCAGTTGAGTGCATGGCTGAGGGTCCGGGCGCTCAGGATGATCGGAACTACCAGCATCATCGGGTCAAGCGGGTAGTTCATGAACCCAGCCAAGCCCAGACCCCAAAGGGCGGGGGATAGGCAGCCGGTCACAAGCACCACCCACCAAAACCTGTAACTGCCCACGACCATGAAGCAGACCAAAGCGGCCAAGGCGCAGGCTGCGAGTAAAAGCGCGAAGTCCACCGGTCGGTCGTGCTCCAAGTAACCCCGAACTGCCGGTTCGCCAGCAAAATAGATCCGGTCATTGGCGTCCTGGTTCCGCGTGGCGATTTGCAGCAGGTGGTCAAGCAGCCGGCCGTAGTCGGCGTCGCTCTTCGCGAGCGACATCAGGACCGCGCTATGGCGGTTCGCGCTCAGCATTACCGGCGGAAAGTCGTCTCGTTGGCTGCTAGCGGCGCTCTGGAGCTGATGCGTCATGGCCCTCGTACTCGACCTGGGGAGTATGAAAGGCCGAAATACCAGCCCGCTGGGCAGCGCTTTCAGGTTGGTGGGGTTCCACAGCGTCACTGAGTACAACCAGCTATCGTAGAGCTCGGGCGTCCTAAAGAGCGCCACCAGAAGATTTTTCAGCTTGCTTATGGCCTTCGGCTGAAAAATGGTGCCCCCCCTCACCTGGAACATCACATAAACCACACGACGACTCGCGAACTCGAGGTAGCGATGGGTAAGTGCGACATCGGGATCGTGGGCGGGAAACAGGCCGCTGAGTCGCGTTTGAACTCGTAATCGATAGACGCCACTACCCATCATTAGGGTAGCTGCTATTAGGATTGGACCGATAAGCTTTCCGCTGCGTAAAATCGCTTCGCCGATCCTCATTCTGCTCGCTATCCTCCGGCCAGCGCACTTACCACCAGCCAGGAACCAGGCAGAAGCCAGTTCTTAAGCGGAACGCGCGACGGTAAAGAAACTCTGCATTTAAGATAACGTACCTGGACCGCAAAAGGTTGACGCGTGAGGTGGATCGCAAAATTTAGGCAGATTAAGTAGAGCCTGCCCGCCTTAGATTTGGGTGTGGTAGGCCAAGCCCGCAAAACTATTCGCGATGGGCGAAGTTTTAAGGCAACTCGCGACATCGCGATGGCCGCGCTGGCAAGCCTGGGTCGAGTGCCATGGCATATGCCTTTCTTTTTCGATTCGGCGGTCTGCTAAGGCCTGCTCATCTTCAACCACACTTCACAGTTTCCTCGTCCGCAATTCAGGGGCGAATCCAGGTACGGATGGCGAATGAAAGCCAAAACAAGACACTTGAAGATTCTTAAATCTCGGGTTAGGATTGCATCCGTTGCATTCCTGCAAATCTGAGGCAAGATCGCATCAATTGCGAGCCCTCTGGCAGGCTCCGTTCTACCCGTGTGGTAAGAGATGGCGGACGCTTACCAAAATAGACGGCCAAACGGTGGGAACTTGACGCGCTCTGGGCGCCGATACTGGAGGCTCGTCCCACCTTGATGTGGCGCGCTTCGTGCCCGGTGCATCCTTTGCATTTGCCTTGCCTGCAGGCGTCGACCGCCCACGATTTGAGTTCTAACTGATAATGCTTGCGATCTTTGGTTTTAAGGCGGTGTCCGCAATTAAACTGGCGCGAACGCTGCCTGTTTTTATGCTGCTCCTGGCGGCCGCGTCGGCGTGTTCCACCCAAGCCAACCCGGGCGCTGCTGTGCCTTTGGGAGCCGGGGGTGGCGACCAAGATAGCCATCAGCGATTAATGGACCTGGCCGCCAAACGGCAGGACGATTCCTTTTCGACCGATTTCGGAATTGGCCCGGGAGACATCCTGCAGATTTCCGTGCCTGAGGTACCTGAGCTAAAGAATGTTCGCGAGGAGCGGGTATCGCCCCAAGGCACTATCGAGCTACCCATCGCGGGCACGGTATCGGTCGGGGGCCTGACGGAACCTCAGGTGCACGATGCGCTGGTTAAGGCACTTTCGAGGCTGGTCAAGGATCCGCAGGTCGATGTTTTTGTAAAGAGTTATGCCAGTCGCCAAGTTGCCGTGGTCGGGATGGTCAACAAGCCTGGCCTGTACACCCTCAATCGGCGCAATGAATCCATTCTGGATCTGATCGGCCAAGCGGGCGGTATGTCCGACGGCGCGGGCAGTTCGATAATCTTTATCCCCGCCTCGCCTAAGCGAAACACGGAGCAATTGCAGGCAAGTCTGGCCAGCCTGCAGGCGGCCAGTCAGCCCCGTCCCGCTCAGCCTTCGGGACCGGCGAAGGTTGGGACAGCCGAACCTCGCCTTCAAATGACGGCGGAGGTGGGCGACAAAAACGCTACCTCGGCCTGGAGCGGTCCCAATTTGTCGGCGTTTGCCGCAGGTACCGATCCGATATTCATCAATGCGACCGGGGATCAATCCGATTTGAGCATCCCGGTGCGACCAGGCGATTTGATCATGGTGCCCGCGCGCGGCCAGGTGCTGGTGCAAGGCTGGGTCGCCACCCCCGGGGCCTATCAGATCACCCCGGGGATGACCGCCTTGGGCGCGGTTACCGCGGCGGGCGGTGAATTATACAGCTCCGACGCCGTAGTGCTGAGGGCGACTCCAAACGGTGAGAAAGTCAAGCTACCGGTCGACCTATCAAAAGTCGAAAAAGGGGAAGCGCAGGACGTTCAGGTTCAGTCGGGCGACGTGGTAATTGTCCAGCGCTCGGTGATCGGCGCGGTTCCCTACAGCTTGTACTTCCTTGTCAGCCATTTTGCCACCGGCATGATGCTGCCGGCGTTCTGATTTTTATCGTTCAGATCGCGGGCTGCCCGATCGCGCCGATTGCGATGGGAATTCCAAAGTTCAGCAGTTCAGCCAAATCGAGGCGCGCGGCCCCATTAATTAATGAATAACGAAATCTCACCCTACCAGATCTCGCGTACCGGGCCGCCGCCGCATCAGTTTTTGCACGAGCCCAACCTGTTTTCCAGCGAGGTCAACTTCAAGGAGTACTGGCGCGTCATCCGCAAGCATCGGGTGATGATCCTGGCGCTGGTCGGAGCGGCCGTAGTGATCGTGCTGGCTTGGCGCTTCGCGCGCACGCCCCAGTACGAGGGCGTCTCCACCATCATGATTCAGCCGCAAACTCCGCAGGTGCTCTCTCAAACCAAGAATTTCAACGAGGAGCAGTTCGCCTCCAGCGGTGATTACGATTACTACCGTACCCAGTTCGATCTGCTCAAAAGCCCCAGTCTGGCGGCGCGGGTGATTCACGAGTATGGCCTGGAGTCCAGTCCACTCTTCAATCGCGCCGATTCGCAGCCGGGCTTCTTTGGCTCGCTGCTGAATTCCGTGCAACAGGAATTGGCGGCCTTGGCCGGCGGGCGTGGTGACAGCTCCGCGCCAATTCCGATGGGTCCCGATTACGTCCCGCCGCAGATTATCAGCGCTTATTTGGCGCGGCTGGAAGTGAAGCCGCTGCGCGGCACGCGGCTGGTCAAGGTCGGCTTTACCACTCCCGATCGCGAACTGTCGGCGCGGATCGCCAACGCCCACGTTCAGACCTACATCCGCGAGGGGTTGGATCTGCAGGCGCAGACCGGGCACAACGTCGAAGGTTTCCTCCAGACCAAGCTCTCCCAGCTTAAGGACGAGGTGGAGAAATCCGAAGCCGCGCTCAACGCGTACCGGCGTGCGCGCGGAATTGTCACCCTGGAGAGCAATACCAAGGAGAGCGGGGTCAGCCCGCTGATGCAGCGGCTGCAGCAGCTCAACGCGCAACTCACCGCGGCCTCCAGCAAACGGATCGCGCTGGAGACCCAGCATCAGATGATTGAGCGCGGCGATTACGATTCGCTGCCCGAAGTGATTTCAAATCCGGTCATTCAAAGCCTCAAGGAGCAGGTCGCGCAGCTCTCCCTGCAGTACGCGGCGCTCAATAACCGCTTCAACCCCGGCTACCATCCACTCGACGACCTTGGGGCGCGCCTGTCAGCCTCGCGCCGGGTTCTAGCCCTGGAGTCGCGCAACGTCGCCAACAGCGTGGAGTCCGATTATCGGGCGGCGGTGGCAAATGAGGCCAAGATTGGCCAGGAGATCAATCGGGTCAAAGGACAGGCCCTGGCGCTCAACGACGCTTCCTTGCAGGAGGCGGTGCTGGAGCGGCAGGTCGATGCTAATCGCGAGCTGTACCGCAGTGTGCTGGAACGGATGAACGAGATCAGCGTGGCTTCCGAAGTGCCCGCCTCCAACGTCTCGGTGGTCGATATCGCCCATCCGCCCCTTTCCCCCACCGGCCCTCGCCTGCTGCTGCTGCTTGCCTTCAGCGTGTCAGCCGCCGGCTTTGTCGGCATCGCGCTGGCCTTCTTCATCGAATCGCTCGATGACACGCTCAAGACCGGCGATGAGGTGCCGCGCTACCTGGGGCTGCCCAACCTCGGCGTGATTCCCGATTTCGTCAAGCTCAACGGCCGGGGCGCCGGCCGCGCCTACGGCTATCTGCCCTCGCGCAAACAGCGCGAGGATAGCGCCGCGGTGGTGCCCACCGGCAGCGCCCATCGCGAGATGCTCGTTTCGCACGGCTCGTTTTCCACCGCCGCCGAGGTTTACCGCGCGATCCGCTCGGCGGTGATGTTCTCGCGCGCGGGTGGCGCGCCCAAGAGTATCCTAATTACCAGCTCCACCGCCGGCGAGGGCAAGACCATCACCGCGGTTAATATCGCCACCGCCTTCGCCCAGACCGGCGCACCCACGCTCCTCATCGACACCGATTTTCGCCGCTCGCGCTGCCATGAAATCATGGAGATCGATGCCGATCGCGGTTTGAGCGACGTCCTGGTCCGCCAGGGCACGCTGGAGCAAACCATCCTGCCCACCAAGGTGCCAGGCCTCTCCTTCCTGGGGGCGGGGATGCTGCCGCCAAATCCCAGCGAGCTGCTCGCCTCGCCCGAGATGCGGATGCTGCTGGAGCAGCTCAGCCAGACCTACGATTACGTTATCTTGGATTCGGCCCCGGTGATGCCGGTCAGTGATTCGGTGGGGCTATCCACCATGGTCGAGGCGGTGCTGATCGTCGCTGGTGGTCAGACCTCCCGCCGGTTGGTGCGCGAGACTTGCCTGCGCCTGGGGCACGTTGGAGCGCGGATTCTGGGCGTGGTTCTCATCC